>Ga0073906_1001579_pt1 | contig 34143 bp, 26 predicted proteins | sample Inofromicrocosms_FD_65485 | JGI IMG/M metagenome (GOLD analysis project Ga0073906, IMG submission 65485) | Mouse cecum microbial communities from Vienna, Austria - Inoculum for glucosamine and mucus D2O microcosms | ecosystem: Host-associated > Mammals > Digestive system > Large intestine >...
TGCGCACTCCCGGGCCCCTCCGGCCCAAGAGGAGTGGGGGTGTCCAGAGGGGGCAAAGCCCCCTTGGCGGCTTTTTGGTGACTTTTTGTCCGTACAAAAAGTCACCGGGGACGGGGGCGAGGAGCCCCGGGCCTTCGTCGGAGATGGCATTTATTCGGAAGAAACAATTATCAGTCACGGAAAAAGGAGACCACCATGCACATCGGAGACGTGGAGATCAAATCAAAGCTGGCTCTTGCCCCTATGGCCGGGGTGACAGACGCCGCCTTCCGCCAGATCTGTTCCGAACTGGGCGCAGGCCTGACCTATACCGAACTGGTCAGCGCCAAAGCCCTCTGCTACCAGGACAAAAAGAGCCGCCAGCTCCTCCTGCCCTTCCCCGGCGAGGGCCCCTTCGCCGCCCAGATCTTCGGCAGCGACATCCCTTGCATGGCCGAGGCCGCCCAGATCGCCGTCGAGGCCAGCGGCGCGGACCTCCTGGACATCAACATGGGCTGTCCTGTGGGCAAGGTGGTCTCCAGCGGCGACGGCGCGGCCCTCATGAAGGACCCTGAAAAAGCCGCCCGCCTCGCCGAGGCCGTGGTCAAAGCCTCCCCCGTGCCCGTGACCGTCAAAATGCGCCGCGGCTGGGACAAGGGCAGTATCAACGCCGTGGAGCTCAGCAAAATGCTGGAACAGGCGGGCGTCTCCGCCATCGCCGTCCACGGCCGCACCCGCGTCCAGATGTACGGCGGCACCGCCGACTGGTCCACCATCCGCGAAGTCAAAGAGGCCGTGTCCATCCCCGTCATCGCCAACGGCGACGTCTTCTCCCCCCAGGACGCCCTTCGCATCCTGAAACAGACCGGCGCGGACATGGCCATGATCGGCCGCGGCACCTTCGGCAACCCCTGGATCTTTGAGGGGGCCAAAGCCGCCCTCGCCGGGGAGGATATCCCCGAGCGCCCCCCCTTGGCGGAACGCTGCGACACCGCCGTGCGCCAGATCGAACTCGCCGCCGCCTACAACTGCGAAAAGGTGGCCGTCCTCTGCGCCCGGCGGCACTACGCCTGGTACCTCCGGGGCGTGCCCCACGCCTCCTACTACAAGGAACAGATCGTCCGCATGGAGACGCTCCAAGACGTCTACCATGTCACGGACGGCATCAAGAGGGATCTCCATGACGCCTGATGAGCTTGCCCGCGCCGCCGCCAAAGGCGACATAGACGCCTTCGAGACGCTGCTCGGGCTGTACCAGAACAAAGTATACGGCCTGGCCCTGCGCATGTGCGGCAGCGAGGAGGACGCCTGGGACGTCGCCCAGGAGGCTTTCCTCGCCGCCTGGCGCGCCCTGCCCGGCTTCCGGGGAGAGTCTGGCTTCTCCACCTGGCTCTACCGCCTCACCGCCAACGCCGCTATCGACTGCCTCCGGCGGGAAAAGAAGCGGCGGGGCGAACTCTCCATCGAGGGCGGTGAACTCCCCCTCTCCCTCCCCGACGCCGGCCCCAGCCCCCAGGAGGCCGCCGAGGGAGGCGAACTCCGCGCCGCCGTCAACGCCGCTTTAGCCCGCCTCACGGACCAGCACCGCACCGTCCTCATCCTCCGGGAGCTCCAGGAGCTCAGCTACGAGGAGATCGCCGGGGCGCTGAGCCTGGACCTGGGCACGGTGAAAAGCCGCATCTCCCGGGCGAGAAAGGCCCTGCGCAAAATCCTTCTGGAGGACGGGAACTTATCGGGGTATCTGCCGTCTAAAGACACAGAACAGTCCGGAAGGGGGGCGAGACGGCCTTGAGACCCTGCGAAGAATACGAGGACCTCATCAGCGCATTCATAGACGGCGTACTGCCGGAGGCGGACCGGGAGCGGCTCATGGAGCACATGGCCTCCTGCCCCGCCTGCCAGGCTTATTTCGACGACCAGGTCGCCATCCACGACGCCTTCGTCCGCGGGGAGGCCCCCGCGCCGGAGCGCTTGGCCTCCGCCGTCATGGCGCAGGTGTGCTCCACCCCGCAGCGGGCCAAGCGGAAACCCATCCTCCTCCGCTGGCAGAGCTATGCGGCCCTCGCCGCCTGCTGTGCCCTGGTGGTGCTGGGGCTGTGGCGCTTCCGGAATTGGCAGGAGGAGCGAAAGTGGGAGATGCTCATAGAGAACTTCCACCAAGACATCTTCGTCACCACCGCAGACGAACCGGAAGCCGGCCTCCGCTGTGCGCCGGAGGCCGCCTCTGTACCGGAGGACGAGGCCCCCGCCGCCCCGGAAGCCTATGCCCTCCCCACCCCGGCGGCGGGTGTCCGGAAGGACGGCGCGGAGCCCGCCCAGGAGGAGCCCGCCGGGGAACCGGTCTCCCTCTTTGCGACCCTGCCGGAGTGCTTCCTGTTCTCCAGCGGGGCCGGGGCCTGGCGCACGGAGCTTCATCTCAACACCGACGGGTCTTTTGAGGGGGAATATACGGATTCCAACATGGGGTCCGGCGAACTCCTCTACTGCAACTTCTCCGGGCAGTTCAGCGAACCGGTCCAGGTGGACGAATTCGTCTGGTCCGTCACCGTGGAAGCCCTGGAGCTGGAGGACACCCCCGGCGAGACCACCTACGTCAAAGCCGACAACCTCAACCGCATCGCCTCCACCCCCTACGGCCTGGAGAACGCTAAGGAGGTCCTCATCTACCTCCCCGGCGCGGCGGCGGAGGACCTGCCGGAGATGTTCCGCAACTGGACTCACGCCCCTGCGGAGGGGGTTTTGGATTTCTACGGCCTTTACAACGTGGAAGAAGAGCTGGGATTTTCCGGCTATGACCCGTAAAAATGCGCTCCCCCGGACCGCTTGGCCCGGGGGAGCTTTCCGTGCGGGCCCCAAAGCCTGAATCAGGGCATTCTTCAGGCGGCGGGGCGCTTTATTTAGATTTCCGTGTACTGCGCCACGTTTAAAGAGCCGGTGATATCCCCGCCAGAAACAAATGCCTCAACGACGACCCTGTAAGTATAGGAATCGGCCCTGGAGCTGCTATAAACCGCGCTTTTTTGGCTGTTAGCGGGAACTTCCATGGATCTAGCAATCCGATCTACACCCAGTGAATCGACCCAGAAAAGATACACTTTTACTGCCTCGCCGGTGGTGTTGCTGAACCAAAAGCGAATATTGCCGCCGTTGCCGGGCGTGGCAGAAAACTTGGGAGACTCCCAGCGGCCCGAGGTGGACGCCACCATGCTTTCCGAGTAAATGTCCATCAAGGGCATGATCCCATAGTCCTCTTCCTCCGCATCAGACGGAGGCACAGGAGTGCTTTCCGCAAAAGCGGGCGCAGCAAGCGCCAGGCTCATAATGAGCGCCAGGATCAGGGGTAAGAACTTTTTCATAAAGATCACCTTTCGTACTGTTATTTTAGTTTGCTGGTAAGGTCTCCCTCCTTACCGCACAAGTCCACACAAAGGTCCTCACGGACAGGTCCCGGTCACTGTTTTGGGCTGCTTCGCCGTTCCGTTGATGGAATAGTCTACTACGAGTTTATAGGATTTTCCCCTTTGGACATCGCAGCTCCCGGAAACACGGACAAACCCGGTACCAGAATTGCTCCAAGAGGCAGCATAGCTGTCTCCCTGGTAGAGCGTAATGGTTGCCTCGATCTTGTCCTTTGTACTGTCAGCCCTGCAAGATGCTGAGCAAACAGCAGTGGTACCCTCGAAAGACAGCTCCGGGTTGGCCCATTCTATCCTGGCATCTGCCGCTTGTGCGGTCAACATCAAAGTCAACAGCACAGGGATCGCCAGGGCACACATACGAGCCTTCATAGTGATTCACCCCCCCCTCTTTGTGTGCTGCCTACTAAATGCGGCAGGACCGCAAAACCTCACATGATTTGTCAAAAAATTTTTTAATTCGGGGTTTTGCACAAAGAAACGCTTTCCGCCATGTGCAAAAGGTCTACCGCCCCCCAATTGCCGTCTAAAATAAATTGGATGTTTTTATCTTCATCGATCCAAGTCAAACAATTGGAATTTCCGGGGACATGCGATTCAAGGAATTGCCCCTTCATTTGACCGACCATAATATCTGAAACATCATCTCCATTCAGGGTAAAATATATTTGCGCTCCTTGGTGCATATAGTTGTAGGTCAAATATATGAAATCCTCATTCTGGTCTTCATATATTACTGACACATTCCCCGGCGCGGCATACCGTTCCTTCTCTACATACCCCTCCGGAAGTTCCGCAATCCCATATTCCGGCAGCGCCTCCCTGTTCTGCTCACCCGAATACACAAAGTCGATTCTGTTTCCATACCGCTCCATGACCCAGCGAATTACGCCAGCACGCGCGGCAGGACTGAATGCCATGACCCCTCCAAACGCCAGGATGCACATAAGCAGGATCACTGCGGCCCGCTGTGCCGCCCGCCTCCACAGCGGGCGCTCCCGTCTGCGCAGCCAGCGTCTCGGATCTTCCAGCATGGCCCGCATCTGGCGCTTATGTCTGGCGGTCGGCTCGAAAGATGGCCCCTGGTCCTCCCCGGCCTGCTCCGCCTCCGCTTTCATGGAGTCGAGCAAAACGCGGTGCATGATACGGTCTAATTCCTGCTCTGTCACAGCTGAAATCCCTCCTTATCCAGGATATCTCGCAAAAGTTGACGTCCCCGGCTTGCTCTGGTGCTAACGGCTGTCTCGGTTATTCCCAAACGTGCGGAGATCTCCTTATCGGTATACCCTAAAAGCACTTTCATCTCCAAAACCTGCCGGTATGTATCCGGCAGGTTTGAAAAGAGGTCGACCAGTGCCGCATAATCTGGCACGTCCGCAGCCCTTTCTGCAAATAGAGACAGATCGTCCACCAATACAACCCGTTTCTGCTTTCTCAGGATCATATAACATTCATTCTTTACAATAGAAATGATCCAAAAGGGCAGTTCCTCACTGGGGATTTGATTAATTTTTTCAAAGTTTCGGATCACCTGCATGAATGCGTTTTGAACGGCATCTTCGGCGTCGCCCTGATTTTTCAACATATTGATCGCTATACGTTCCATTTTGGAATGATGCTGCTCATAAATCGAGGCGAACAGCCGCCGGTCAGCAGCACTTTCTAAAACAGTCAGGAAAAACGACAACATAAACTACTCCCTGAAATACCTGATTTCTTATTAACACGAGCTCCAGCACATCCCTTACGTTTTGTCGCAGGACATAAGGATATCCAAATACGCCAGCTGTCCGACCCCCTTCTCGTCCAGGAGCACTACCAGATGGCTGTCCGGGTACTCCTCCGCCTCCTCGGGGATGTCGTAGAGGGTCCGCTTGGTCCCCTCCGCGCTCACTTCCTCCACCAGCACCCAGGCCGTCTCCGCCCCGCACCGGACATCGGGCAGGTCCTCCTGCAAGGGGAGCTCCTGGGAGCGCAGGATGTGGTTCCCGGCGTCGAACTCCGTCACCACCAGCTTCTCCAGCCGGGGCACCGTCTTGCTGGAGACCGTCACCCGGAGCGTCTCCTCCCGCGTCTTCCCGCCGTTAGTATTGGTGGTGTAGGTATTGGTCTCCGTGTAGCCGCTGAAGCCGCCCTGAAAACCGTTGCCCTCGCCGTTGATGTAGGGCCGCCCGTCCGGCGTCACATAGACCCGGTAGACCTGCCACACGCCCTTGTCGGCGTATGGGTCCCAGTCCTTGGCCCCCAGGGGCGGGCCGCTGTAGATGGTGCCGCTGATGGTCTCGTAATAGCTGTCCTCGCTGTCTTTGATGTGCGCCCCCTCCTCGCCGGGGGCCATGTTGGAGACAACCTCGGTAACAGACCCGTAGCTTCGCTCCTCGTGGAGGATAAAGAGGCTGAACCCGCCCTCCAGGCCGGGGAAGACATAGTTACCCCCCTCCTTCCGGGCGAAGAGCACCAGGTCCGGGAAGGCGTGGGTCCCGTACTTCCCCAGGTCCACGGCTGTGGAGCCGTACTCCTCCAGGAGGGGGTTGTCGCTGCTCCAGAAGGTGTTGACCCCGCTGGTGTTCTGCCATGTCTCCCGCACCACGTAGAACCCGGCGAAGCGGTCCTCCGCCCGCTCGGCCTCCGGCCGCGCCAGGGAGCACCCCGCCAGAACCAGACACAGTGCTGCGAGTATCAGTGTGCTAATTTTTTTCATCCTCGTCCTCCAGTCTCCCGTCAAAGCGCAGGATGTCCCCCACGCCGCAGTCCAGGTAATAGCATATCTTGTTGATGGTGTGGAAGCGCACGCCGCTGGCCTTCCCGGAGCGGAGGATGGAGAGGTTCGCCTCCGTGATGCCCACCTTGGCGCAGAGCTCCCTGCCCGTGATCCCCCGCCGCTTCAGCATTTCGTCCAAGTGTACCGTGATTGCCATAGCGGAGCCCTCATATAATGCTGTCGTTGTCGTCGCTGACCGCCTTGGCCCGCCGGAAGTACCGGCACAGGAGGCGGAAGGCCGCCGCCAGCAGGACCGTGGACACCGGGAAGGAGACCGTGAACCAGGTGGAGTAGAGCCGGGAGAAGAGGAGCATTTGCAGCAGGTTCCCGCCCGCGCAGAGGAGCACGGACACCGCCGCCACAGCGCCGCACCGCCGGCTGAGCCGCTCAGCCAGGGCCACGGTGTCCCCGCCGAAGGGGTCGGCCTCCAGGGCCGGGGCCAGCTCTCCGCCCCAGAGGAGCACCGCGCACCCCAACAGCATGGGGACCAGGTCCGCCGCCGCCAGGAGGCAGAGCACCACGTTGGTGGGCCCCAGGTCCACGTTGGGGGCGGTGTTGGCCTCCGCGGCTGCGTGGATTTTCTCCAACAGCGCGGCCCCCTGCTTCCAGGACGCCAGCCACCCGATCAGCACCGCCGACCAGGTCAGGAGCCTCTGCAAAGTCCGCCCCAGGCTCTGGACCCTGTCCAGCCGTCCCAGGCCCCGGAGCACCGCCCAGGCCAGCACCGCCGACCCTGCGGACCCTGCCGCAGCAAGTCCCCAGAACATCCCCGCGCTCTCCCCGGGGACCAGGGCGTGGAGCAGAGTTGGATTCACCAGGAAGTAGAGCCCGGTAAAAATCTCCCCCGCCGCCAGGAGCAGGAGCAGGTCCCACCAGCACCGCCCCCGCCACAGGAGCCCCAGGGCCGGCAGGGCCGTGAGCCCCAGGACCACCGCCCAGGCGGCGGCATTGCCCCGCCCGCCGGACAGGGACAGCTCCCTCAGCCACGGCCCAAGCTCCAGCAGCTTCTCCAGGGGGAGCACCGCCAGGACTGCCGTCACCGCCGCCAGAGCCAGACCCGGCAAGGCGAATTTCCGCTTGTTTTCCATTTCCCCATCCTCCGAAATTATTGTTTTGCGATAATTGCAGTGTCATCGTACCACAGAAATTATCGTCTGTCAATAATTTTCCTTCAGCTGGAAATGATTTCTGTGAATACTCTGTAAACTTCCGGGGTGACATCTTGACATGTGACAAGTTGTCATGTATGATAGGCGGCAGCTCAAAGAGGAGGCGCGGTATGCCCACCACCACGTTTTTCAACCTCCCGCCCCCCAAGCGGGAGAAGCTCCTCCGGGCCGCTGTGGCGGAGTTCGCCCGCAGGCCCTATGGCGAGGTGTCCATCAACCGCATCATCCAGGCGGCGGAGATCCCCCGGGGCAGCTTTTACCAGTACTTCGCCGACAAGACGGACCTGTTCCGGTATGTTTTGCAGACCTACGGCTGTCAGGTCCTGGAGCTGGCCAGCACCAGCCTGGACGCCTGCGGAGGCCGTCTGCTGGAGCTCCCGCTGACGATGTTTGACCGGACCCTGGAGCGGTATCGTGCGGACAATGGGGCCTTTCAGAATCTGCTGGGGATCGTCCGGCAGAACGTGGGGATGGATGTCAGCCAGTTCCTGAACTTCCCCAGGGCCCAGCAGGTCCTGCTGGCGCGGATCGACCCCGCCGGACTGTCCTTCCGCTCCCGGGAGGAGCTGGAGGTGCTCTTGAAAATGCTGGTCCTCCTCACCGCCCACGCCCTGATGGCCGTCTGCTGTGGGGAGGATTCGCCAGAAAACACCCGCCGCCTGCTGGACAGAGCGGTGGAGATCATCCGCCGGGGCGCGGAATCTAAGGAGGAACCTGTATGCTGAAGCTCGACAACATCGTAAAAGTCTACAAGACCGGCGGAGAGGACGTCACCGCCCTGCGGGGGGTGAGCCTCGCCTTCCGGGAGAACGAGTTCGTGGCCATCCTGGGCCACTCCGGGTGCGGCAAGACCACCCTGCTGAACATCGTCGGCGGCCTGGACCAGTACACCAGCGGCGATCTGACCATCAACGGCCGCTCCACCCGGGAGTTCAAGGACCGGGACTGGGACGCCTACCGCAACCACTCCGTCGGCTTCGTCTTCCAGAGCTACAACCTCATCCCCCACCAGTCGGTGCTCTCCAACGTGGAGCTGGCGCTCACCCTCTCCGGGGTGAGCAAGAGCGAGCGCCGCCGCCGGGCGGCGGAGGCGCTGAAGAAGGTGGGCCTGGCCGGTCAGATCCACAAGCGGCCCAACCAGCTCTCCGGCGGGCAGATGCAGCGGGTGGCCATCGCCCGGGCCCTGGTCAACGACCCGGACATCCTCCTGGCCGATGAGCCCACCGGCGCCCTGGACAGCGAGACCAGCGTGCAGGTCATGGACCTTCTGGCGGAGATCGCCCAGGAGAAGCTGGTCATCATGGTCACCCACAACCCGGAGCTGGCGGAGAAATACGCCAATCGCACCATCCGCCTCCTGGACGGCAGCGTGGTGGACGACACCGCCCCCTATGACGGCGCGCAGGAGACGCCGGTCCAGGCCGGTACGGGGCTGAAAAAGCCCTCCATGCGCTTTTTCACCGCCTTTGCCCTGTCCCTCAACAATCTTCTGACCAAGAAGGGGCGGACCCTCTTAACCAGCTTCGCCGGGTCCATCGGCATCATCGGTATTGCCCTGATCTTGTCCCTCTCCGCCGGGATCAACAGCTATATCAACCAGGTCCAGGAGGAGACCCTCTCCAGCTATCCCATCACCATCCAGGCCGAGAGCACCGATATGACGGATATGCTCTCCTCCCTCATGGGGGCCCACAGGGAGGGGAGCGGCGGCGACCATGACCGGGACAAGGTCTACTCCTCCACCGTCATGTTCGACATGCTCAACTCCATGATGAACGCCGAGACCCAGACCAACAACCTGGCCCCCTTCAAGACCTGGTTGGACCAGGGGGGCGGCGGCATTTCCGATCTGGCCACGGTGCAGTACAGCTATGACCTCTCCTTTGACATCTTCACCGAGGACGAGGACGGGGAGATCGTCAAGAGCGATGTCATGGAGCTGATGCAGACCGCCATGAGCACCATGTACGGCGGCGACTACTCCTCCTACTTTGAGAACATGGGGGCCATGTACCAGCGCATGGACGTGTGGGAGGAGCTCCTCCCCGGAGAGGACGGCCAGGCCGTGGGGGAGCAGGTGCGGACCCAGTATGACCTGCTCTACGGCGCGTGGCCGGAGCATTATGACGAGGTGATCCTCTTCGTCAGCGAGAACAACGAGATAAGCGACCTCATGCTCTACTCCCTGGGCCTCATGTCCGCAAGCCATATGACCGACAGCCTGAGCAAGGCCATGGAGGGGGAGACCCTGGAGGCCGAACAGCGCAGCTGGACCTATGAGGAGCTCTGCGGCAAGCGCTTCAAGCTCCTGCTCCCGGCGGAGCGGTACCAGTATGAGGCCTCCACGGATACCTATGTGGACATGTCCGCCACGGAGACGGGCATGGACTTCCTCTTCAACAGCGGCGAGGTGGGCACGGCCCTGAAGATCGTGGGCGTGGCCCGGCCCAGCGAGGACGCCGCAAACGGCATGGTCACCGGGGCCATCGGCTACACCACTGCCCTGACCACCTACGCCATCGAGGCCACGGAGGACATGGAGATCGTCCAAAAGCAGATGGCGGACCAGGAGACCGATGTCATCAGCGGCCTCCCCTTCGCCACCGGCGAGGAGCCCGAGCCCTCCGACGCCGAGAAGCAGGGGGCGGTCACGGAGCACCTTGGGAAGCTCTCTACCCACGAGGCGGCGGAGGCGTATCTGGATGTCATGAGCCAGCCCTCGGACGAGTATGTGGACGGTGTCGTCTCCCAGCAGATGGAGGGCATGACCCGGGAGTCCATCGAGCAGATGATCATCCAGCAGTACTCCGGGGAGATGGGCGTGGACGGGGAGACCGTCTCCGGCTACATCTCGGAGATGGACGATGACGCCCTCTTCGCCCGTGTGGAGGAGGCCATCGCCGAACAGGTCCGGGAGCAGTACGCCCAGGGCGTCCAGGCCCAGCTGGCAGTCCTGGACCAGGCCAGTCTGGCCCGCAGGCTGGAGGTATCTCTGGAGGGAGGGTCTGCGGAGGCCATGCCGCCTGCGGCGGGGTTTGAGCCGTGGCAGTTCAACTACCTCTACGACAACTACATGCCCCCCACCCACTCCGATTCCACCTATGAGGAGAATCTGGACCTGCTGGGGTATGTGGATCTGGAGAGCCCCGCGTCTATCAGCATCTACACCTCCACCTTCGCCGAGAAGGACCAGATCGCGGACCTCATCGGGGACTATAACGCCTCCGTCTCCGACAGCGAGGACGAGATCAACTACACCGACTATGTGGCCCTGCTCATGAGCTCGGTCACCGACATCATCAGCGGTATCAGCTATCTGCTGATCGCCTTTGTGTCCATCTCCCTGGTGGTCAGCTCCATCATGATTGGCATCATCACCTATATCTCCGTGCTGGAGCGGACCAAGGAGATCGGTATCCTCCGGGCCGTAGGCGCGTCCAAGCGGGACGTCAGCCGGGTCTTCAATGCCGAGACCCTCATCGTGGGGCTGGGCGCGGGGCTCATCGGCATCGGCGTGACGGTGCTGCTCATCTTCCCCATCAACGCCGTGCTCTTCAATGTCACCGGCATCGCCGGGCTCAAGGCCGCCCTGCCGGTCCAGGGAGCTGCGGTCCTGGTGGCCATCAGCGCCGTGTTGACCCTCATCGCGGGGCTTATTCCCTCCCGACTGGCGGCAAAGAAGGACCCGGTGGTGGCGCTTCGGACGGAGTGAGGAAGCGGGAAAGAAGATTTTACAAAGAAAGGAAGCCCCTGCCAATGCGGCAGGGGCTTCCCTGTGGCTGGAGGTGGGGAACAGGAATGTGTACTTTGAAAAAAGCCGGAAATTTCAATATCTGTAGACCTTCCGATTCAAGACCAGCGCCAGGACCGACACGGCACAGGCGGCGGCCTCCGCGGCCACAACGGCAAGCCACACGCCGTCCAGCTCCAGCAGGATGGGCAGGATGAGGACGCCGACGCACTGGAAGACCAGGGTGCGCAGGGCGGAGATGAGGGCGGAGACGCCGCCGTTGCCCAGTGCGGTGAAAAAGGACGAGGCAAAGATGTTGAAGCTGACGAAGAGGAAGGAGAAGGCGTACACCCGGAACCCCCGGACGGTCATCTCAAGGAGCTCCTGGTCGTAGCTGACGAAAATTTTCGACAGCGGCGCGCTCAGGACCGCCGCCAGCACCGCCATGGCGATGCCCGCGCCCGCCGTGAGGCGCACGCTCTTGCCCAGGAGGCTCTTGAGCTCTCCGGAGTTCTCCGCGCCGTAGTGGAAGCCCACCACCGGGGCACTGCCCACGGCGTAGCCGATAGAGATGGCGGCAAAGATGAAGGATACGTACATAATCACCCCATAGGCGGCCACGCCGTCCTCCCCCGCAAGACGCATGAGCTGGAAGTTGTAGAGCATACTGACCATGGACGAGCAGATGTTGCTCAGAAGCTCCGAGGAGCCGTTGCCGCAGGCCTTGAGGAGCACCGCGCCGTAGAACCCGGTGGAGCCCAGGCGGAGGATGCTGTCGTTTTTCCGCGCAAAGTAGAAGATGGGCACCAGGGCCCCCACCGCCTGACTGATGCCGGTGGCCAGGGCCGCTCCCGCAAGGCCCAGGGGGAACACCCCCACCAGCAGCGCGTCCAGGACCATGTTGGTAAGGCCCGCCCCCACGGTGACATAGAGCCCCAGCTTGGGCTTTTCGGCGGTGACAAAGAAGCTCTGGAACACGTTCTGGAGCATGAAACAGGGGTTGAAGGCCAGGATGATGCGGCCGTAGAGGATGCAGTCTTCCAGCATCTGCCCCTCCGCCCCCAGCCGCGCCGCCACCCAGGGCAGCGCCAGCATGGCCAGCAGGGAGACCACCGCGCCGCCGATGGCCGCGGCATAGACCATAAGGGAGAAATACCGGTTGGCCAGCGCCTTGTCCCCCCGGCCCAGGGTCATGGACACCACCGCGCTGCCGCCTGTGCCGATCATAAAACCTACGGCGCCCAGGATCATCAGGTAGGGGTAAATCAGGTTCAGGGCGGCAAAGGGGGTCTTGCCCACAAAATTGGACACAAACACCCCGTCCACCACGCCGTAGATGGACGTAAAGACCATCATAATCATAGACGGCAGCGTGAAACGCAGCAATTTAGAGTAGGTAAAGTGGTCAGATAATTGGATTCTCATGGGGGTCTGATCCCTCCTTTTCAGATTTGCCGGGAGGTCCCTCCAGGGCAGCCCTCATGTGCCGGGAAAAGCACTCCAGGGCCTCCACGAACCCCGGACCGAAGCGGGAGACGGCCTCCGCCATGGCGGCGTCCTCCGCGCGGTAGAGCTCCTCCAGCACCCGCGCGGCGTAGGCGTGGCCCTCCTCGGTGAGGCAGACCTGCCGCTCCCGGGGCTGGCCGGGCATGGCATCCAGGCGCAGATACCCCGCCTCCCGGCAGGCTTTGACCACGGTGTTGACGGTGGTCTTGGGGATGCCCCACTCCTCGCTGATCTGCTTTTGAGAGTGGGGCAGGCCGTCGTCCAGGGCGTAGAGCAGATTGAGGGTGTGCTCCGTAACCCCTGAGCGAAGGGCCCAGCGGTAATAGGCGCCGTCGGAGGCATAGCTGGCCGCAACAAGGCGGCGGTTCAGGGCGCGGATGTCTTCCATAGGGAGCTCCTTTGGTACGATTTCGTACTGAATAGCGAGAGGTATTATAGTACGAAATCGTACCGAAGTCAAGCCCAAGAAAAAAATTTTTCTTTCCACCCCTTTTTCTCCAAATTTGTCCTTGCATTTCCAGTTCATCTCTGCTATAATGACATCGTTCTCCGTTCGCAGGGTTAGTACATCGGTAGTACATCGGCTTCCCAAGCCGAGGAGGCGGGTTCGATTCCCGTACCCTGCTCCATATCAAAACCTCCGAAATCATCTGATTTCGGAGGTTTTTTAACTTTTCAGTAAAATAAATTTGCATTTGGCGGAAGCTGTGCCGGATGGGTGCGGCCGGAGCCTGCACAAGAGGCAGGGATTGAGGGGGTGAACCTGCTTTTGTGGATAATAAGCAAGAAAGAAGATTACTTTTTTCTGCATTTCGCCCTTGACATTTCCCTGGGCGTACCGCCAATAAAAAGATTGTATCCTCCGCCAAAACGTGGTATGATAGCCTGGTGTGTCCGTGCCGCAGATGGCGGACGGGAGAAAAATCCTAAAAAACAGTGAGGAAGGAAACCTATGAAAAAATGGATAAGCGCGCTGCTGGCCCTGGTCCTGACCGCAGGGCTGTGCGCGGGCTGCGCGGAGAGCGAACCGCCCTCCGGCATCTACTACGACATCACCGGTCTGGACCCCAAGGAGACGGTCATGGAGGTGGACGGCAACACCATCCCCGCGGAGCAGTACCTGTACTGGGTGGCCTACAACTGCAGTTCCCTGGAGTATAACCTGGGGATGTACAACTCCCTCTACGGCACCTATGGGGAGCTCTTCGACGAGAACGGGGCGCTTGACTGGAACGCCGCCTTCCAGGGCGAGGTGACCCTCGGCCAGTACGCCAAGAGCCAGGCGGAGGAGGCCGTGCGCTTCTACGCCAACATCGAGAACATGGCCCAGGCCCAGGGCGTGGCGCTGACGGAGGCCGACCGGGCCGCTATGGACGAGACCGTGGCGGAGGTCGTCGAGCAGCTGGGGAGCGAGGAGGCTTTCCAGAACAACCTGGACCAGATGGGCATCAGCCGGGAGACCTATGACCGCATCTCCTCCACTACCTATCTCTTCGACCACCTGGTGGACCTGGTGCTGGACGAGAGCAGCGAGCTCTTCCTCCCCCTGGAGAGCTACGGGCAGTATGCCGCCTATGCCGACCACATCCTCCTGGCCACCAAGGACCTGACTACCTACACGGACCTGGATGAGGAGGCGGTGTCCGCCAAGCGGGCCAAGGCGGAGGAGCTCCTCACCCAGCTCCAGAACGCGGAGGACGTGCAGGCCCTCTTCCAGGAGCTGGCCGACGCCAACAGCGAGGACACCGGCCGCGCCGCCAACCCCGACGGCTACGTCTTCGGCAAGGGCGAGATGGTGGAGGCCTTTGAGGACGCCGCCTTCTCCCTCCAGCCGGGGGAGATCAGCGGTATCGTAGAGAGCGACTACGGCTATCACATCATCCTCCGCAAGGACCTGGCCCAGAAGCTGGAGCAGGATACGGAGAAGCGCCGGGAGCTGGCGGAAGAGCATCTCAACTCCATCCTCCGGGGCCGGTCGGAGGTGGTCTACAGCGACAAGATCAGCTCTCTGGACGCCGGGACCTTCTATGTCGCCTACAGCGCCGCCGCCGCGGCCATGGAGGCCGCCAACGCCCCCGCAGAGGGTGAAAACGGGACGGACGGCGCAGATCCCTCCACGCCCGATGCCGCCGGAGACGGCGAGCAGCCGGTCACTCCCGGCTCCACCGGCGGCACCGCCGAGTAAAGCCATGGCAAGCGGCATCGTCATTATCGACAAACCGGCGGACTGGACCAGCATGGACGTCTGTGCCAAGCTGCGGGGCATCCTCAAGGAGCGCCGGGTGGGCCACGGGGGCACTCTGGACCCCATGGCCACCGGCGTCCTGCCGGTGTTCGTGGGCAGCGCCACCCGGGCTGTGGAGTTCGCTGAGAAGAGCGGCAAGACCTATGTGGCGGGCCTGCGCCTGGGCCTTGTGACCAACACCCAGGACACCACCGGCGAGACGCTGGAGGAGCGCCCCGTCACGGCGGGCCTCAGGGAGCTGGAGGAGGTCCTCCCAAGGTTCACCGGGCCCATAGAGCAGGTGCCCCCCATGTTCTCCGCCATCAAGATCAAGGGGCAGAAGCTCTACGAGCTGGCCCGGGCGGGGAAGGAGGTGGAGCGAAAGCCCCGCCCCGTGACCATCCACGCCCTGGAGGTCCTCGAGCAGACCGGGGAGGCGGACTACCGCCTCCTGGTCCGGTGCTCCAAGGGCACCTATGTGCGCACCCTCTGCCACGACATCGGCGCGGCCCTGGGGTGCGGGGGCTGCATGAGCAGTCTGCGCCGCACCGAGGCGGCGGGCTTCACCATCGAGCAGGCCGTCACCATCGAGGAGGTCCAGGCCCAGGGGGAGGCCCTTCTCCTGCCCGTGGACCGGTTCTTCGCCCAATATCCGGCCTTCCGCCTGACGGAGGAGCGCCTGGAGCGGCTCTGCCGCAACGGCAATCCCCTCCCGGCCGGGGACGCGGCCCCGGGGACCTACCGGGTCTATGCCCCCGGCGGGACGTTCCTGTGCCTCAGCCGCTGGGAGAAGGGGCAGCTGGTGTCCGTGAAGAACTTTTTCGGCGGGAAGCAGGCTATCATCACCCCATGAGCAAAGCTCTGCTTTGCGGACAAAAAGTTTTTCTTTTTCCCTTCCTTTTCCTTTGTACACAAAGGAAGGTATGCCTCAACAAAGGAGCCGTCCCCATGAACGAGAAGAGAAAAGTGATCGCCCTGGGTTTTTTTGACGGGGTGCACCTGGGCCACCAGGCGCTGCTGCGCAAGACGGCGGAGCGGGCGCTGGAGCGGGACCTGGAACCGGCGGTATTCACCTTCGACCGCTCCCCGCGGGAGTTCGTGACCGGGGTGCGGGTGCCCCTTTTGACCACCACGGAAGAAAAACGCAGGGTGGTGCGGGAGCTGTTCTCCATCCGGGAGGTCATCGCCGCCCCCTTTGACGGGAAGATGATGACCCTGCCGTGGGTGGACTTCCTGCTGATGCTGGCCCAGGAGCTCCGGGCGGGGTGGCTGGTGGCGGGGCACGACTTCCGCTTCGGCCACCAGAACGCCGGGACCCCCGCCCTGCTGGTGAAGAAGGCGGCGAGCCTGGGCATGGGGTGCGACGTGATCCCCGCCGTGACATTGGAGGGCACCACGGTCAGCTCCACCCACATCCGCGCCCTCCTGGAGCGGGGGGAGCCGGAGGAGGCGGCCCGGTTCCTGGGGCGGCCCTTCTCCATCTCCGGCCCGGTGCGCCACGGGAAGGGCCTGGGGTCCCGGATCGGGACGCCCACGCTGAACCTGGTCCCGCCGCCGGAACAGTTGGCGCCCGCCTACGGCGTGTATGCCTCCCGGGTGACCGTGGACGGCAGGCGCTATGCGGCGGTGACCAACGTGGGGGTCCGGCCCACGGTGGACGTGGCAGGGGGCGTCACCGTGGAGAGCCACCTGCTGGAGGAGGACGCCCAGCTCTACGGCAGGCTCTGCCGGGTGGAGTTCCTCTCCCGGCTGCGCCCGGAGACGAAATTTGCGGACCTGGAGGCCCTGCGCTCCCAGATCGCCCGGGATACGGAGGCCGCCCGGGCGTGGCACCGGAGATACACGGTTTCGTAGGAGCGCACAGTGTGCGCCCTTACAGCGATTCAAAAGAAGAGAGGGACGCCGGCCGGCGTCCCTCTCTTTTTCCATTGTGCTTAGAGCATTCCGCTGGAGACAAAGTTCATGAGCATCTGGGCCACCTCGGCGCGGGTGGCACTGCCCTGGGGATTGAGCGCGCCGTTGGAACCGTTGACGACGCCGTTGGCAACCGCCCAGCTCATGGCCTGAGAGGCCCAGCCGCTGACATTGCCGGAGTCGCTGAAACGGCCCAGGCTGCTGCCGGAGACAGCGGGCTCACCCATGTAGCGGTAGAGCATGACCACCAGCTGCTCCCGGGTGATGGGGGAGTCGGGGGCAAATACGCCGTCGCTGAGACCGGTGACTACCTTCTTCTCGGACGCCCACTGGACCGCCCCGGCGTACCAGGCGGAGCCGGTGACATCGCTGAAACCGCCCTTGTAGGACGCGCCGGGGTTGCCCTCCAGGTTGTGGAGGACCACCGCAAGCATCCCGCGGGTCATGGGCGCGCTGGGGCTGAAGGAGGACTCGCTGACGCCGTTCATCAGTTCATGGCTGGAGGCGAAGGCCACCGCGTCCGCCGCCCAGTTGGTCTCGGGCACGTCGGGGAAGCTCTTGCCGCCGTCCACAAAGACCACCTTGGCGGAGCCGTCCAGGGGCACGTTCATGGTCTGTCCGTCGCCGCTGGCACTGGACTTGCGGACAGTGGAGATCACGTTGCCGTTGGCATCCACGATCTTGGCTACCGTGCCGGGCCCGCAGGGGGTGGGGATGGCGGCCTTGATGGGCACGTTCTCCATGCGCTGGCCGTCCACGACCACCGCCACGTCCACGCCGCCGTCCTCAGACTTCTCGGCGGTGACGGCGATCTCAGCGCCCTGGTTCCCCAGACCGGCGAGGCTGTCGTTGGAGATGGTCACATCCGCGACCGGAGTGGCCACCTTCAGCTCCGCATTGGTCTGGCTGGCAATGGTTCTGACCGCAGAGGCGGGCAGCTTGACCTCCGTCTTCGTCACATCTCCGCCGATGACAGGGGCGATGACCACGGTGCTGCTGCTGCCAGTGACGGCCTGCTCCACCAGCTTCTCCACCGTCTCGGCAGGTACCGCCGCGCTGGCCGTGCCTCCGTCCACCGTGGCCTCTGGCCGGGCGGTGACCTCGGGGACAGTGGGGGTGGTGGGCTGGGTGGGAGTCGTGGGCTGAGCAGGCTGAGTGGAAGTGCCGGGCCTGCTGCTGCTCACCGGGGGCTCGTAGGTATCGTCCGGCTCGGGATCAGGCTCGGGATCCGGGGCGGGGGTGTAGCGGGTGAAGGAAGCGCTGGTCTCGTTACTGGCAGTCATGCCGGGGGCTGTGGCGTAGGCTTTGACTGTGGCGCTGTTATACAACGCGAAAGCGCCGTTATAGAGACTGTACGCGGAACCGTCTACAGAGTAGTAGATGCTGGCGTCCGGCGTTGCGCAGGTGATGGCCACCTGCTGGGTGCCGTAGAAGACGCCGCCCGCAGGGGTGATGACCGGAGTGGCGGTCTGGACCGGGACCGGGGGCTGGGGTTCGGGGTCTACGACGGGGGGCTGCGGGGTCTGCTTGGTGTAGGTGAAGGTGGCTACCGCGCTGTCAGTCATACCAGCCTTTACCGCAAATGCCTTGATAACCATCTCGTCGCCCGCCATGGGGATCGGATCGCTGTATACAGGGCTGCTGGCATTGGGCGCAGTACCGTCCGTGGTGTAGTAGATCGTTGCGTCCGCAGGGTTGCTGCTCAGCGTTACCGTGCCGTTCTCAGGCAGAGCCGTGCCGCTGGCAGGATTGGCGCTGATCGTAACCTGTCCCTCAATCTTGGGAGTAACAACCAGCTTACCGGGCTGATAGGTGATGTTGTAGTTGCCGTTGCCGGAGCTTACAACGCCACCGCTGACCGTGATAGCACCCTCGTGTGTGCCAACAGTCCCGTACTTTGTAGTATCACCGTTGACTGCGGGTTCGGTTGTCCAATTATCACCAATCGCCAAACCCGGAGTAACCGTGTACCCCAAATTGGGCGTACCATTCTGAACAATTTCTGCATCGTTTGCCTTGACGGTGATTTCCATCGGGTTAATGGTAATGTTGATGACGCGGACCAGGTCGTCCTGATATGTCCCCTTGTCCGTCGGACTAAATGTCAGGTTGCAGGTATACTGGCCTGCATTCGTGGGCAGTGTGTCTGCCGCAGTCCACTCGCCTTCAACAGGGTTACCCGCGAAGGTAACCGTCAGGCGGTCTTTGAGGTCGTCCATCGTCACTGCACTGCCATTATAGGTCTTGGTGTAGTCGTTTACAGTGATGTCAGGAACATTTTTGCTGACCACATTCACCGTCAAAGTCACAGTGCAGTCAGTATAGTTGGTGGCCTTGAATGTAACAGGGATTGTAACCGTTGTTGCCTCTGTAGGTTCGCTCAAACCGTCCTTCAGCGCATAGGAAAGGGTGCCGTCCGTAATTGTAGGCGTACCTGCAAGGTTCTCAAGACCCGTCACGCTCCCCACCTCAGCGGTGATACCGGTGACTGTGATACCGAACTCAGAGAGATTGATCTCCTTCGTCGTGGTATCATTATACTTTACATTGCGGGTGATGTCCTTGCCGCTCATAGTGCCCGGAATGATTTCCCACTGAGTGCCTGTTACCGTAAGGTCTTCGGGCAGTATATAGTTGCTCGCCGTCAGAGCCGAATTCAACTCAAAGGTAACAGAAGGCGTGTATTCTCCAGCATTGGTGCCCTTATCTCCGCTCCGCTCCTTCTCTACGAGCTCCGAAGGAATCTCGCCAGTCAGAGTTGCGCCTGTGTGCTCCTTGCCGTTGTAAGTGTATTTCTCTGTAGGGACATTCCACTTGACCTTGCTGAGGTCCAAGACCTTAGCAGTAACCGTCACAGAAGTTGTTATGCTCTTCCCTCCGTAGGAAATCGTAATATTCTTGCTTCCTACATCGCCGAGGTCGCCTTCCGAGTTGCCTTCCAGGCTGAATGTGATTCCACTATTCTCACTCCACGCAAGCTTTTCGGAGGTTGTGCTGTCATTATATGTAACGCTCAGCACTAAGCCCGCAGGGTCAAATTTCTTACCATACTCATACGTATCCTTCGTGGGCTGGGTGTCAATCGCGATGCTTGCAACAGCACGCTCTGTCACTGTAATGGTCACTTTGCCATCAACCGAGTTGTAGTTGTTGGCATCTGTCGGGGTGAACGTGTAAGCAAGCTCTGTGGCTTGACCAACAGTGCCCTCGGTGTTTTTCAGTGTGAGCGTACCACCAACACTCGTGTTGGTGTGTGTCAGCTTAATTGCACTAAGCTGTGTTGTAGCGTAAATCGTTGTCGGTTCCGCGACCGACACAGTGCCAAGCTCCGGTGTGGCTTTTACGATCTCATACTGTACGTAAGCTTCACCAGAATAATCGCTTCCATCTACAGCAGTAATGTACACACGATATACTCCGACATTAGCTCCGCCACTACTATCAAAAGCTACCCAATTTTGTTCATTGCCGGACTCCCGCATTTTCCAGCTAACAGTATAATGCTCGTCCGCTGTCAGGGAGTGATTATCTTTTGTGACAGTCTGTACTTCCGGCTTGTGCGCCTGTCCATCATAGGTAAACTGAGTCTTGTTGTTATCAGATAGCGTTATCGTAAAATCACTCAGTGGGGTACGAATCTTAATCTCTCCAGGCGTTTCGCAGTCTTTATAATGCTGGGCGGACGCATAAACCAGCAACGTCGCGCCTGCGTCTTTGGCTGTTACTTTATATTCTTCTCCGTTGGTACCAGAAGAGGTAAGCGGCGTGTTTTTGTTGTTGCGGTACCACTTGTATGTTATCTTTGCCGGAGCAACTTCTTCATTTCCACCATCAAAATCAAATTGGGCTGTCACAGTCTGACCAACATTGGCCTTATCAATAGTCAAAGCGCCGCTCTCACCACCGGGAATCGTGAACGAGACCACACCGGGGAGTGCGGGATAATTGTTCGGGTCCTCGTACTTCTCTGTCGCAAGGTTCAACACACCAGCGTCTTCCCAAAGGTTTGCGCCCTCATCAAATTTGAAGCTAATTGTGTTGCTGTTATCAAGATTAAATATATAATCATAGGTAGTAGACGTATTCTTTTGTCCGCCAATCAGGAACAGCTTATCAGGCGCACCACTGCTTCCTGTGTCACAGTTTGTGACATCTACCAGGTAATACTTTCCGCCAATCTTGACGTGGTTCCACATATGGCCACCAGCAGAACCCGTGCCGCCAGCCATCTCGCCGGAAATAATGTAGCAGTCTACATCTCCAGAAAACAAATTCTGTGCATTTGTCAGATCGCAGAGGTATTGGAACGCCTTGGCATACCCCTCGCAGACAACTTTTGTCTCTGTATCATTATCGAATACCCAAATCAACTGCCAGGGATCGCCGTAAGGATAATTCTCGCTATCCGCAGCTGTATGATTGTACTCAACAAGATCGCAAATTTCCTTCAAGTATCCCTTCAACTTGTCATAGTCAGATGCCTCTTTGTACTTTTCCACAATATTAGAAGCAGTATTTTTTGCGGTAGTTACTTTAGCAGGGATTGCAGTATCTACCATCTGGGGATTATATTTGCCCGTCTCAGTACCCGCCGCAGCATAATCCTGGGATGCCATAAAAGCAAAGCTAATTTCAGTAACAGTTAGTGATTGCAAATTTTCGGGACTATACGTGAACGCTACACTGGTCCTGCACCCGCCGCTAGCAGTTTTATTATACCAATACAGCTCATACGGGCAATCTACCAACAGCGCATTAACGATGGCCTTCTGGTTACAAATCTTTCCTAGAACTGCGTCTAGAGTTTCCTGAGTAACCTTACCATCTACGATCAAATTTCCAGTAATTTCCAATTCCGCATTAGTAAAAGTCGTTTTTGCAATTCCAAGTTCTTTAAATTCTGTTTCAGTAAAGCTTTTCTCAGTAGAACCGCCATTTGTTGCAACCTCAGTAACAAACGTTTTCAGCTTTTCATAGATATTTTTGTCTGTAGTTGTAAGGTTGTTACCGGCAGGGTTCTCTACGCCAAAGAAATCCGGATCATCCATAAGGAACCCATAGAGTTCCTTTTCAACATACCCCGCGAACAACTCATCGTTGTCCGGCAGCAAATCGGCATCCGGAACATAGTTTTCCGTCACGCCCGCGCCCAAGGATTTTTGAGCCGGGTACGTACCCGGCTCAACCGCCATCGCGATGGCGGTTGAAGGGACAATGGTCAACGCCATGGCGACAGCCAGGAGCATCGACAGGAACCGTTTTTTCATGTTGTATTCTTCCTCCTTGTAGAAATGAAAGTTTGCCCAAGATAGTAGTAGTTTACCACGCATTACCTCTTTGCGCAAGGGAAACAGCGATAAAAAATCAAAAATTTTCTCCTACAGCACATATTTCCTTAACATAGATCAACTTTCGAGGATCATTCCTTCACCTGCAGCAGCTCCAACGGATTCCCCCTGGTGACAGCCGCGGCGGCGGCGCCAGCCCCTGCGGCAGCGGCGAACAGATACATAACGCCGCAGAACGCGGCGGGCTCCAGAATCGTGCCCAACAGCTCCGGCTGACGCCCGGCCAGGTACCCCAGCACCCCCGCCAGCCCGATCACCAGCCCCGCCAGATTCGTGATGACCAGCTGTAAGGACAGCACCAGGCGCACCCTGCCCTTTCCGGTGCCCTGAACGCGCAGGATCGCGGCATCCTTCGCGGCCAGCAGCACGAACAGCGCCGACCCCGCCGCCGCCGCCAGCACCGACAGCGCCAGCATCACCGGGTAGAGGATCTCCATCAACGCCACGCTCTCCTCCAGAGGCTCCGCAGCCTGCCGCAGCTCCTCGTCCCGGAGCATCACCCGCACCGGAGTGCCGCCGATACGGGGAGTGTTGGCCAGGGCGTCCACGGCGTCCCGGAACTGGTCCAAGTCCCGGTTCATAGCCGGGTCCACGGTGAACCGGGCGGCGCTGTAGAGCATCCGGGACCCCACCATGGCCTGGAGGGCGGACTGGGGCATGAGCACCAGGGGCGCGACCTGATAGTCCCCGCTCTCGGCCCCGTCGTAGGCCCCGGCCACCACACAAATTTTGTATTTCCCCTTGCAGGTGAGCACCACGGGCCTGCCGTCCGCAGCCATGTAGGCGTCATAGATCTGTCTCGGCAGGAGCAGGGGGAGCATATCGCCGCCGCCCAGCACCTGTCCGGCCTCCCGCCAGTCCTCGGCGAAAAAGCTCCCGTCCCAGCCCTCGGCGTAGGTTATGTTCCAATTACTGCCGCTGCCGGTGGAGGAGAGGAATGCTTCCACATCGCCGATGGCGAGGATGTTGCAGTCCATCCCATAGCCCCGTATAAATATACCGCCGGTGGACTCCCAGAGCTCGTCATAAGGATACACCTTTCCGAAGTTTGCGCCCTCCAAATAGGCTTCGGTTATGTAGCCTGTATCCAGCACCGCCTGGACGGTATCCTCAAACAGGAACCCGCCGCCCCGGATGGTCTGGGTGTTGTCCTTCTGGGTCATCTCCAGGGTCACGGAGATGGTCTCATAGAGCGCCTCGATCTCCCTCGTGTTGTTCTCGATGGATAACGCGATGGCCGACAGCCCTATGGCAAATGCCGCCGCCAGCACCGCGGTCAGGAGGCTCCTCCCCCTTGCCCGGACCACATGCCGCCAGACAAAGCGGAGCGTGTGTCCCATGTTCAGGGAGCGGGAAACCGCCGGTGCGGCTTTGCAGGGCGGGACGACCCGGCCCGCCGTTCCTTGGTCAGCGGTTTGCCGGGAGGAGGGCAGGGAGGACGGCGCACCAGGGCCGCCGCTCCCCGCGAGGCCTCCCGTTTTTGGGGACGGTGCGGCCTTTTTCTTCGCCCCGGCAGGCGCGCCGCCCTGGATCTGCCTCAGCACCGGCCTCCGGACCAGGACATGTGCAGTCCCAACGGTCCCCGCCGCCAGCAGAACCGCGGCAATGCCGCAGAGTACGGCAAAGTCCCCGCCCGGCAGCGCGGCAGAGCCGTCCCCGCCGAAGGCGGAGAGGGACTCCAGTGTCTTGGCGGCGTTCTCCCCCGCGTAGCGCCAGCCCAGCCAGGCCCCGGGTATCAGCCCCGCAAGCCCCACGATCAGCAGGGGCAGGGAGACCTCCGCCGCGCACCGCCCCGCCGGGAGGCCCATGGCCCGCACCACGGCCAGCTCCCTGCGCCGCATGTAGAAGTAGGCGAAGGCCGCCAGGGCCAGCGTCACCGCCAGCACCACGGTGAAGATCACCGCGTTATAGAGGGAGGAGCGGCTCATGGGCACGGCGGCGGCCTGGAAGTTGTCCCAGCCGCTCTCCACCATCTCCGCCCGGAAGCCCAGGGCCTCCAAGTCCGCCCGGGTGTCCTCCAGGAATGCGTCCTCCGCCGCCGGGTCCTTCAGGAGGAACGCCGCCTCGCCGGGGTAGGGCCCCTCCTCGCTCTGATAGCCCCGGTCGATGCTGTAGGCCCAGTAGGACATATAGCTGTAGGTCTCCTGGCGCAGTCCCGCGCCGTTGGCGTGGACGAACCCCTCCGGCACGATGGACGCGGGGATGTAGAGGTTATTGCGCAGGACGGTGGAGTTGAAGCGGCTCCCGCCGGTGTACTCATAGGTGCCCACGATCTGGAGCTCGACGGTCTCCGACGGGGCCTCCCGCCAGAGGGAGAAGAGTTTGTCCGTATCCTCGTCCAAACAGTAGCCGAAGTAGCTGGGCACGTCCCGGAGCTTCAACGTGAGGCTGTCCCCCAGCTTCAGCCCCCGGAGCCGGGCAAAGCCGTCGTGGACGACGCAGACCGGGGACTTCTCCCGGGTGTCGGCGGCGTCCAGCCAGCGCCCGCCGGTGAGGTAGATGCGCCGCCCCTCCTCCTGCACGTCCGGCAGGGAGGAGAGGTCCTCCACCGCCAGGGCGTTGAGGGACTTCTGTTGTTCCCGGACAAAGGGGATGAGATCCCGCCACTCGGAGAGGGCGGGGCTGTCGAAGTCCGCCTCCGCCCCCGGGGCCACAGGGAGGAAGAAGGCGTCCTCCGTCACGGGCCGGAGCTTGAGGTACACCGCGTCGTCGGTGACGGCGCAGGAGGGGTCCCCGGTGTCAAAGAAGCCCGCGGCCAGGTACCGGTCCCCCGCCTCCAGGGCGTCGTAGTACGCGGTAGAGCACGCCTCGTCCTTTCGCATGAGGATCAGCAGACGGCCCTTGCGGATGACCTCCGGGTAGCCGGTGAGTGGGGCGTCTGCCACGAAATAGTAGTAGTCGGGGGTCTTCATGAGGAGACTGCCGTAGAAGGAGACGGTCCCCGTGGTCCCGGCGGCGAGGCGCATGTCCGTATCCGCGTTGCAGAAGTCCTCCTCTATCACCGCGGAGACGTTGCGGTAGCGGCTGACCAGCTCCACCTCCGGCCTGGAGGCCAGGTAGGCGGCGGCCTCCTCCCGGTCCGCCCACCGGTCCCCGGCGGCGGTGAGGGCTCCCACGGCGCTGTAGTAGCCGCTCAGGCGCTCCGTCTCCTGACGGACCAGCAGATATTCCGCCGCCCGGGCGACGAAGGCGAAGGTGACGGCCCCCACCACGAAGAGTATCACCGCCGCCTTGAGGGGCTGACGGCGAGTGGAGCGGAGAAAGACGTTCGTACGCATGATTTTTGGTCCTTTCTGGAAGTAATTAACAATAATGATACCACATTCCCGGGAAAAAGTCCAGCGGGCGGGTTTTTTTCTCAAATACACCCCCAGACCGTGGAGGGGCGCACAGTATGCGCCCCTACGGCCCCCCGGTTTCTTCCCCGCTTTTCCCCCGGTTTCTCCGGAAATGCCCTTGCCTTTCCGGGGGGAATATGTTATATTAAAGATTGTATTTTCCCCACTACATATATGGAGAGGACACTGCTATGCTGGATATTACGCGTTTTACAGACTATCGCGACAAGGTGGTGGGCAGCTGCTCGAAGGTGATCGTGGGCAAGGACGACGCCATCGAGCTGGTGCTCACCTGCTTTCTCTGCTCCGGCCACGTCCTGCTGGAGGACACCCCCGGCACCGGCAAGACCATGCTCCTGCGGGCCTTCGCCAAGACCATCGGCGGGGACTTCCGCCGGGTGCAGTTCACGCCGGACCTCCTCCCCTCGGATCTCACGGGCATCAACTTCTACAACCAGAAGACCGGGGAGTTTGAGTTCCGCCCCGGCCCCCTGCTGACCAACGTGGTGCTGGCCGACGAGATCAACCGCGCCACCCCCCGCACCCAGTCCGCCCTCCTGGAGGCCATGGAGGAGCGGCAGGTCACCGTGGACGGCGTGACCACGAAATTGGAGGAGCCCTTCCTCGTCATGGCCACCCAGAACCCCCTGGAGTCCTTCGGCACCTTCCCCCTGCCGGACGCCCAGCTGGACCGCTTCTTCATGCGCCTGAGCCTGGGGTACATGACCCGGGAGCAGGAGATGGCGGTCATGGCCCGGCCCTCCACCCAGTCCATCCTGGACACCCTGGAGCAGGCGGTGACGCCGGAGGAGACGGCCTATGTCCGCGCCGCCTTCACGGAGGTGAAGGTGGCCGGCGACGTGCTGGGCTACCTCATGGACATCGTCGAGGCCACCCGGCAGGCCAGCAACTTCACCTCCGGCGTCTCCACCCGGGGCGGCATCGCCCTCTACAAGGCGTCCCAGGTGACGGCGGCCCTCCGGGGCCGGGAGTACGTCATCCCCGAGGACGTGAAGTATGCCGCGCCCTTTGTCCTCGCCCACCGGCTGACTTTGGGCGGCGGGCTGAAGACCGGGGCGGCGGAGCGGATGCTCCGCCAGATCCTGGAGGACGTGGCGGTGCCCCTGGAGAGCGTATGATCCTGTTATTTGCCATTGCCGTGGTGCTGCTGGTGCTGGCGCTCCAGCGGAAGACCGGGCCCGAGCGCCTTGCGGAGATGCGGGAGGACCACCGCCCCGACCAGCGCCTGGTGGATCCGGACGAGGTGTTCCGCGTGGAGCTGACGCTGCAGAACACCGGACGGCACTATATCCTCTTTGCCAAGCTGGAGGAACAGCTGACCCGGGACTTCACCGTCCACCAGCACTCCGCCCGGACCCGGCAGAACATGGAGGGCGGCACCAACGTCAGCTTCTCCACATGGCTCCGGCCCAGGCAGGAGGTCCGCTTCCGGGTGCCGGTGTCCATCGGGCGCCGGGGGCTCTATCCCCTCATGCCCCTGAAGCTCTCCAGCGGCGACTTTTTGGGCCTGGATGAGCAGGTGCGCCGGTCCGGACAGTTCCGGGCCGTGGTGGTGGCCCCCCGGGAGGCGGAGGACCAGCGCTTTGCCGACGTGCTCAGCGGCTTTCTGGGGGACGTGTCCGTGCGGCGGTTCATCTACGAGGACCCGGTGCTGACCACGGGCTTCCGGGAGTACACGGGCCGGGAGCCCATGAAGCACATCTCCTGGACCCAGAGCGCGAGAGGCCGGGGCCTCATGGTGAAAAAGTTCGACTACACCGCCGAGCCCCGGGTCTCGGTGCTCCTGAACACGGACAGCGAGGCGGAAAACCGGGAGGAGCTCCTGGAGAAGTGCTGCTCCCTGGCCCGGACGGTGTGCCGGGTGCTGGAGGAGCAGGGGGTGCAGTACGACTTCACCACCAACGCGGACCTGGCGGGCTACGCCGACGGCGCGGTCAGCGAGATCGGCGAGGGCCTGGGGGCCAACCACTTCGCGGCGGTCCTGGACTGCCTGGGCCGGGCCACCCGCTACAAGGCGTTCTCCGCCGGGCGGCTCATCGGCCGGGCGCTGGAGTCCGCCCAGTCCCGAGGGCGCATCCTCATCACCCCCTCCGCGGATTTCACCGACGCCGGGGCCCTGGGACAGCTCCGGGAGCTCTCCAACGGAAGCCTTTTGATCTTACAAGCTGACGAGGTGGCCTGATATGACAGTCATGGTCCTGCTCCGCATCTTCGCGGACCTGGGATTCTATTACGCCTTCGCGGCCACGGTCTCCTCCGCCCTGGGAGGACGGTTCCACTTCCCCGCCCTGCTCCTGCTGGCGGCGTGCTACGCGGCCTGCTGCCGCTTCCGGGAGCAGAAGAGGCGGCAGAGGCTGGTCCTGGCCCTGGCGGCTCTGGCGGTGCTCCTGCCGGCGCCCTGGGGGGACCGGCTGGCCTACATCCCGGCATGGGGGTATGTGGTCTACCTGGTCCGCCGGGGGGACCGGGACCTGAGCCGCGCCCGGCAGGTGGAGTTCTTTGAGTACTTCATCCGCGGCTTCCTGTTCTTCGCCTTTTTCTGGTGCGCGGTGCGCTTCGTGCTCACCCCCATCGAGGGCATGGAGACCGGGGAGATGATCTATGCCGCCACCCACGACTTCCTGGCGGCGGGGGTGCCCATGGCCCTCTTCGGGAGCACGGCCACAATGCTCTTCCTGCGCTCCATCCGCCACGAACCGGCGGTGTACCTCCAGCCCGGCTTCCAGGCGGTGAACGCGGGGATCGTGGCGGCGGCGCTGGTGTTCTGCGCCCTGCTGACCAGCCCCCTGACCGTGCGCCTCGCGGCCTGGGTATACAGCCATCTCCTCATCCCTATCCTGCTGGTGCTGTTCATGATGGTGGGGATGGCCCTGGCCCTGACGGCCCCCCTCATCCAGCTCCTGGTGGACCTGGCCCGGCGAACGGGCGCAGAGGATACGATCCAGGTGCTGATGGAGAAAATCAATGAGTTCAGCGCCTCCTTCCAGGAGCTCTTCGGCATCCCCCCGGCGGAGATCCTCCTGCGAGGCGGCGGGTCCATCCTGGCCGTGCTGGCCATGGCCGCGGGGATTGTCCTGCTCCGGCTGTTCCTCCGCTGGCTGGTCCAGCGGTGGCGGGAGAGCGCGGGGGCCGCGGACCGGCTCCCCACCCGCATCCTCTCCGCCCAGGCCGCGCCGGCCTCCCGGGAGGAGAAGCGGGCGCGTAACGACGTGGAGCGGGTGCGCCAGCAGTACCGGGCCTTTCTGCGCCTGTGCCAGAAGCGGGGGATGGAGCTCGCCCCCTCCCACACCAGCGCGGACATCGGGCGGAGCGCCGCCCGGGTGCTGGGGCCGGACCTCCCTCTGGAGGAGATCGGCGCGCTCTACCGGCGGGCCCGGTACCAGGGCACGACCTCCCGGGCCGATGCGGCCCAGATGAAGAAGCTCTGCGCCCAGGTGAAGCGGCGGAGGGCCCGCAGTGAACCCAATAGACGATAAGGAACGAGGTGCCTTATGACCATCCTATACTTCCTCCGGGCCCTGTCGGAGCTGGGGGTGTACTACACCCTGGCGGGGACCGCCGCCGCCCTCTTCGGCGGACAGTTACAGCTGGAGCTCCTCCTGCTCCAGAGCGCGTGCTTCGCCCTCTCCGGCGTCCTGCGGGAGCGGAAGGGGCCGAGGCTCGCGGCGCTGCTCCCCTGTTTTCTGCTGCTCCTCTTGCCCGGACCTATGGCGGACCGCCTGCTGGCCCTCCCGCCCGCGGTGTACCTGGCGTATCTCGCCCAGGCGGACAGCTACCGGCTCTCCTGGGAGCGGCACCGGGACCTCTTCAACCGCCTGTACCATGTGGTTCTGCCTGCGGCGGCGGTGCTGTCCCTCTTTCAGATAAGCTACCTTCTGACCACGGGGGCCGCCATCGCCCTGCTGACGGCGGCGGCATCGGTGCTCCTCATGCGCTCCCTGCGCCACGAACCGGACGTGTACCTCCAGCCCCGCTATCAGATGCGGAACGCGGCGGGGGTGGCGCTGCTGGGCCTGGGTGCCCTGGTGCTGGGGTCGAAGTGGACCCTGCTGGCGGCGCGGTTCCTGGCGGTAAACCTCTACGAGTACGTGTTCATCCCCCTGTTCACGGCGGCGGGGATGCTCATCGGCGTGTTCTTTATCTGGATCCCCAAGCTCCTCTACTTCGGGAGCACGGAGGACCAATGGGACCCGAAGGAATTCAGCGGAGATGGAGGAGAGGAGGAAGAAGAGCTCCTTGCCGCCGCCTCTCCGGAGCTCATCCTCCAGCTCCTCATCGCCGTGGCGGTGGTGATCACACTGGTGACGGCCTTTGTGCTGATCTACCGGTGGTGGCGAAGCCGCGAGGAGGGCGGCCCGGAGGCCTCCCCCCTGGAGCGGCGGGACCTGCCCGGGGCGGTGCGCGGACAGGCGGGACAGCGGTCCCTGCTGGGGAACTCCGCCGTGCTGCGCATCCGGCGGCTGTACCGGGAGTTCCTGCGCACCTGCCGGAAGCGGGGGGTGAGATTCGGCCCCTCCAGCACCAGCGGGGAGATCAACAGCCAGGCGGTGCAGGTCCTGGGGCCGGAGCTCCCGCTGACGGATATCCGGGACATCTACCGCCGGGCCCGGTACCAGGGGCAGGCGTCCCGGTCGGATGCCGCCCGGCTGAGGAAGCTCTGCGACCAGGTGAAGCGGCGGCGCGCTTAGGAAGGGGAGCCGTCTGATGACAAGCTTATACTTTCTCCGGGCCATGGGGGATCTGGGGCTCTACTACTGCGCCGCCGGGACCTTTGCGGCCCTCTTCGGCGGGGAGCTGGCTCTGGAGCTTCTCCTGCTCCAGAGCGCGTGCTATGCACTCTCCTCCGCTTTGCAGGGGAATCAGGCGGCGCGGCTTGCGGCGCTGGTCCCGGCCCTGCTGCTGTACGTGTTCCCGGTGGCGCCGGCAGATATGATCTGCGCCGCGCCGGCGCTGGCCTACCTGATCTATCTGGCGTGGACGGGCAACTATCAGCTCTCCCGGTACCGGCAGGCGGATGTGTTCAACGCGGTCCGAAACGTGGCGCTGGGGGGACTGGCGCTGGGGGCCGGGGTGGCCTTCCTGTCCGCAGCCAAGACGCTGATGCAGGCGGTGCTGACCGTGGGCATCCCGGCGGCGCTCCTGGCGGCGGGGGCATCGGTGCTGCTGATGCGCTCTCTGCGCCACGAGGCCCAGGTCTACCTTCAGCCGGGCTACCAGGCGGTCAATGCCGCCGGGGTGGCCTCCCTGGCGCTGGCGGCGCTGGTGCTGGGGTCGGAGTGGGCCCTGCGGGCGGTAGTGTTTTTGCTCTCCTCCGCCTACAATTACGTTGTTCTCCCACTGCTGATGGGCCTGGCCATGATTTTCGGCGGCGTTATGTCCCTGCTCTATCCGGTTCTGGTGTGGCTGATGGAAATGCGGGCGCAGATGGCGGACAACACCAACATCATCACCTCTGACGACAGCGGCTTTCAGGAGCAGCTGGATAAGCTGGAGCTCCCCACCGCCTCCATGGAGCTGGTGCTGCGGATCGTTCTGGCGCTGGCGATCGTGGCGGCTGCGGCGGCGCTGGTCCTGCTGTTTCGCTGGCTGTCCCGGGGCCATTCGGACAGCGCTGGCAGGTCCAGCCCCTTCCGCCGGGACCTGGACGCCGGTTTGGAGCGGGAGCGGGTCAGCCCCAGGTCCTATGCCGGGCGTATCCGGCGGCAGTACCGGGCATATCTGCGCATGTGCCGGGACAGGGGGCTGGAGTTTGAGCGCTCCGACACCAGCACGGACGTGGGTCGGAAATCCCTGCCGGAGTTCCCGGACGAGGAGGCGTTATGCGCCCTGCGGGACCTGTACCAGCAGGCCCGGTACTCCGGGGAGGTGTCCCGGGAGGACTACCAGAGGTTCCGGCGGCTGGTGGGGACGCTGAAAAAGCTGAAGACGCCCAGCGCGGCAGAATCTGTGTAGGGGCGGAGAGCATCCGCCCCTGCAAAGCATACAAGGCTGAAAAGCCAAATAGGAAAGCAGGTAATCTATATGAATGAAATGATCCTCCTGAAGCTGGGCGAGGTGGTGCTCAAGGGGCTGAACCGGCGGACCTTTGAGGACAAGCTGCTGGCCAATATCCGCCGCCGCCTCCAGCACTGCGGCGACTTTCACGTCTACTCCAAGCAGAGCACCGTCTATGTGGAGCCCAAGGGGCCGGACTGTGACCTGGACGGGGCCTTTGCGGCCTGCCGGCAGGTGTTCGGGGTCATCGCCGTCACCCGGGCCCTGCCCTGTCCCAAGGACAAGGACGCCATCTTCCACTGCGCCCGGAACTATCTGGACAAGGAGCTCCGGGAGGCGAAGACCTTCAAGGTGGAGACCCGGCGCTCGGATAAGCACTTTCCCATGAACAGTATGGAGATCAGTCAGTACGTGGGGGGGCTGCTCCACGACGCGTATCCCCATTTGAAGGTGGATGTTCACGCCCCGGAGCTGTGCGTCCATGTGGAGGTCCGGGAGAAGGCGGCGTATGTCCACGCCCCCAGTCAGCCGGGGGCGGGGGGACTGCCTACGGGTATGGGGGGCACGGCGGTGAGTTTGCTCTCCGGGGGTATCGACAGTCCGGTGGCGTGTCATATGATCGCGAAGCGGGGGGTGAAGCTGGAGCTGGTCCACTTCTACAGCCCGCCGTATACGTCGGTGCAGGCGAAGGAAAAAGTCGTCGCGCTGGCGAAGCTCTTAGCCCCCTGGTGCGGGCGGATGAAGCTCCATGTGGTGCCGTTTACGGAGATTCAGGAAGCGATACGGGCCAACTGTCCGGAGGACCATTTTACCCTCATCATGCGGCGGTTCATGATGCGTCTTGCCCAGGGCGTGGCGGCGCGGACCGGGGCGAAGGCGCTGGTCACGGGGGAGAGTCTGGGACAGGTGGCGAGTCAGACCATGGACGCGCTGACGGTGTCGGACCAGGTGTGTACGATGCCGGTACTGCGGCCGGTGATCGGGATGGATAAGGCGGAGATCGTGCGCTTGGCGCGGCAGATCGGGACGTTTGAGACCTCGATTCTGCCCTATGAGGACTGCTGTACCGTCTTTACGCCCAGGCATCCAAGGACGCACCCGGTGTTGGCGGATGTGTTGGAATATGAGAAGGCTCTTGACATTGACGGACTGGTGGAACGGGCCTTGGCAGGAGTAGAGAGAATTACAATTTCTGTGTAAGGAGAAAACTATGCTGAGAATAATGGAGGCGGCGGAATTTGACCGCTATATTGAGTTGGCCTATGAGCTGGCGATGGACCCGGCGCGGTCGGGGTATCCGACTTACTGCGACGGGATGAAGACGAAGGGGGATTTTGTCGAGCGGACCAGGGAGTCGATGGAGCGCTCTGACGAGGATGTGCTGGTGTTTGAGGAAAATGGGACTGTGGAGGGTGTGATCGCTTTTCAGCATCAGGAGGGGGAGCGGTATCTCCATGTCCACTGCCTCAGTATCCGTAAGGATACCGGGAGGGCGCTGGAGGAGTTTGTGGAATACTGCCGGGAGCGGTGGCCGGGGGCGGTGCTGGATGTGGGGCTTCCGGCGGAGAATGTGGATGCAAGGTCCTGGCTGGAGGGGCAGGGCGAGCCCTGCATCGAACGGTCCTGGAATTATCTGTTTGACCTGAGCGGATATCAGCCTGCGGCGGAGGTTTCCGGCGTGAGGCCGGTGACGGAGGAGAATTTTGAGGAGTTTGCGGCCATTCACCGCAGGGTCCAGGGGGAAATGTACTGGAACTGTGAGCGTATCCGGAAGGCGATGGCGGATTGGCATCTCTTCATTACCGGGACGGGGGATGAAGCGGGAGAAGTGATTTTGACAGGGTTTGGCAGTAACGAGCACCAGGAGATTTTCGCGCTGGGGTTTGCTGATGGGAAGTATCGGGCGGAGCCGTTTCGGGCACTGCTGACCGCCGCGCTGCATCTGTTGAAGGAGAAGGGGACGAGGTGGCTGACGTTCTTTGTGGATGTGGGCGGGCCGGAGAAAGAGGTGCTGGATAAAATGGGATTCCGGTGCGTCGGGGAGTTTCAGGCCTATCGGGTGAAGCTGTGACGCCTGAGGGCGGCGCGGATGATATCCAGCGGTGTGCCGTATAGCATGGCAGTATCGCCCGCACCGTGCCGGTGGCCCGGTAGTATCTCCATAGAATCGTGCGCCTAGGAGGCGAACCCAACGAAGGAGACCAAAGGGCTGGGGAGTGGTTCCAACGATTCGAGCGGCATCGGCCCAGGGAAGTGATTGAGGAAATGGAGGCTACCAGGTCGTAGCGTAACCAAAAAAACCCCCGTAATCAAGGAAGATTCTTAAGAAACTACGTTTCTTAAGCGGTTTTTTGGTGACTTTTTGTCCGCACAAAAAGTCACCCGGGGTCCGGGGCCGGGGAGGTCCCGGGGCTATCGAATAGAAGCATGTAACCACGAGGAGGAAATTTATGGTCGCAGAACTTATCGCCGTCGGCACAGAACTGCTTTTGGGCAACGTAGCGAACACCGACGCGCAGATCATCTCCCAGGGGCTGAGTGCGCTGGGAATCACGGTGCTTCACCACACGGTGGTGGGGGACAACCCGCAGCGGCTGGCGGAGGCGCTTGAGACGGCACGGAACCGGGCGGATATCATCATCACTACGGGCGGGCTGGGGCCCACCTACGACGATCTGACGAAGCAGACCATCTGCAAGACCTTCAACCGGGAGCTGGAGCTCCACGAGGACATTCTGGAGGA
>Ga0073906_1001586_pt1 | contig 34011 bp, 36 predicted proteins | sample Inofromicrocosms_FD_65485 | JGI IMG/M metagenome (GOLD analysis project Ga0073906, IMG submission 65485) | Mouse cecum microbial communities from Vienna, Austria - Inoculum for glucosamine and mucus D2O microcosms | ecosystem: Host-associated > Mammals > Digestive system > Large intestine >...
CATGGCAGGGCATGTGTGACGGCTTCTATGCTATGAACACCACTATGTTGCAGGGCTTCAACGGCGTGACCAACGCAGTCAACGGTTTGGGGACTACAGTCATGCAGGGCTTCTCCCAGGCGGAGCTTTCCCGTTGTAACCAGCAGGCTGCGCTCATGCAGCAGCTCTATCAGCTAGGCCATAATCAGCAGAACTGCTGCTGCGAGACCAACCGCTCTATTGACAGCGTGAAGTTCACCATCGCGCAGGAGGACTGCGCCACCAGAAATCTGATGCAGTCCAACACCCGCGATCTAATCGAGAACCAGAACGCAAACGCCAGAGCTGTTCTGGATGCCTTGACCGCGCAGCGGCTTGAGGCAAAGGATGAACGCATTGCCGCGCAGGCTGCCCAGATTCAGGCCCTTCAGCTGTCCGCCTCTCAGGCCCAGCAGAACGCCGCCATCGGCGCAATGATCTCTGCCAGCGAGGCCACCATCCTCCGCCGGACCGGCGCAGAGTGTCCCGCTCCCGCCTATGTGGTCCAGCCGCCTACCCCTGTGAATTTCCCCACCAACTGCTGCGGAACCTTCAGCGGCTGGGGCAATAACGGCTGCGGCGGTTGCGGCAGCTGCTAAAATCCAATAGCAAGCAACTTGTCGGGACTACCGACATGTTCGGCCCCGTGCCGATCTTGACAACAGCGGCGGGGCAAGTGCGCCCTGCCGCTAATTTTTAACCCTATCGAATTCGATAGGGATGGGAAGGAATGATACAATGGCAACTTTCAAAGACCTAAAACAGCGTTTCATGGACTATCTTGCCACGATGGATTTTGACAAAATGGATATGGGAACTATTCAATCCTATGCTTATGTCCTCAAGACCATTGACGAGATGGAAAAACCTGGTTATGCTGAAAGCATCGCGCTTGCTTTTGGCGGAAAGATGATGGAACAGGAGGCGAAAACGAATGTCTGAATACACCGCAAATGCGCCTCAGACGGTGACCGCAGGGCAGAATGTGCTTCTGACAGAAACGCCCATCCGCTGTAATCGCGGGTTTGTCTGCCACCGGGACGGCAGCGGCATCATCACACTGCGAGGTATCACCAACCAGTGCCGCGCCCGCTACCGGGTGAGCGCTGATGGCAATATTGCTGTTGCCGCCGGAGGAACTGCCGGGGCGATCTCTGTCTCTCTCGCAATCGCCGGCGAACCGCTCAACAGCGCTACTGCAATCGTTACCCCCGCCGCTGTGGGCGACCTCTTCAACGTCCACGTAGAGGCGATTATCGACGTGCCCAAAGGGTGCTGCCTGACCATTGCGCTGGAAAACACCAGCACACAGGCGATCACAGCCCAGAATGTCAACGTAATTGTTGACCGCGTGGCCTGAAAGGAGTAATCAACATGGAAAAACTGCACGAACTGAAGGAAAAGCTGTGGGCCGAGCTGGATGAGCTGGCCGAGAAGCGTGACATGGGCGCAGGCGATCTGGAGGTTGTCCACAAGCTCACTGACACTATCAAGAACATCGACAAGATCTGTGCGCTGGAGGAAGACGTCGGCTACAGCCAGGCCGTGGACGGCGGCGACTATGGCCGCGGTTCCAGTTACGCCAACCGAGGCAAGCATTATGTTCGGGGCCACTACAGTAGAGACGGACGCGGCGGCAACATGGGCTATAGCTCTCGCCGGGACAGCCGTGGCCGTTACAGCCGTGACGATGGCCGTTCTGAGATGATGGAGCACCTGGAGATGGCTATTGAGGTGGCTGACGATCAGGACCGGGAGACCATTAGGCGGTTTATGCGCCAGCTGGAAAACGCCTGACAGGAGGGGACGCCCATGACAAGGCCTAATCTAAAGGAAATAGAGTGGGCGATTTCAGACCTTGAGCAGCAGGAGACGTCAGAAGGGCGTTACATTCTGCTTGCCGCGCTGCACATATGCCGTGACCACATGATGGAGCAGATCGCGCCGCAACCGCAGATAGCGGCCTATTCTGAGCTTTCCGCGCCAATGCTTTCCACAGAGTCGCTTGGAGAATACGGCGAAAGCGATTTTCTTCGCACGGTTGCCGGTATTCCGGCTGCGGATGCGTGGATGGTGATGGATGAGTTGATGGATACCTTGCATGCGGTCAATCAGAAAGTGTACGACAGTGTGATGCGAAAACTGAACAGATTATGAAAAAGAGGCGGGAGTGATAACCCGCCTCTTTTGTCACTAACGGAATATTTTTGTATATTGTCACAATTTGAAAATTGTTTTGATTTTTGCTCGTATTTATTATGTTATTAGACATATACCTGTTGTTGTGTTGCAATACAAAAAATAGTTTTAAAGTTCCCTTAAGAATTTTGTGTGTTATAGATTTGTTCACAATACCATAGTAGAGTATAGAGGAGTTTATTTCCCAAGAGAGGAGCATCTACGATCTATGGCAGACAATGCAGTAAAGACTACCGCATGTGTATCGGAGGAGCTGGAGCAGCTGTGTGCGGCGGCGCCGGCGCTGCTGGAGCGCACGGCGGCCGGGCTGGAGGAGCGATACTACACCCGCCTGGCTGAGGAGGCCCAGCCCAACACCGGCAGGGAGCCCCGGCCCGCGTCCCAGGAGCTGGAGGCAGAGGTGGGCCGGGAGCTGGAAACCCTCCGCCGTGCAGCCAGATATCTGTCCGCAGCCCATCAGCGGGCTGTGGTGCTGGAGGATGAGCTGGGCGCGCGGCTGAAGGACATGCGCACCAGCCGCGACCGGAAGTGGTACGCCCTCAATCCCCCGGCCAACGCGGCCATTGACCTGGCGGAGAGCCGGCAGAAGCATTTCGCCCAGGGCATCGGGCTCTACAAGGTGCTGCTGCTGTTCGCGGCGGGGTGCGTCGGCGGCGTGGTGGTGGAGATGTTCTGGTCCCTGGCCACCCGCGGCCATGTGGAGATACGCTCCGGTATGGTGTACGGGCCCTTCAACGCTGTGTACGGCATCGGGGCGGTGGTGCTGACCGTGTGCCTGTACCAGTTCCGCAACCGAGGGGCGATCTGGTCGTTTCTGGGCGGGTTTCTGGTGGGCAGCGTGGTGGAATACGGCTGCTCCTGGATCCAGGAGGCCCTGTTCGGCTCTCGCTCCTGGGACTACAGCAGCATGCCGCTGAATCTGAATGGCCGCATCTGCGTGACCTACTCCCTTTTCTGGGGACTGCTGGGGGTGCTGTGGATCAAGGATCTCTATCCGCGGATGGCAAAATGGATTCTGAAGATCCCCAACAGGATCGGCAAGCCGGTAACCTGGGTCCTGACGGCCTTCCTGATCGTCAACGGCGCGGTGTCCTGCGTGGCGGTGAGCCGCTGGTCGGAGCGGGCGGCGGGACTGCCGGCGGACAGCGCCTTCTGGGAGTTGATAGATGAGCGGTTCCCGGATGAGCGGATGGAGTCGATCTTTATTAATATGAAGCTTTCTTCGTGAAACGGTCGTTTTGCATAAGGATTTCCAGGAAGTGATACCCTTTTGTAATTAATTTTACCGGGTAAACAGGGTTCTTCCGTCCCGGCAGATGTTCTGGGGCGGAGGAGCCCTGTTTTTATATTTTTTTGTCGAAGTGCGCGGAATTTGTTGATTAGTTTGTAAAACGAGAATATTTTTGACAGATAGAATCGAAATTGCAGGCGCGGGCCGCAAAAAGGCAAAGAAATTTTTGTAAAGAGTGTGAAAGAACTGTTGACAGATTGGGCCGGATATGTTACAATTCGGTTACAAAAATAACAGAGGTCTTCAAACGGAAAGGAGAGGGTCCAATGGCAAAGCAGCCGGCAGAAGGGCTTATGTATAAGGACCACCCCCTGCGGCGTGTGGGCAGCATGATCTATTATGGCTCCATGGCTGATCCATACATTATATTGATGCAGGTGAAGGAAACCAAAAAGGAAAAGGATTTGGAAATGGCGACAAAGGTGTCCATTGAGCTGCAGCGCACGGCGCCGGACTTGAAGAGCCGGGACCGGGTGGTCAAAAGAAGCGAGAAGGACAGTCTTTACGGCGCGATGGATATCTCCGCGATTTGGCTGAACAGAGCCCTGAGCGGGAAACTGTAAAACACACTTTTTACGAAAGATGATGAGGGCGGTTACTAATGAGAATGGGAAATTTTCTGAGTAAGACGGCGATTATGTCGATTCTGGCGGCGGCCTGCCTGAGCACAACGGCTATGGCGGCGGATGTGATCGGGACCGGTATGGTGGAGGGGGATTCCCTCCGGGTTCGCAGCGAGGCGTCTACCACAGCGTCTATTGTGACGTATCTCAGCGACAAGACCCAGGTGCAGGTCCATGAGGACCTGGGCGAATGGTACAAGGTGAGCTGGGGCAGCTACACAGGCTTTGTCTCCGCGGACTATCTGGTCTATACGCCCACCGCAGCCACGGCCTCCAGCAATGCTGCCGCCCCTGCGGCGGCCACGACGGAGGGGGATGCCGGTACCATCACCGGCGCAGGCGTGAACTTCCGCGTCTCCCCCTCAACCGACGCCGAGGCGATTACACAGCTGGCCCGGCACACGGCGATTACGGTCCTTGCGCCCCAGGATGACGGCTGGTGCCTCATTGGTTATGATGGACAGACCGGCTATGTGAAGTCCGACTATGTTTCCGTCAACGGTATCCCCCTGGTGGACCCCAAGGGCATGATTACCGGCGACTGCGTGAATCTCCGCGCCACGCCCTCGACCGACGGCGCGATCGTCTCCAAGCTCTCCTGCGGGACCACAGTGGATCTGGTCTCTCTTGACGACGGCTGGTACAGCGTCAGCTATAACGGCGCGGCTGGTTATGTCAGCGCGGATTACCTGCGGGTGTCCGACGGCACGGAGGCGGCGGCCAGCACCATTGGCGCCAGCATCGTGGAGAGCGCCAAGAAGTATTTGGGGACGCCATACGCCTACGGCGGCGCGTCCGGCAGCGGCTTTGACTGCTCCGGCTTTACGATGTACATATTCGGACTCCACGGCTACAGCCTCCCCCACTCCGCCACCTCCCAGTGGAACAGCTCCGGCGTCTATGTGGAGAAGTCCGACCTGCAGCCCGGCGATCTGGTGCTCTTCAATGACCCCGCCCGCAACGCCGGCAAGGCTTGCTCCCATGTGGGCATCTATATCGGCGACAACCAGTTCATCCACTCCTCCTCCAGCCGCAGCGGCGGCGTCATTATCAGCAGTCTGGGCGAGAATTACTACGCCAGCTACTATAAGGGAGCTAAGCGGGTTGGCTGAGCCGCTGAAAACGATATTCCAGAACACGTCCCGGACCCCCGTCAGGGGGTCCGGGTGTATAGCTTTTGTAATATTTGTTGCTAATTCGTGCTGCAATTGTAACTTTGGTTGTGTAGAATATATATAATAAAGCAGGTATACTACAACTATACGATCTTTAACTTGTCGGAGGAAATTTCCAGATGTGGCCGCAGAAGATAGAGAATAGGAGGTGTATTTGATGAATTACAGACGTAGAAGCAATTTGACGGATATGGAAAAATGGTATAGAGAGAGATTTCGGGAAAGGGCCATAGCTTGTGGCGTAGGCGGCGATTGCGTAATTGACAAGGATACTTTTGCGGAAATATCTGGTGTGACAGGCTGCTTCAAATTAGAGAGTGACTGCTGGGTCGTATACGACACAGATGAAAGAGCACAGGTATTTGGAGCAGTGAAGCATGCGAACGCCCTGACGGCATATACAGACCTGGCCGCCAGGTTGGGGTTTTGTTTCAACTTGGAGGAGCAGAAAAAGGAGTATCCGCAAAATTCCGCTATACTGGTGGTCAACGAATTGTCCACCAGAAGCTGAGGATGCTGAAAATTAAAAACGTTGCCTTCTAAAAAAACAGCGGCTGCTTCAAAAATGAGGCAGCCGCTGCTGATATGCGGCATGGCCCGCCGGACGCTGAACATTCAGCGCTCAAGGAACAACGGGGCATTTTCGTAGATTTCCGCCCGGTAGCGGAAAGTAGACAGCGGCATCCCGCACTCTTTCGCCGCCGCTGTGCCGGTGATCGCACCGGCCTTCCACCGCAGGTAGGCGCTGTGATAATTCTCCGGCAGCGGCCTGGGCGGTCTTCCGAACCGCACGCCTCTGGCCTTTGCCGCAGCAATCCCCTCCGCCTGCCGCTGGCGGATGTTGGTGCGCTCGTTCTCCGCCACAAAGGACAGCACCTGCAGAACGATGTCGCTGAGGAATGTCCCCATCAGATCCTTGCCCCGCCGGGTGTCCAAAAGCGGCATATCCAGTACCGCAATGTCTATTTTCTTCTCTTTGGTGAGGATCCGCCACTGCTCCAGAATTTCCGTATAATTGCGCCCCAGCCGGTCGATGCTCTTGATGCAGAGCAAGTCGTCCGGCTTGAGTTTTTTCACCAGCTTTTTGTACTGGGGCCGGTTGAAATCCTTGCCGGACTGCTTGTCCATGTAGATGTTTTGCTCCGGGACGGACATTTCCCGCAGTGCAATCAATTGGCGGTCCTCATTCTGCTCACGGGTGCTGACCCGGATATAGCCATATGTAGACATAGTCGTCAAACCTCCCCTTCTGTTTTCAGGCGATAGGTGTTCTGCCAACTCCCCCCGGCGCTGTCTGTATAATAAAGTGCATGGAAGCCCCTGACCACAGCGATCAGGGGCTTCCATGCAAACACTTTTAAGCGATTTTTAACCACTCTTTGGTCATGATGATTCGCCGGGGATACAGCTGTCCCTGAGAATCAAGGAGCAGGGAAGGTTGAGACAGACAGGGACGCTGTGCAGGCCATGGATCCGGTCGTCCAGCAGCTTTACCGCGAAACGGCCCAGCTCCCGGTTGTGCATGTCAAAGGTGGTCAGACGCGGCTGCATGAACTTGGCGGCATCTACGTCGTCCATGCCGATCACCGATACATCCTCCGGCACGCGGTAGTGGTGGTCGGTCAGCGCGCCGATCACGCCGATAGCGGTGTTGTCGTTGGCGCAGCAGACGGCCTCCGGCAGGTGCCCCTCCCGCAGCATCAGGTCCGCCGCCTGATAGGCCTGCTCCGGCCCCAGGACAATGTCCCGGCACAGCTCCGGCAGCACCGGCAGGCCGTGCCGGGCCATGGCGTGGGAGAAGGCGGCAAAGCGGTGCTCATTTAAAATGTCCGAGCCGGCCTGGGGGATGGCGCCCACGAAGGCGATCTTCCGGAAGCCAAGGCCGGCCAGATGGTTGACCGAGGTTTCCATCGCCTCATAGGCGTCGCAGATCACTTCGTCAATGCCCGCGTTGATCCGGTTCAGTCCGGAATAGACGATGCAGTCGGATACATCCTGCAGCTTCCCCATGATCTGCCGGCTGACGCGGCCCATGAGGACCACGCCGTCAGAGGCCGCGGCGCTGATCTGCTCGCAGATCTGGTCGATACTCATTCCGGTGGTGGAGAGGGTGTGGCTGACAGTATATCCCAGACGAAACGCCTCCTCCCGTATACCGGAGAGGATCTGGGCAAAGAAGTAGTCGCTGAAGTTGTCCGAAGCGGAGGCCAGCAGACACGTCAGGTTGCCCGACAGCGCAGGGGGCTCCCCCCTTGCCTGCGCAAAATATCCCAGCTCGCAGGCTGTGCGCATGACCCGCTCGGCGGTGGCCTTGCTGGCGGGCTTCTGCCTGTCGTTGTTCAGGACCCGGGATACGGTAGAGATGGAAACGCCACATGCCTTTGCAATTTCATAAAGTTTGACAGACATACCTTTTCTGCTCCATTCCAAATAGATTTGCCGCGTGATGCGGCTTTTTTGCTTTTTCAGCACTTGCTTTCCAATTTCATTTTTATTATACTCCAAAAATTTTTCTTTTGAAAGGGGATAATTTGGATTTTTGGATGTGAGACCTCACAATTTTGCGGGCGGCGAGTTGTCTATATTGCACATAGTCGATTTTATCCAAAAAGTTTGGATAAGATTTTGTTGAAATCGTCAATAAGTTTTGCTATACTGCCAATATAAACGAGAAACACCAGCCCGGTGTGTTGGGCAAAAGTTTTTCAAATTTTGTTTCATTTTTCCAAAAATTTGCGACATTTTGGGGAGGCGAGCGATTGTGGACAAAAAGACATGCGAGGAAATTAAGGCGATTATCCCCTGCTATACCCCCATGGAGGCGCTGCCGGAGGGATTGAGCCTGGATGACTGCAAGCAGATGTTCTTTGACATCTGCCAGATTCGGGAGTTTGAGCTGAAGGTAAAGGACCTGTGGCGGGCGAATAAGATCCGGGGCCTGTGCCACGCTTACTACTATGGCGAGGCAATTGCGGTGGGCGCGTGCCATGCCCTGGCGGAGGGCGACTATATCACCAGCACCCACCGGGGCCACGGGCACGCCCTGGCCCGCGGCGCCTCTCCGGCCAGGATGTTTGCGGAGCTGTTCGGAAAGGTGGAGGGCTACAATAACGGCAAGGGCGGTTCCATGCACATTGCGGACGTGGAGAGCGGCATCCTGGGCGCTACCGGCATCGTCGGCAGCGGCATCGCTCCCGCCGCCGGCGCGGCCCTCTCCGCAAAGCTGCTGAAAAACGGGCGGGTCTCCCTCAGCTTCTTCGGTGACGGCGCGGTGAACCAGGGGCCCTTTTCCGAGACCATGAACATGGCGGCGGCCTGGGACCTGCCTATGGTGTTCCTGTGCGAGTATAACCAGTGGGCCATTGGAACGGACTACTGGCGGGTAACGAAGGAGCACGATGTGTACAAACGGGCGGAGGGCTTCGGTATGCCCGGCGTACAGGTGGACGGCTTCAATGTCTTTGCGGTTTACCAGGCGGTGCGGGAAGCGGTGGAGCGGGCCAGAGCCGGCCAGGGCCCCACGCTGGTGGAGGCACGGTACATGCGGATGCAGGGCCACCACGTGGGGGACGACCAGAGCTACCGCTCCCCGGAGGACATCCAGCGCATCCAGGTCCTCTATCAGGCGGAGCCCCTGGTCCGCACCCGGACATTCCTGGAGGAGGCGGGGACGCCGGCGGCGGAGCTGGACGGTATCCAGGAGAGAGCCCGGTCCGTCATCCAGGCGGCGGTGGAGTACGCGGACACCCAGTGCCGCGAGCCGTCCCTGGATACGCTGTATCAGGATATCTACGCAGACGGCGAGATCATCATGTGACGGGAGGGAAGGAAGTATGAGCGTTAAAACAGTGCGGGAGGCCCTGAACGAGGCCCTCTTCGAGGAGATGGCCAGGGACAGCCGGGTGATCGTCATGGGCTGTGACAACGGCGTCAAGGGCAACCCCTTCGGCGTTACCCTGGGACTGGCCAAGGAATTCGGCTTTGACCGGGTGATCGACACCCCCATCTCCGAGCCCGCCTTCACCGGCATGGGCGTGGGCGCGGCGGCTACCGGGCTTCGGCCTGTGGTGGAGATCATGTTCTGCGACTGGGTCACCCTGGCCATGGACCAGATCGTGAATATGGCGGCAAAAATGCGCTATATGTTCGGCGGCAAGGTGGACATGCCGCTGGTCGTCCGGGTGCCCATCGGCGCGGGCGGCGGCCAGGCGGCGCAGCACAGCCAGTCCCTGGAGGCGTGGTTCAACCACGTGCCCGGTCTGAAGGTGGTCGCGCCCTACACCCCGGCGGACTGCAAGGGCCTGCTGAAGGCGGCGATCCGGGACAACAACCCGGTGATCTTCCTGGAGAACAAACGGACCTACGCGGTGAAGGGCGAAGTCCCCGACGAGCCGGACTATGTGGTGGAGATCGGCAGAGCGGCCCTGGCCCGGCAGGGGACGGATATCACCTTGGTTACCTATTCCAGCATGGTGCGCACCTGCCTCCAGGCGGCTGAAAAGCTGGCGGAGGAGGGCGTATCCTGCGAGGTGGTGGATCTGCGTACCCTTCTGCCCCTGGATTATGACACCGTGATCGCCTCCGTGGCCAGGACCGGGCGGGTCGTGGTGGTCCACGAGGCGGCCAAGCGGGGCGGCATGGGCAGCGACATCGTGGCGGAGCTGAACGAGCGGGCCTTTGACCTGCTGGACGCGCCGCCGCTGCGGGTGGGGGCGCTGAACATCCCCATCCCCTATAACGCGGCGCTGGAGGACGCGGTGCTGCCGGGCGTGCAGGACGTTCTGGACGCCGTCCGCAAGAGCCTGTCCAATGAGTGAGGAGGGAGTGCAATGCCCAAATATTTGATCCTGCCGAAGATCGGTATGAATATGGAGGAGGCGGTCATCTCCGAGTGGCTGGTCCAGCCGGGGGACCGGGTGGAGAAGGAGCAGATGGTGGTGCGGGCCGAGACGGACAAGGCCGTACAGGACCTGTTTGCCACCGAGTCCGGGATCGTCCGCAAGCTGCTGGTCAAGCCCGGCGATGTGGTGCCCTGCCAGCAGCGGATTGCCGTGCTGACCGAGGAGGGGGAGGACTGCGACCCGGACGGAGGGGAAGAGCCGTCCGCCGCCCCGCCGCCCGCCGCCGAAAAGCCGGCGGCGGCCGCGAGCATCGCCCCTGCGCCTGCGGCGCGGGAAAAGGGCCGCATCAGGATTTCGCCGCTGGCACGGAAGATGGCGCGGGAGCTGGGGATCGCGCCGGAGGCGCTGACGCCCGCCCAGCCGGGAAAGCGCATCGTCAAAGCGGACGTGCTGCGCTTCCGGCAGCGCCCCGCCGCGGCTGGGGAGGCGGGGGTATTTGTCCCCCTGAGCCGGAGACGGCAGGTCATTGCCAAGCGGATGGCCGCCAGCGCCGGGGAAAAGCCCCGCGTCACCCTCTCCGCCACAGTGGACTGCGGGGAGCTGATAGGCTGGCGGGAGCGGCTGAAGCAGGAGCGGAAGGTTACTTACAACGAGCTGCTGGTCAAGGCCTGCGCCTGCGCGCTGGGCAGGTACCCGGAGATGAACTGCGTCAGCGAGCCGGGCGGGCACCGGGTGATGCCCTCCGTCAACATCGGCGTGGCGGTCGATACGCCGGAGGGCCTGCTGGTCCCGGTGCTGAAGGAGACGCAGCGCAAGGGGGTCCACCAGCTGGCGGAGGAGTTCGCCCAGCTGGTGGAAAAGGCCCGGAACGGAAGCCTTACCCTGGACGAAATGACCGGCGGGACATTTTCCATCTCCAATCTGGGCATGCTGGGTGTGGAGCGCTTTGACCCCATCATCAACGCGCCGGAATGCCTGATCCTGGGGGTGGGGTGCATGAAGGAGATCCCCGTGGTCGTGGACCATCAGGTCTGTATCCGTACCTGCATGCAGCTGTCCCTGGCCTTTGACCACACCGCCTTTGACGGCGCGGCGGCGGCCAGACTGCTGGCGGAGATCAAGAGAATGCTGGAGTGTCCGGTCCTCATGCTGTCGTAGAAAGGAGGCGCAGGGATGGCAAAGAAAGCAATCGCCGTCATCGGCGGCGGGCCGGGCGGCTATGTGGCGGCGATCCGCGCCGCGCAGCTGGGGGCGGACGTCACGCTGGTCGAAAAGGCGCGTATGGGGGGGACCTGCCTCAATGTGGGCTGCATCCCCACCAAGGCCCTGCTGCACAGCGCCCATGTTTTCCATGAGGCGGGTTCCTCCGCCGCAATCGGCGTGGAGGCCGCGCCGCGGCTGGACTGGGAGAAGGTCCAGCTGCGGCGGAAGAGCGTCGTCGAGCGGCTGGTCTCCGGCGTGGAGGGACTGATGCGGGCCAACCGGATCCGGGTGGCGGCGGGCGAGGCCTCCTTCCTGGACGCCCACAGGCTGAAGATTCTGGGGGCGGAGGGGGAACAGGCGCTCTCCTTTGACGCCTGCATCATCGCCGCGGGCAGCGCGCCGGCCATGCCGCCCATCCCAGGGCTGTTGGAGGCCGGCTGCATAGACAGCGCCCAGGCCCTGGAGCTGGACCGCGTCCCGGCCTCCCTGCTGGTGCTGGGCGGCGGCGTAATCGGCGTTGAGCTGGCAACGGCTTACCACCGGTTCGGCGCGAAGGTGACCATCGTGGAGATGGCGGACCACATCCTGCCGAATATGGAGCAGAGCCTCACCGCCCGGCTGGAGCGGGAGCTGCGGTCCAGCGGCGTGGAGGTGATGACGAAAAGCCGGGTGATCCGCGCCGCGGTCCAGGACGGCGTCTCCGCCTGTCTGGTGGAGCGCGGCGGCAGGGAGGAGTGGCGGAAAGCAGAGAAGCTCCTGGTGTGCACCGGAAGGAAGGCGGTCTTTGCAGGGCTGCATCTGGAGAAAGCGGGGGTCCGCTTTGGGCGGGCCATTGAGGCGGACAGCCATATGCGCACCAATATCCCCCACATCTACGCCGTGGGGGACTGCAACGGACAGCTGATGCTGGCCCACGCAGCCTCGGAGCAGGGCGTGATCGCGGCGGAAAACTGCATGGGGGCGGACGTGACCTTTGACGCCTCCCTCTGCCCCAGCGGGGTCTACTCCTCGCCGGAGCTGGCGGGAGTGGGGCTGACGGAGAAGCAGGCCAGGGAGCAGGGGATCGCCTGCCGCACCGCCGCCTTCCCCGCCGCCGCCAACGGCAGGTCGCTGATCCTGCAGCAGGAATCCGGGGTCGTCAAGGTGGTGGTTGGCGAGCAGTACGGCGAGCTGCTGGGCGTGCACATCTGCGGCGCCCAGGCCACCGAGCTGATCGCGGAGGCGGCCCTGGCCCTCAAGCTGGAGGCCACGGCGGAGGAGCTGGCGGAGACCATCCACCCCCATCCGACGCTCAGCGAGTGCCTGCGGGAGGCCGCGCTGGCGGCTATGGACAGGGCGGTGCATATTTCCGGCAGAAAGCGTTAGGAAGAGGAGAGGACAGCATCTTGAAACATATTTTTTTGAACCTGAAGCGGTTTGATATCCCCCGCGCCTGGGGCGGGGTCAATGATCTGGCGGAGATCTCCCGGTGGGGGGGCCACATCGTCTCCGCCACCCAGGAGGGCCTGAAGGGCTACGATCCGGCGGAGGTGGAGTTTGTGCAGTTCTACCCGGAGGCCCACCTGCTGGGCGCGGTGCAGGCGCTGTGCCCGGACAGCCCCATCCAGGTGGGGTGCCAGGGCGTCCACCGGGCGGACACCGCTGTGGGGGGCAATATCGGCGCTTTTACGACCCTGCGCACCGCCAACGCGGCCAGGGCGCTGGGCTGCGCCGCCGCCCTCATCGGCCACTGCGAGGAGCGCGCGGACAAGAAGGGGGTCCTGGCGGAGGCGGGGGTCGCCGACAGCGCCGCTGTGGGCAGGCTCCTGAACCAGGAGATCCTCTGCGCCCAGGCGGCGGGGCTGCGCGTGCTCTACTGCGTGGGCGAGAACGCCGAGGAACAGGAGAACTGGCAGGAGGTGCTGGGCCAGCAGCTGGATACCGGCCTGGCCGGCGCCGACAGGGACAATACCGTCATCGCCTATGAGCCGGTCTGGTCCATTGGGCCCGGCAAGACCCCGGCGGGACCGGCGTACATCACGAAAATCGCCCGCTTTATCAAGGAGCGGACCGGCGGCATGGACGTGGTCTACGGCGGCGGGCTGAAAACAGAAAACGCGGGGATGCTGGCCTCCATCCCGGAGATCGACGGGGGGCTCATCGCCCTGACCGCCTTCAGCGGGCAGGTGGGGTTCTATCCCGGCCAGTACCTGGACATCATTCGTACGTATTGGGACGGTATAAAGGAGCGTGAGCAGCGATGAATCTTTCATTTGAATACGGCCAGGGCCTGCTGCAGGCCCGGCTGCCCGACAGCACCGATATTTTTATCCCCGGCAAGACCGTGCCCGACCCGCCCTGCCTGCCCCAGGACTGGGACGCCCTCTACCAGGCCACGCTGGAGAGCATCCGCCGCCCCATCGGGATGCCGCCGCTGGCGGAGCTGGCCCGCAGAGGCAGCCGGGTGGTATTCGTCATCCCGGACATCGTCAAGGGCGGGTGCCAGCCCACCAGCCACCGGAAGGTGGCCATCCGGGCCTGCCTGGACGAGCTGTACCGGGCGGGCGTGGAGAAGAAGGACGTGCTGCTGCTGATCTCCAACGGCCTGCACCCGCGGGCCACGGTCCCTGAGATGCGGGCGATTCTGGGCGAGGAGCTGTTCGGCGAGTTCTATCCCTCCGGGCAGATCACCAGCCACGACTCCGAGGATGACAGCTGCCTGGTGGACCTGGGCTATACCCCCCAGGGCGACCATGTCATTATGAACCGGTATGTGTACGAGGCCGACCTCCCCATCCTGATCGGGCATACCCAGGGGAATCCCTACGGCGGCTACTCCGGCGGGTATAAGCACTGCGCCACCGGCATCACCCACTGGCGCAGCATCAGCGCCCACCACGTCCCCCAGGTCATGCACCGCCAGGACTTTGTGCCCGTCTCCACCGGCAGCGAGATGCGCCATAAGTTCGACCAGCAGGGCATGTGGATGGAGGAAAAAATGGGGCGGAAATTCTTCTGCTGCGACGCGGTGCTGGACACAAACAGCCGCCAGATCGAGATCAACAGCGGCTGGGCCAAGCAGATGCAGCCGGTCAGCTGGCAGACCGCCGACCGGCGGACCTACGTCCACTGGGCGGAGAAAAAGTACGACGTGGTGGTCTTCGGCCTGCCCACCAACTTCCACTACGGCAACGGCATGGGCACCAACCCCATCCAGATGATGCAGGCCCTGTCGGCCCAGGTTATCCGCCACAAGCGGGTCCTCAGCGACCGGTGCGTGTTCATCGCGTCCTCCATCTGCGACGGCTATTTCCACGATGAGCGCTGGCCCTATCTGCGGGAGCTGTACCAGCTGTTCCAGCACGACTATATGAATATCCTCCCGGATATGAACCGCTACGGCGAGTATTTCGCCACAAAGGAGGAGTATATCCGTCAATACCGGTTCGCCAACGCCTTCCACCCCTTCCACGGGTTTTCCATGATGAGCTGCGGCCACCTGGCGGAGGAGCACACCAGCGCCATCTATATCGTGGGGGCGCGGGAACCGGGCATCGCGCGGGGCATGGGCCTGAAGACCAGGGCCACCTTTGAAGAGGCCCTGGCGGACGCGATGAAAAAGTACGTGGGACCCAATCCCAACATCCTGGCCCTGCCCAGGACCTTTACCACCGCCGCGGTCCATCTGTGCATGAAGGACCCCGGCCAGAACAGCCATTTCCGGGACGGCGCCGCCGTCCACCCCTGCTGCGGCTGACAGCCGGAGGGGGCCCCGCCCTCTCCTGTCAAAACGGTTATGGGGGTTCCAGCCCATGACATAAAATCTGAAAAAGAGGAGAAGAAATCATGAAGAAGACGAAAAAGATCCTTGCCTTGCTGCTGTGCGCGGCCTTCCTTTTGGGCGCTCTCGCCGGCTGCGGCGGCGGCGCCAATAACAAGCCGGACGATTCCGCCGCCGCCAACAGCGGAAAAGACGACGCCGCCCCCGCCGGCACAGACAAGCCGGCGGAGAAGGTGGACCTGAAGATCAGCCACCACCCCTATGCCCACGCGCTGCCGGGCATGTACGCAGCCGAAAACGGCATGTATGACGACTATTTCAACTACACCATCGACATCTACTCCAACGGCCCTGTGCAGAACGAGGCCATCGCCAGCGGCGCGTGGGAGGTGGGGACCACCGGCCTGGGCGGCGTGGTGCTGGGGATCATCAACTACGATATGAAGGTCCTGGGCTTCACCACCCCCGACACCAAGACCACGGACATCTGGGTGCGTCCGGACAGCCCTCTGGCCTCCGCTGCCGCTGATGCGGACGGCGTGGTCGGCACGGCGGAGGACTGGCGGGGACTGACCGTCCTCTGCAACCGCGGCACCATCTGCCACATGGTCCTGCTGGGCACCCTGGAGCACCTGGGGCTGACCGAGAGCGACATCAACATCGTGGACGCCTCCGTGGCCAACTGCTACACCGCGTTCCTGGCCGGCGAGGCCGATGTGGTCTGCCTGTGGGATGCGCTGGGCGCGAAAGCGGTGGAGAACAACTGGGTCAAGGTGTCCTGCGCCGAGGCGCTGGGCATTGAGCTGCCCGCCGTCATCGTGGCTACCGACGCGGCTGTCAAGGAGAAGCCGGAGGCGGTCAGGCAGTGGCTGGACATCTATCTGGAGGCCTCCGACATCCTGGCCTCCGACGCCGCTGCCGCCGCCGCGGAGCTCTACGACTTCCAGACCTCCGAGGGCATCTCTGTGACAGAGGAGGACTGCGCCGTGATCGTTGTGGACCGCCCGTTCCTCCCGCTGGAGCAGCAGGCTGCCATGTTCACACCCGATGAAAACGGCAGCGTGCCCGCCAGGGAGATCCTGCTCAAGTACGCGGACTTCATGCTCTCCCAGGGCAATATTGAGCAGGCGGACTATGACCGGATGGCAGAGAGCGACTTTATCCTCGATGATATGATGGAGATCGCCGCGGCCAGGTAAGGAACAAGCAGGGAATGAGGCCGGAGGGTTTTGGCCATCCGGCCCCATTCCTCTATAAGCGAGGTGTTTTTATGGGAAATGATATCACTACGGCTCAGAGTTCAATCGAAAAAGAGCGGCAAAACCAGCGGCGGGAAAAGCTGCGGCTGCTGATGCTGTCCGCTGGGACAGTCCTTGTGCTGCTGGCGCTGTGGGAGGCCGCCGTCCGGCTGGGGATGGTGAACGCCAAGTATTTGTGCGCCCCCACCACGGTTTTGAAGACGTTTTTTATCAAGCTCACCGACCCGAAGCCCGACGGCGCGGTGCTGGGCGTCCACCTGTGGACCAGTCTCAAGCTGGTGTTCTGCGGCTACTCGCTGGCTGTGGCGGTGGGCGTGCCCCTGGGGCTGTTCCTCTCCTATTACTATACGCTGGACAAGCTGATTTCCCCCATCTTTGAGATCATGCGGCCCATCCCGCCCATTGCGTGGATCCCGCTGTCGCTGATCTGGCTGGGCATCGGCACCACGGCCAAGGCGTTCATCATTTTTGTCGCCGCCTTTGTCCCCTGTGTGATCAACTCCTACACCGGCATCCGGCTGACCAATCCGGTGCTGATCAGCGTGGCAAAGACCTGCGGCGCCAGCCGGTGGGAGATCTTTACCACGGTCTGCATCCCCTCCGCCATGCCGATGGCCTTCACCGGCATCCGGGTGGCGCTGGGAAACGCATGGTCCACACTGGTGGCGGCGGAGCTGATCGCGGCCACCTCCGGGCTGGGATACATGATCCAGCAGGGGCGGTCCTTTGGCCGGTCGGACATCATCATCGTGGGCATGTTCACCATCGGCATCACCGGCGCGGTGCTGCACTGGCTTGTGGGCCTGCTCGAAAACAGAGTGATCCAGTGGAGGGCGGAGCGATGAAACGAAAGACAAATCCTGCCATGGACATCCTTCTCACCTGTATATCCGTCGGCATCCTCTTCCTGCTGTGGATCTGGGCGTCGTCGGTCAACCCCCTGTTCTTCCCCTCGCCGGGGAGCACCTGGGAGCGCCTGATGCAGCTGGCGGAAAAGCCCATCGGCAAGGTCAGCGTCCTGGGCCACGTCTGGATGAGCCTGCGCCGGGTGCTGGTCGGCCTGGGCCTGTCCACGGTCCTGGGCATCCTGACCGGCCTGGTGATGGGCTGGAGCAGGGTGGGACGGGCGATGATCGGCCCGGTCTTCACCGCCCTGCGGCCCATTCCGCCCATTGCGTGGATCCCGCTGGTGATCCTCTGGTTCGGCATCGGGGAGTTTCCGAAGGTGCTGATCATCTTCATCGGCTCCTTCTTCATCATCAGCCAGAACACGGCGGCGGGCGTGACCATGGTGGACCCGATGTATATCAACGTGGGAAAGGTCTATCAGGCCAATTCCTGGCAGATGCTGCTGCATATTGTCATGCCCGCGTCCATGCCCGCCATTATGGCGGGGCTGAAAATCGCCCTGAGCAGCGCGTGGATGGTGGTGGTGGCCGCCGAGATGCTGGCCAGCAAGGCCGGTCTGGGCTTCCTGATTACCAGGGGCAGCGACAGCATCGACATTGCGCTGGTCCTGATCGGCATGATCCTGATCGGGGTCGTGGGGGCGCTGCTCAGCGCTATCTTCAGCTTGATCGAGAGGAGGCTATGCCCGTGGATGAACGAAAAGAATCAGTAAAGCTGCGGGTGCGCAGCGCGGCGAAGTCCTTCAGCGCCCGGAAGGAGATTTTTGAGGCGGTGAACGACGTGTCGCTGGACGTGTATGAAAATGAGTTCCTGGTCATCCTGGGGCCGGGGCAGTGCGGCAAGAGCGTGCTGCTGAACATGATCAGCGGCCTTGAGACGCCTACCGCCGGGACCATCGAATTTACCGGCGGGAACAGGAACCTGGGCTTTGTCTTCCAGAAGACGGCGGTTTTCCCCTGGAAAACGGTCATGGAAAACGTGGAGCTGGCGCCGCAGATCCGGGGCGTGTCCAAGGCGGAGCGGCGGAAGAAGGCCCAGTACCTCATTGAGCTGGTGGGACTGGCCGGATTCGAGAGCGCCTATCCCCGGCAGCTCTCCGGCGGCATGAAGCAGCGCGTGGGCATTGCCAGGGCCTATTGCAGCGATCCGGACATCCTGCTGATGGACGAGCCCTTCGGCGCGCTGGACGCCCAGACCCGCTACCAGATGGAGGAGGAGGTCCTGCGCATCTGGGAGAAGGAGAAGCGGACGGTGATTTTTGTCACAAACAACATTGAGGAGGCGGTGTATCTGGGGGACCGCATCATCCTGCTCAGTGAGTGCCCGGCGCGGGTGAAGGCGGTCTATCCCATTGATCTGCCCCGCCCCAGGAACCAGATCGACCCTGCGTTCCTGCGCATACGCGAGAGCATCGAAGCCAATACGGATCTGGCGCTGTAGAGGGATTGGAGGAGATGGTTATGGAAGAAAAAGCAAAAGTCCGGGTCGAAAACCTGACAAAGGCCTTTGACGATCTGTTGGTGCTGGACAATGTATCCTTCGAGGTAAAGGAGGGGGATTTCCTGTGCATCGTGGGTCCCACCGGCTGCGGCAAAACCACCTTTCTGAACCTGTTGACCAAGCTGATTGAGCCCACCTCCGGGCAGATCCTCATTGACGGCGTGCCTGCGGACCCGCACAAGCACAACATCTCTTTTGTGTTCCAGGAGCCGTCCGCCTTCCCCTGGCTCACCACCCAGCAGAATCTGGAGTACGGGCTGAAGATCAAGAAGATCCCCAAAAAGGAGATGGAGCAGCGGGTCAACGACATCATCGAGCTGCTGGGCCTGGAGCGGTTCCGCAATGCCTATCCCCACGAGATGTCTGTGAGCATGGAGCAGCGGGTGGTCATCGGCAGAGCCTTTGCCATGCATCCGGATCTGCTCCTGATGGACGAGCCCTATGGGCAGATGGACATCAAAATGCGCTATTACCTGGAGGACGAGGTCATCAAGCTCTGGAAGGCCACCGGCAGCACAGTCATTTTCATCACCCACAACCTGGAGGAGGCGGTCTATCTGGCAAACCGGGTGCTGGTGCTCAGCAACAAACCGGCCAGCGTGAAGGCGGAATTCCAGGTGGATCTGCCCAGGCCGCGGAACGTCTCGTCACCGGACTTCATAGAAATCAGAAAAAATATTACCGATATGATCAAATGGTGGTGATTTGCCGGAAAACTGCGGGGAGATTTTCCCGCGGTTTTCCGCGCTGGCCGGAGGAGAACAGGAGGTGGATATGGCGGTATTTTTCTTGGTGAGCCTGCTGGCCAGCGCCGCGGGGGCCATCTGCGGCATCGGCGGCGGCGTGATTATCAAGCCGGTGCTGGACCTGTTCCACATGGGGTCCGCCGCGGCCATCAGCTTTCTCTCCGGGTGTACGGTGCTGTCCATGAGCTGCTATAGCGTGGGGCGGGCGATGCTGGGGGGAGAGCGGCAGGTATCCGTGGACACAGGGACGCCGCTGGCGCTGGGCGCGGCAGCGGGCGGACTGCTGGGCAGCCGGCTGTTTACCCTGGTGAAGGGGATGAGCGAAAACCCGGACGCTGTGGGCGCTGTGCAGGCGGCGTGTCTGGCGGCTGTTACCGCCGGGACGCTGCTGTATTCGCTGTGCAGGGGGCGAATCACCACCCATCGGGTGGAGAACAAGCCGGTCTGTGTGGTCATTGGGCTGGCCCTGGGCTGTCTGTCCAGCTTTTTGGGCATTGGCGGCGGCCCGATCAATTTGATGGTCCTCTCGTTCTTTTTCAGTATGGACACAAAGACCGCCGCGGCCAACAGCCTGTACATCATCCTCTTCAGCCAGCTGGCCAATCTGACAGCGACAGCGGTCACCGGTTCCGTTCCGGCTTTTCGCCCGGCTGCTCTGGCGGTGATGGTGGCCGGCGGCATCGGCGGCGGCGCTGCCGGCAGGTGGATGAACCGGCGGATGGACAGCCGGATGGTGGACCGGCTGTTTATTCTGCTGATGGCTGTCATCATTGCCATCAGCATATGGAACTGCGTCCGGTATGGGGCCGGGGGGCGGTAGAGCGCCCCGGCCCCCCAAAAACGCCCGCGATGGTGTCGCCCGTACACCGGCGCGTTAGCGGCTAAAAGCCCAGGAACCGCTTGGCTCCTGGGCTTTCCTCCTCGGGAAATATCCGCAGTCTCAACGTATTTATCCAGATGAACCGCTAATTCCGCTATCGTAACATACTACATTGGCTATCAGCCCTGCACCATTGCTTGGATTGCCTGCTCAACCGCTTTGTTGAGAGAGACCCCTTCTGCCTGAGCAAGTACAGAAATTTTCTTATGGAGCTCAGGAGATATGCGGACATTAAACAAGCCGCTGTACTCTTTTTGAGGCTCCTTACCAACCTCTGCGCAAAATTCCAAATAATCATCAACCGCTTCGTGGAACTCTCTCTCAATGTCTTTTGCGCTGTCCGACTGGAAGTACACCATATCTCTGATTCCAAGGATTTTGCCAAAGAAGATGTGATCGCTGGCTGAGTACTCAGGCCGGCACGAATACCCCTTATATTGCATCAAGTCTTTTTTCATATATGACCATACTCCTTCAAAAATTCTACTGCTGCATCAACCGCAGCTTTTGGCATTTGATCTCCAGGATGCGGCTTGTGAAGTGTCAAACTGCCCCTGGTATCAGGGTTATAGAATCGTACTCGCGAGCCAGAAGTAGCTCCTTTATTTGACATCGAATAGTTAAAATGCGACATTACCTTTTGCAGGTCAGAGAATCGGAAGTCTGCTGGTGTTGGCTTCGCACACAGCTTGTCTAGTAGTGTATCTATCTTAGACATCTCGTCTTCATCACCCCTCTTTGTAACTATTGTTCAGTTACATTTATAGTATACCACATTGCCTACCTAAGTCAACAAGTTTTTTCGGCACAGAAAAAAGGGGTTGAGTCTCTCCAGACCGGTTTTGGCCGTGTCTGGTGGTCTTTTATTCATCAATTCCTGATTTTTATGGAGAAAAAAGTTGTGAATTTTTATGCAAATACCCTCAAAGCTAACGACGCCTGAGGCCTCAGGATTGGTCAATCGGCTTTTTATCCTTTTTCGTCTGGCTTACGTTCAGGGCCAGAAACCGTTGTTATTTCAGGCTTTCCGGGCCTTCGGCGTCTTCGCCTATCCCGTCTGCTCTATACATCTCGCATTTTACAGGAGAATAGCGTGGCAGTCAAGGCCGCCACGCCTATATTCTCTCATTCGGATTCGCTTGCCTCAATTAAGTGTAGGAGCTGCGCCGGTGTTCTGACCTGCACGGGGCTATCGGCTTTGAGGAACCCTTGGTCCCCAGTCGCAATGTAATCTGCACCTTCCCTCACTGCGCAGACAGACAGTACGGCATCCTCATAATCGCTCATGGGGGTGTTCAGAGCCATCGAGCAGACATCTCCGTCTACCGGCGCGACATCAAACATCGACAAAACATCAAAGATGGCCTCTCTTGCCGCCTCATCGCCGATCCCCTTTCTGGCCAAGTAATACATATCTGTAATGCTGTTTGCCGAAACAACTCCTACGAATTTCTCTTCAGACACCGCCAGCATAAGTCTGAGGGCATCCTCCCGACCTGGCCGGTTCAAGATCGTGTCCAGCAGGACGTTTGTGTCAAAGGCTACCTTCATCCCAGCCGCTCCTCTCTGGCCTTCTCTGGGTCGCGGTCAAGCCCCTTCTCCGGGAACAAGCTCAGGAAATGCTTGAACGCCTCTCTCTTATCTACTTTGGCCGTCACCAGCTTAGCGACGACCTTCCCGTTTTTTGTAATCATGATGTCCTGATCCATCGCCATCGTTACATACTTTCCAGCGTTCGTCTTCAACTCGGACACCGAAATCTGGGTCATATAAATTGCCCCTTCCTTTTTGCTGTTTTTTAGGTCATTTATATTGTATTACAATAGACCTGTTTTGTCAACAAAAACAGGTCTATTTATTCTGGTTAAATTGTACCACGTCATTGTGCTCTTCGGCAATCAGATGGATATAGTTTCTCAGGAGCACATCCTCCGAAGCCAGAAACCATTGGTATTTCGGGCTTTTCCGGGGTTTTGGCGTTTTCTTCGATCCCGCTTGCTATGAACATCGCATCCCCAAAGGAAAAGAACCTGTACCGCTCCCGCACGGCCTCCTCGTAGGCGGCCAGGATATGCTCCAGGCCCGCCAGCGCGGATACCAGCATCAGCAGCGTGCTCTCCGGCAGGTGGAAGTTGGTAATCAGGGCGTCCATAACCTTGAAGGAGTAGCCGGGATAGATAAAGATGTTCGTCCAGCCCGCCTTTGCCTCCATATGCCCGTCCGCTCCGGCCCAGCTCTCCAGCGTGCGGCAGGAGGTGGTGCCCACGCAGATGACCCGCCCGCCGGCGGCTTTGGTGCGGTTGATGAGGTCCGCCGTCTCCTGGGGGATCACGCAGTACTCGCTGTGCATGGCGTGGTCGGTGATGTCCTCCTCCTTCACCGGGCGGAAGGTGCCCAGCCCCACGTGGAGCGTCACATACCCGATGGAGACTCCCCGCTCCCTCACCCGCTCCATCAGCGCCTTTGTAAAGTGCAGCCCCGCGGTGGGCGCGGCGGCGGAGCCGCTGACCCGGGCGTACACGGTCTGATAGCGCTCCCGGTCCTGGAGCTGCTCCTTGATATACGGCGGTATGGGCATCTGTCCCAGCCGCTCCAGCACCTCCAGAAAAATCCCGTCGTATTGGAAGCGAATCAGGCGGTTGCCGCCCTCCACCTCCCCGACAATCTCCCCGGTCAGCTCCCCCTGTTCCCCGAAGCAGGCCCGCGCCCCGGTCCGCAGCTTTTTCCCCGGCCGCACCAGACACTCCCACACGTTGTCCCCCCGGTCGATGAGCAGCAGCACCTCGCAGGCGCCGCCCCGCTCCCCCTGGGCGCTGACGCGGCTGCCCAGCAGCCGGGCGGGCAGGACACGGGAGTCGTTCATGATGAGGCAGTCGCCGGGGCGCAGCAGCTCCGGCAGCTCATAAAAATGCCGGTGGGACCAGGCGCCGGTGTTCTTGTCCAGCGCCAGCAGCCTGGAGCTGTCCCGCCTTTCCAGGGGCGTCTGGGCGATGAGCTCCGGCGGCAGCGCGAAATCAAAATCTTTTGTCTTCAAGTTGTTCCCTTTCCGGGGAGATCCCCCCTGGTTTTGTCCGGCCGCCAACCATGCCGCAGCTTATTGACAAATGTGCGCTGCATAAAAACAGGTCCGTCAAAAAGTGGCCTTGGGCAACATACAGTCCGAAAAAGTGTAAGAAATATCCGTTTTACCCGGTGAAAACGGGCAAAAACAGTTGACAGCCCGGCTGTTCTGTGGTATGAAATTACCGTAGTCCGCACACATTGGCGGCATACAATCATACAGTATACACGGGGGCGGAAAATATTGCAACTGCCATCTGCCGTCCGTGAGCGTTCATTTGGGAGGTTTTATCGAGCATGAAGGAATATCGTGTCGGAATTATCGGCTGCACGGGAATGGTTGGCCAGCGCTTTGTGACGCTGATGGAGAACCACCCGTGGTTCCATCTGACGGCTGTGGCCGCCAGCGCCCGCAGCGCGGGCAAGACCTATGAGGAGGCTGTCAGCAGCCGCTGGGCCATGACCACCCCCATCCCGGAGATGGCCAAGGGGCTTGTGATCCTGGACGCGGAGGCGGACGCGGAGAAGCTGGCCGGGCAGGTGGACTTTGTCTTCTGCGCGGTGGATATGAAGAAGGAGGAGATCAAGGCCCTGGAGGAGAAGTACGCCAAGCTGGAGTGCCCCGTGGTCTCCAACAACAGCGCCAACCGCTGGACAGAGGACGTGCCCATGGTGGTGCCGGAGATCAACGCGGACCACATCCGCATCATTGAGCAGCAGTGCAAGCGGCTGGGCACCAGGCGGGGCTTTGTGGCCGTGAAGTCCAACTGCTCCCTGCAGTCCTACGTCCCGGCCCTGACGCCGCTGCTGAAGTACGGGCTGGACAAGGCCTTGGTGTGCACCTACCAGGCCATTTCCGGCGCGGGCAAGACCTTTGCGCGCTGGCCGGAGATGGTGGACAACTGCATCCCCTACATCGGCGGCGAGGAGGAGAAGTCGGAGAAGGAGCCTATGAAGCTGTGGGGAACCGTCGAGGACGGCAAATTCGTCCTGGCCCAGGGGCCGGCCATCACGGCCCAGTGCTTCCGGGTGGCCTGTCAGGACGGCCACATGGCGGCCTGCTTCATGTCCTTCCAGGAGGGCCGCAAGCCGTCCATGGAGCAGATCAAGGCGGACTGGGCCAATTTCTCCGGCCGGGCCCAGGAGCTGAACCTGCCCTCCGCCCCCAAGCAGTTCCTGCACTACTTTGAGGAGCCGGACCGGCCCCAGACCCGTCTGGACCGGATGCTGGAAAACGGCATGGCAGTGTCGGTGGGCCGCCTGCGCCCGGATACCCAGTACGACTATAAGTTCGTTTGCCTCAGCCACAACACGCTGCGGGGCGCGGCCGGCGGGGCCGTGCTGCTGGCGGAGCTGCTGTGCGCGGAAGGATATATCTGATTGCCGAGATAACCGGCGGGACCGGCCCTGTGTGGGGGTTGGTCCCGCCGGCCTGTTTTCCCACAAGACGGGAAAATCCCCCCTTTACAGGCAACAAAAGACATGGTATAATGTGATTAAATCCATATCGCGTCAGCTGCCCGCCGCATACGCGGCACATGGAATAGGGTGAGAATCCCTGCGAGTCGGTCACTGTGATGCTTCACAAGGAAGATAAGTCAGACACATGGCAGCCTGACGGCATTCTGCCGAAACCGGAACCGCGTATTCTATTCGGTCTCGCCGCGCCTGCGGCGGGGCCTTTTCATTGGGAGGGAGACCATGGAGCGCTTTTCCCACTACATCCGCAGCGGACAGGCCCTGCTGCGCTGCGGCTACACCACCGGCGCCTGCGCCGCCCTGGCGGCGGCGGGGGCCGCCCGCCTGCTCTTGAGCGGCAGAGCGCCGGAGACCGTCTCCCTGACCACGCCCAAGGGACTTACCGTGACCGTCCCCCTGGCGGAGGCCCGCCTGGCGGACGGGGAGGCCCGGTGTGCCGTTGTCAAGGACGGCGGCGACGACCACGACGTCACCCACGGCATGCTGGTCCGGGCCGCTGTCCGGAAAACCAGCCTGCCCGGCGTCTCCATCGACGGTGGAGAGGGGGTGGGCCGGGTCACCAGGCCGGGGCTGGACCAGCCGGTGGGGGCCGCCGCCATCAACCGGGTGCCCCGCCGCATGATCGCGGAGCAGGTGGAGGCGGTGTGCCGGGAGCTGGGCTATCCCGGCGGTATGGAGGTGGTCGTCTCCATCCCCGGTGGGGAGGAGGCCGCCCGGCGTACCTTCAACCCCATGCTGGGGGTGGTGGGGGGGCTGTCCGTCCTGGGCACCTCCGGCATCGTGGAGCCTATGAGCGAGCAGGCCATTGTGGACACCATCGCGGTGCAGCAGCGGCAGGCCGCCGCCAATGGGAACCGCCGCGTCATCCTGACCCCCGGCAACTACGGGGAGGACTTTTTGCGGGAGGCCGGTCCGGCCCTGGCGGGCGTGCCGGTGGTGAAGTGCGCCAACTTTATCGGCGACGCCCTGGACATCGCCGCCGCCGAGGGATTCCAGCAGGTGCTGCTGGCAGCCCACATCGGCAAGCTGGTGAAGGTGGCGGGAGGCGTCATGAATACCCACTCCCGCTATGCCGACTGCCGGACGGAGCTGTTCTGCGCCCACGCCGCCGTCCACGGGGCGGACGCCGCCCTCTGCCGGGCCCTGCTGGACGCCGCCACCGCAGACGCCTGTATCGCGCTGCTGGACGGGGCCGGCCTGCGGCAGCCGGTGCTGGAGAGTTTGCTGGCGGCGGTGCAGCGCCATCTGACCCGGCGGGCCGCAGGGGCCTATCAGGTGGGCGCGGCGACATTTTCCAACGTATACGGCGCGTTAGGCGCGACAGAACAGGCAAAGGAGATCATAGAGACATGGAGACAAGACAAGGAATCCTTTACGGCGTAGGCGTGGGCCCCGGCGACCCGGAGCTGCTGACCATCAAGGCCCTGCGCACACTGGAGCGGTGCCCGGTCATCGCCGCGCCCCAGACGAAAAGCGGCGAGATGCTGGCTCTGGACATCGTCCGGCAGGCCGCGCCCCTGGAGGACAAGACCATTCTGCCCCTGTTTTTTACCATGGCCAGGGACAAGTCCCGGCAGCACAGCGCCCACGAGGCGGCGGCGGACGCCGTTGCGCAGCACCTCCAGGCGGGCCGGGACGTGGCCATGCTGAACCTGGGGGACGTGTCCATCTACGCCACCTTCGGCTATATCATGGATATTTTGCGCCGGAGGGGCTATGCGGTGGTGATGATCCCCGGCGTGCCCAGCTTCTGCGCGGCGGCGGCCCGGCTGGGAATCACGCTGGTCCGGGGGGAGACGCCCCTGCACATCGCCCCGGCCACCGGCCCCATCGAGCCCATGCTGGCCCTGCCGGGGGCCAAGGTGCTGATGAAGGCCGGGCGGCGTCTGCCGGAGGTCCGCGCCGCCCTGGAACAGACGGAGGAATTCGCCGCCCTGGTGGAAAACTGCGGTCTGCCCGGCGAGACGATCTACAGCGACCTGCGGCAGGCCCCGGAGTCTGTGGGCTACTTCGCCACAGCCATTGTAAAGGAGCGGTAGTATGGTACATTTTGTGGGAGCCGGTCCCGGCGCGCCGGACCTGATCACCCTGCGGGGCGCGGAGCTGGTGCGGGGCGCGGATATCATTATCTATGCGGGCAGCCTGGTCAACCCGGCCATCCTGTCCATGGCAGGATCGGACTGCCGGATCTACAACAGCGCGGAGATGACCCTGGAGCAGGTGCTGGCGGTGATGGAGCGCGCCCCCGATGCGGACATCGTGCGCCTGCACACCGGGGACCCCTGTCTCTATGGGGCCATCCAGGAGCAGATGGACGCCCTGGACAGGCTGGGCATCGCCTGGGACGACACGCCGGGGGTATCCAGCTTCTGCGGCGCGGCGGCGGCGCTGGGGGCGGAGTTCACGCTGCCCGGCGTCAGCCAGAGCGTCATCATCACCCGCATGGCCGGGCGCACGCCGGTTCCGGAGGGGGAGAGCCTGGAGCAGCTGGCAAAGCACGGCGCGTCTATGTCCATTTTCCTCTCCGCCGGCATGCTGGAGCGGGTCCAGGCCGCGCTGCTGGCGGGGGCCTATACGGAGGACACCCCGGCGGCCATCGTGTACAAGGCCACCTGGCCGGAGGAGAAGATCGTCCGCTGCACCGTGGGCACGCTGGCGGCATCAGGGGAGGCGGCGGGCATCCGGAAGACGGCGATGATTGTCGTCGGCGGCTTCCTGTCCGGCAGCTATGAGCGCAGCAAGCTCTATGACCCCGCCTTTACCACGGGATACCGGGAGGGCATCCAGCCGTGAGGCCGCTGCGGTACCTGGCCTTTTCGGACAAGGGCGAGGCCCTGGCGGAGCGGCTGGCGGCGGCCCTGGGCGGCGAGGCGGCCCGGTGCGGACCGTCCCAGCCCCTGGCGGACTGGACCCGGCGGGCCTTTTCCCAGGCCGGCGGGCTGGTGTTTGTGGGGGCGGCGGGCATCGCCGTGCGGGCCATCGCCCCCCACGTCAAAAGCAAGACCGAGGACCCGGCGGTGGTGGTGGTGGACGAGTGCGGCCATTTCGCGGTGCCCATCCTATCCGGCCACCTGGGCGGGGCCAACGACCTGGCCCGGCGCATTGCCGGGGTCTGCGGGGCGACCCCTGTGCTGACCACCGCCACCGACGCCAACAGCGTCTTTGCGGTGGACGAGTGGGCCAGGCGGCAGAACTGCCGGGTGCTCAACCCCAAGGCCATCAAGACCGTCTCCTCCGCTGTGCTGGCCGGGAAGACGGTGCGGGTCTACAGCCCCTGGCCCATTGCCGGCCAGCCGCCGGAGCACGTGGAACAGACGGCGGGCGCGGAGCGGTACGACGTGCGCCTGGACGTGTGCGGCGGCAGCCGGACGGCGCTGTGCCTGGCGCCGAAGATCCTCGCCCTGGGCATCGGCTGCCGGAGAGGCATTGGGCAGGCGGCGCTGGAGAAGGCGTTTCATGAGCTGCTGGCGGTCAGCGGCGTGCAGGCCGGGGCGGTGTTTACCGCCGCCAGCATTGACTTGAAGGAGAACGAACCGGGCCTGCTGGCCTTCTGCGAGAGCCGCGGGTGGCCCTGCCGGTTCTACACGGCGGAGCAGCTGGCCCAGGCCCAGGGGGATTTTACGGCCTCCGCCTTTGTGCAAAGCGTCACCGGCGTGGACAACGTCTGCGAGCGGAGCGCGGTGCTGGCCAGCGGCGGGAGCTTATATTGGAAAAAGCGGGCGGGGAACGGCGTCACCATGGCGCTGGCCATTTCCCCCTACGCGCCTACTTGGAGGTGGCAGGACAATGGCGAATAAATTGTATATTGTGGGCCTGGGTCCCGGCGGCGAAGGGTTTATGACCGCCCAGGCCCGCGCCGCGCTGGAAGCGGCGGAGGTGCTGTGCGGGTACACGGTCTATATTGATCTGGTGGCCCACCTGTTTCCGGAAAAGGAGACGTACACCACCCCCATGCGCCGGGAGCTGGACCGGTGCCGCTGGGCCCTGGAGACGGCGGCGGGCGGCAGGACGGTGGCTTTGGTGTGCAGCGGCGACGCGGGGGTGTACGGCATGGCGGGGCCGGCGCTGCAGTTGGCGGCCCAGTGGCCGGACGTGGAGATCGAGGTGGTGGCCGGGGTGACGGCGGCGCTGTCCGGCGGGGCGGTGCTGGGCGCGCCGCTGGCCCACGACTTCTGCGTGATCTCCCTGTCCGACCTGCTCACGCCCTGGGAGGTTATCGAGAACCGGCTGCGGTGCGCCGCTATGGGGGATTTCTCCATCTGCCTGTATAATCCCGCCTCCCACAAGCGGAAGGACTACCTGCAGAAAGCCTGCGACATCCTCCTGGCCGCCGGGAAGGACCCCGAAACGGTCTGCGGCTATGTCCGCAACATCGGGCGTGACGGCGAAGAGGGTAAGATGGTTTCCCTGGCCCAGCTGCGCGGCGCGGCGCTGGACATGTTCACCACCGTGTTCATCGGATCCTCCACGACGCTGTGCGTCTCCGGCCGCATGGTCACCCCCAGGGGCTACGAGAGGAAGCAGGGACCATGCGCCTGATCGTTTTCGGCGGCACCACCGAGGGCCGCCTGCTGTCCTGTGAAATGGCCCGGCTGGGGGCGGCGGTGACGGTCTGCGTGGCAACCGAGTACGGCAAAGAGGAGCAGGGGGAGCAGCCGGGCGTGGAGGTCCGCGCCGGGCGGCTGGACGGGGAGCAGATGCGCGCCGCCGTCGCCGGGGCGGACCTGTGCGTGGACGCCACCCACCCCTATGCCGCCGAGGCCAGCCGGAATATCCGCTCCGCCTGTGAGCAGGCGGGCGTGCGGCGGCTCCGCCTGCTGCGGGAACAGAGCCAGCTCCCGGCGGGGGCGGCGGTTTTCCCCACCGCGGGGGACGCGGCGGCGTGGCTGAAGGATACCAAGGGGAATATCCTGCTGGCTACCGGGGCCAAGGAGCTGGGCGCGTTCGCGGATCTGGGCGGGGAGCGGCTATATCCCAGGGTGCTGCCCCTGGCTTCCAGCCTGGACGCCTGCGCCGCCGCCGGCGTGCCCCGGAGTAATATCGTGGCCCTGCAGGGGCCCTTTTCCCAGGAGCTGAACGAGGCGCTGATCCGTCAGTTCCGCATCCGCTTTCTGGTCACTAAGGACGGCGGACAGGCGGGGGGCTTTCAGGAAAAGGCGGACGCGGCGGCGGCGACAGGTATACAGCTTGTGCTGATTCGCCGCCCGGAGGACAGCGGCATGAACTATGATACAGTATTGCGGCAATGCAGGGAGATGATGGCATGCGGGTAACACTGGCGGCATTGGGCGGCGGGACGCCGGAGACCATGACGCTGGCGTGCGCCGCCGCGCTGAAAGCGGCGGGGTGCATTCTCGGCGCGCGGCGGCTGCTGGAGCAGCTGCCGGAGGGGTATACGCAAAACCGGATTGCCGCCGTCAGGCCGGAGGCCATATTTGAAGAAATCCAACGGCAGGACACGGACTGCGCGGTGGTCTACAGCGGCGACACTGGGTTCTATTCCGGCGCGCGGGGCCTGCTGCCGTTGCTGGAACGGGCGGGCATAGAGAGCAGGGTGCTGCCGGGGGTGTCCAGCGTGCAGCTGCTGTCCGCCCGGCTGGGCCGGCCCTGGCAGGACTGGAATCTGGTGTCAGCCCACGGGACGGAGTGCGGCGTGGTCGCGGCGGTGACCGCCGGGAAGCCGGCGTTTTTCCTCACCGGCGGCGTCTTGGGACCGGCGGAGATCTGTCAGCGGCTGGCGGAGGCCGGGCTGGGAGAGCTGCCGGCCACCGTGGGGGAAAACCTCTCCTACCCGGACGAAAAAATCACCGCCGGCACGGCGGCGGAGCTGGCGGCGGGGACATTTGCGCCCCTGTCGGTATTACTGGCGGAGGCCGCGCCCCGTGGGGAACGGCGGTGCGCCGGTTTCCCGGATACGGCGTTCCTGCGGGGAGAGGTCCCCATGACCAAGCAGGAGGTCCGCGCCGCCGCCCTGTCCAAGCTGGCGGTGAGGCCGGGGGACGTGCTGTGGGACGTGGGCGCGGGCACGGGGAGCGTCAGCGTGGAGCTGGCCCTGGCCGCGCCGGAGGGGGAGACCTTTGCCGTGGAGTGTATGCCGGAGGCCTGCGGGCTGATTCGGGCCAATCGGGAAAAGTTCTCCGCCTGGAATCTCCATCTGGTGGAGGGCCGCGCGCCGGATGTTCTGGGGGAGCTGCCGGCGCCGGACGGCGTTTTTATCGGCGGCACCAAGGGCGGTATGGCGGAGATCATCGCCATTGTGCTGGAGAAAAACCCGCAGGCACGGGTCTGCATTTCCGCCATTGCCCTGGAAACGCTGTCCGCCGCCGTGGCTGCGTTGGCGGAACACGGCCTGACGGCCCATGTCACACAGATTGCCGTCAGCCGGAGCAAAAGCGCCGGAAAGCTCCATCTGCTGACGGCCAACAACCCCATTTTTTTGATTACCGGAAACTGCGATGCTTGAATTGATGATTACGGCTCCCGCCTCCGGGAGCGGAAAGACTATATTGACCTGCGCCCTGCTGGCCGCGCTGAAAAAGCGGGGCCGGACGCCCTGCGCCTTCAAATGCGGGCCGGACTACATCGACCCCATGTTCCACCGGTCCGTGCTGGGCGTGGAGAGCCATAATCTGGATTTGTTCCTGGCCGGGGAGGACGACGTCCGGCGGCTGTACGCAAAATACAGCGGGGGACACGGCGCGGCGGTGACGGAGGGGGCCATGGGGTTCTATGACGGCCTGGGCGGGACCACGGACCGGGCCAGCGCGTGGCACGTCTCGGACACGCTGGGCCTGCCCGTGCTGTTGGCCCTCCGGCCAAAGGGGGCCAGTCTGACCCTGGCGGCGCAGGTGGGCGGACTGCAGAGCTTCCGGCGGGAGAGCCATATTGCGGGCCTGTTCCTCAACGACTGCTCTACGATGCCGGCGAAAAGCCTTGTGCCCATGCTGGAGCGGGAGACCGGCCTGCCGGTGCTGGGATGGCTGCCTCATATGGAGGAGGCGGTGTTGGAGAGCCGCCATCTGGGGCTGTACACCGCCGGGGAAATCGAGAACCTGTCCGCCCGAATCGACCGCGCAGCGGATGTGCTGAGCGAGAATCTGGACTGGGACCAGCTGGACGCCCTATTCTCCCGGCGGGCGGACCGGGCCGCCGTCCCGGCGGCGGAGCGGGTGGACGGCGTGCCCGTGGCGGTGGCGCGGGACGAGGCGTTCTGCTTCGCCTACGCGGAGACGTTGGACGCGCTGCGGGAGGCCGGGGCGTCCCTGCGGTTTTTCAGCCCCCTGGGGGACGCCGCCCTGCCGGGGGACGCCTGCGCCCTGTACCTGCCGGGGGGATATCCGGAGCTCCACGCCGCCGGATTGGCAGAAAATGCGGATATGCGGCGGGCTGTCCGGGACGCCGTGGCCGGGGGAATGCCCACCGTGGCGGAGTGCGGCGGATTTTTGTACCTGGGGCAGACCCTGGAGGACGGCGGCGGCAGAGCGTATCCCATGGCGGGTGTCCTGCCGGGGGAGGCCGTCCGGCGGGAGAGGCTGGTGCGGTTCGGCTACGCGGAGCTGTCGGCGGCGGGAGCGAGCATGCTGTTTCGTCCCGGCGAGGCGGCGCCTGTTCACGAGTTCCACTACTGGGACTCCACCGAGAACGGGGACGGCCTCGTTGCCCGGAAGCCCCTGACCGGGCGAAGCTGGCAGTGCGGCTTTGTGAACGAACATTTATACGCCGCCTTTCCCCATCTGTATTTCGCGGGCCGCCCGGAGCTGGCGCGGCGTTTTGTCCGGGCGGCGGAGCATTGGAGGGATGCGCATGAATAGCCTTGTCCACGGCGGCGACTGGGCCGGGTTCCAGCTGGAATACGGCGGGCCGCCTCTGGATTTTTCGTCCAACGTCAGCCCGTTGGGCGTGCCGGAGCGGGTGCGGGATGCCGCCGCGCGGGCGCTGTCCGCCGCCGACCGCTACCCGGACCCCCTGTGCCGGGAGCTGCGTGGCGCAATTTCGCAGGCGGAGCAGGTCCCGGCGGATTGGTGCCTGTGCGGCTGCGGCTCCGCTGACCTGATTTTCCGCGCCGTGCTGGCCAGGCGGCCCCAGCGGGCCCTGGTCACCGCGCCCACCTTTGGGGAGTACGGCGCGGCATTGGCGCTGGTTGGGTGCCGGGTGGAGCAGTACCCCCTGGGGGAGGAAAACGGCTTTGTGCTGCGGGAGGATTTTCTGGACGCCATCACGCCGGAGACGGATATGGTGTTTTTGTGCGAGCCCAACAATCCCACCGGGCGCACCACGCCGGGGCCCCTGCTGCTGTCGGCTGTGGAGCAGTGCGCTGAGGTTGGCGCGCTGCTGATCGTGGACGAGTGCTTCGGCGGTTTTCTGCGTGACCCGGATGCCCACACCCTGCGGGGGATGCTGGGGGAATATCCCAATCTGCTGATTTTGAAGGCGTTCACCAAGCTGTACGCCCTGGCGGGGCTGCGGCTGGGCTACTGCCTGTCCTCGTCCGGACCGCTGCTGGAGGCTATGGCGCTGGCGGGCCAGCCCTGGGGGGTGTCGATCCCGGCCCAGGCGGCGGGCGTCGCGGCGCTGGCGGAGCATGGGTATGTGCGGCAGGTACGGGCCCTGATCGCGGCGGAGCGCCCCCGGTTGGCTTCGGCGCTGGCGGGGCTTGGCTTCCGGGTGATTCCCGGCGAGGCAAACTATCTGCTGTTTCGCACGCCCCTTTCGCTGCTGGAGCCCCTGCGGCGGCGGGGGATCCTCCTGCGCGGCTGCGGGAATTACTGCGGTCTGGACGGCAGTTGGTACCGCACGGCGGTGCGGACGGGGGAGGAAAACCGGCGGCTGGCAGCTGCTTTGACAGAGATCGTGAAGGAGGGGAACTGATGAGCCGCGCAAAATGTATCATGGTCCAGGGGACCATGTCCGGGGCCGGAAAGAGTCTGCTGTGCACGGCGCTGTGCCGGATTTTTGCCCAGGACGGCCTGCGCACCGCGCCCTTTAAGAGCCAGAATATGGCCCTCAACAGCTTCGTGACGCGGGACGGGCTGGAGATTGGCCGGGCCCAGGCGGTCCAGGCCCAGGCG
>Ga0073906_1001591_pt1 | contig 33916 bp, 27 predicted proteins | sample Inofromicrocosms_FD_65485 | JGI IMG/M metagenome (GOLD analysis project Ga0073906, IMG submission 65485) | Mouse cecum microbial communities from Vienna, Austria - Inoculum for glucosamine and mucus D2O microcosms | ecosystem: Host-associated > Mammals > Digestive system > Large intestine >...
GTGCTGATCGAGGCGCCGGGACTGTACCCCAATATGACGGCAAGGCAGAACGCGGTGATGAAGGCAAGGTGTATGGGCCTTGCGGATGAAAGGAGCGTGGATGAAGCACTGCTCCTGGCAGGGCTTGCGGATACCGGGAAAAAGAAGGTAAAGCATTTTTCCATGGGGATGAAGCAGAGACTGGGAGTTGCGCTGGCAATGCTGGGGAATCCGGATCTCCTGATCCTGGATGAACCCATCAACGGCCTGGACCCGGAGGGAATCCGAGAACTGCGCCGGCTCGTGCTGCGGCTCCATGAGACGGGAAAGACCATTTTGATCAGTTCCCACATCCTGGGGGAATTGAGCAAGATCTCCACTGTCTACGGGATCATCAAGGACGGGCAGATGATCGAGCAGATCACCAGTGAGGCTCTAGAAGAAAAATGCATGGACTATTTTCAGATTGAGGCAGATGACGTCAGCCGGGCCCTGGTATTGATCGGGGAGGCATTTCCGAAGGTCCGGGCAGAGGTGGCAGACAGCCGCCTGGTACGCGTCTATGGGCTGTCAGAAGGGGCAGGACTGATCCGGCTCCTGGTAGAAAAACAGGTTCAGGTGTATGCTTCGGGTTTCCACCATATGGACTTGGAGGAATATTTTATCAGCCGTATGGAAGGGGGAAGGGCAGATGTTTAATTTATTTCGTATGGATCTGTACAGGATGAAACGAAGCAGATCGGTGTATGTCTGCCTGGGGCTGCTGCTCCTGGCATCTGCCTTTGTATATACCATGATGTGGCTGCTGGCTGTGCCCCAGGGACAGGAGACGGCGATCCGCATCGGGATGCTCACGGCTGCAGAGGCGCAGGATTATCAGATGATACTGGATGGTGTGGATACGCTGGAGATGTTCCGGCAGATCAGCCTGGACGGCGGAGCGTATTGCGCGATATTCGGGATCTGCGTGATCCTGTTTGTATGCATGGACTATAAGAACGGTTTTGTGAAAAATATCATGGCACTCTACCAGAACCGCTGGGTATATGTGGGGAGCAAACTCTTGGCGGCAGCGACCCTGAATATTCTGTATCTGCTCCTGAACTATCTGTTTGTATTGCTACTGAATGGTTTGTTTGGAAAGATGATTCCCTTGGCAGATCTGAGAGCTGTGTTGTTTTATATGGCCTGGATATGGCTTTTGACCACGGCATTTGCAGGGCTCCTGCTCCTGATCTGTGTGTGCGCCCGGAGCACTGCGGCAGGGGTGCTTGCGGCTATCCTGCTGGGAAGCGGGACGATTGTGGATATTCTGAATCAGATCTTCGCCCTCTTCCATCTGGGAGACTGGATGAAATACAGCATTTATATGACAATCTCTGCGGGGCCGTCCAAGTATACGTCCCTGCAGGATCTGCGGGTGTTCGCTCTGGGCGCGGGATTCCTGATCCTGTATTCTCTGCTTGCGGGGATCGTGCTGCAAAAGCGGGATATCTGACCGGATTCGCCTGCAGCAATCTGTGAAGGGAGGCGTTTTGTTATGATCGCTGCACTGATAATATTCATGATCCTGTGCGTGTGGCTTCTGGCGCAGCATATCCGCAGTATTCTGGAGCTTCGTTCGATCTGTGGACAACTGGAGGAAATGGAACGGGGAAGCCATATGGAGCTGGGAGTGTACAGCCGCCGGAGAGAAGTGCTGAAGCTGTGCAGAACCTTGAACAGAATGCAGAGGAAGCAGGAGCAGGACCGGATTCTATATGAAAAGGCGGAAAAACAGCTCAAGCGGAATATTACCGCCCTGGCCCACGATATCCGGACTCCCCTTGCCGGAGCTTCCGGTTATGTACAGCTTGCCGGGGAATGCGGGGAGGAGGACAGGAGGGCATATTATCTGCAGGCTGCGCAGGGCAGGCTGAAAGAGCTTGGAGACATGCTGGAGGAACTTTTCCTGTTTACAAAACTGACCGGCGGTGATTTTGAACTGTCGGTTCAGGAGGTGCAGGTGCTTCCCCTGCTCAGCGACTGTCTGGTGGGGATGTATCAGCAGTTTGAGGAAAAGGGGATCTCGCCGGAGGTTCTGTTTACATCAGAGGAACTCCGCGTATGGGCGGATGAAGAATGTCTGAGACGCATTTTCCATAACCTGATCCGCAACGCCCTGTTGCATGGTACGGGAAATCTCGTGATCACTCAAAATAGCCGGCGCCTGATTTTCGAAAATACCGTATCGGAAACCAGCAGGCCGGATCCAAAACAGATTTTTGAACGGTTTTATAAGGCAGATTCAGCCCGGAGGAAAGGATCCTCCGGGCTTGGGCTGTTTATCGTAAAAGAACTGATGGAAAGAATGGGCGGGAGCGCGGCGGCGGAGCTGGAAAGGGAAAAACTGCGCGTTATACTGGAATTCTCGAAATAATTTGTGGCTGAAAAAGGATTAAGTGTATTTGAGTCTGGACATTTTTCTTTGGTATGGTATAATATAAACGGGTTTTTATAGATGAATGGACAGATGACCCTAAAGTGTTTATTTTTCAGGGCGATATTACATACGCGAAACTGACAGGTCAGAAATCATGGTTATGGAGGATGATTGATTTATGAATGAGAAAAGTAAAAACAAAGAAAGGATTTTGATCGTCGATGATTCTGAGATGAATCGTATGATCCTGGCGGATATGCTGGAGGATCAGTATGAGATTTTAGAAGCGGCGGACGGTGCACAGGGAATTTCAATCCTGCAGCAGATGAGTTCTCAGATTTCACTGGTCCTTCTGGACATTGTGATGCCTGAGATGGACGGATTCGAAGTCCTGGCGGTCATGAATCAAAAGAAGTGGATCGAAGATGTGCCTGTGATCATGATTTCCGCAGAGAGCATGCCTTCCTATGTACAGAGGGCTTATGAGCTGGGCGTTACGGACTATATCAGCCGTCCGTTTGATTCGTTGGTTGTACAGCGAAGGGTGATCAATACCATCATGCTTTACGCAAAGCAGAGGAAGCTCATCAAGATGGTCACGAACCAGATGTTTGAGAAAGAGAAGAATGCCAGCCTTATGGTTACGATCCTGAGCCATATCGTGGAATTCCGGAATGGGGAAAGCGGCCTTCACGTGCTGCATATCCAGACGATTACGGAACTTCTGCTGAAAAGCCTGCTTGGGAAAACGGACAAATATCAACTGTCCCACGAGGATATCAATATGATCACCATGGCCTCTGCGCTGCACGATATCGGTAAGATCGCCATTCCTTCCGAAGTCCTGAACAAGCCGGGACGGTTTACGGCAGAGGAGTACGAGGTGATGAAGACCCACTCCGCAGTGGGCGCCTCCATGCTGAAGGATCTGCCGTTCCATCAGGATGAGCTGCTGGTCAAGGTGGCTTACCAGATCTGCCGGTGGCATCATGAGCGGTATGATGGCCGAGGATATCCGGACGGCCTGAAAGGGGAGGAGATCCCGATCAGCGCCCAGGTTGTTTCCATGGCGGATGTCTACGACGCGCTGACCAGCGAACGGGTGTACAAAAAAGCATTTTCACACGAGACGGCCCTGCAGATGATCCAGAACGGAGAATGCGGTACGTTCAATCCGCTTTTGATAGAATGCCTGCTGGATGTGGCGGACAGCCTTCTGGAAGAGATGAAGGCTGCTTCTCTGACCAGTAAAAATGAGAAGGAGATCCGCAGCATTGTAGACGAGATCCTTCATCATGAAGAGCTGGATGATTCCAACAGCGCGCTGCAGTATCTGGAAGAGGAAAGGATGAAATATCAGTTCTATGCGTCGATTTCGAGAGAGATTCAGTTCGAGTATACGGTTTCCCCGTCCGTGCTGACGCTGACGGAGTGGAGCGCGCAGTGTCTGGGGCTCGACGAGATCACGATGGACCCGCTTAATAAAGAGAAGGTTCTGGAATCTATGAGCAGCCAGGACCGGCAGAACCTTCAGGAGCTTCTTCACAACGCGACGCCGGAAGAGCCGGATGTGCGCTTCAAATGTAAGACAAGTGTGGGCGGAAAGGTACGCGCCCGTGAGATCGTCTGCCGTTCGATCTGGTCTGACGATGAAAAGCCGCAGTATCTCGGCGTGATCGGCAAGGTGCTCGCCGACCATGATGAATAGCAGTTCATGAAAAGGCAGAATCTGACAAAAGTGGTTGGAAGAGGAAGCTTTTATATAAAAGAATTTTTTTAACAAATAGTTTTTTTGGAAGGAGTAATAATAGAGATGACAGTAAAAGAGTGTTATGAACAGATCAATGGAGACTACGAAGGCGTATTTGGCCGCTTCCGCGGAGACGAGAGGATCAAAAAGTTTGCGTTAAAGTTTCTTGCCGACGGAAGCTATGACAGTCTGTGCAGGACCCTGGAGGCCGAAGACTACAGCGAGGCCTTCCGTGCCGCGCATACGTTGAAGGGAGTCAGCCAGAACCTGGGATTCACCGGACTTTATATGGCCAGCGAGACATTGACGGAGATGCTGCGCAGCCATCCGGAGGATTATACTCCCTCCATGCTGGACGGACTGAAAGCAGAATATGAAAAGACATTCGCGGCAGTTCAGAAATTACAGGCAGAATAAAGAGGAATAGTCTATGTACCAAAAAACGAAAAAGAAGCTGTGGGTTAGTTTCTTATGCCTGATCGTGATCTGTATCGTTATTTTTGCATGGATGTACCAGTTCCTGGGTGAAAAAAATGAACAGACAGTCAACGAGATCGGAATGATCTACATGTCAGAGATGAACAGGCAGCTGGAGCAGAAGTATTCCACGATCATTGATCTGCGGAAGTCGCAGGTGGAAGGGATCCTGAAGCGTACCTCTCCGGAAACTGTCAGCTACGATGAGCAGATGCTGGAGGAGATGCGTCTCAATGCCAGTGTCCGCAGTGCCGTATATATGGGCTTTTATACGGAAAACGGAGCGAATGAGGTGATCTACGGAGAGCCGGTGGAGATGGAGAATACGGAGGAGTTCCAGAGATTTCTGAATGGGGAGATTCAGATCACCTCCTGTCTGTCCGCGGACGGGGAAAAGATACTCATTCTGGGGGTGGAAGCGGAATATCCGATGAAAGACGGCGGAAAAAGCGAGCTTCTGGTTGTAGGATTCAGTATGGAGGATCTGGAAAAAGCACTCGTCACACAGGAAGAGAATGCGTTGGTATATACGCATATCATTGAGGAAGACGGAAGCTTTGTCGTAAGAACAGGATATGACGGATGGTCCAACTATTACGACTACATTCAGGACAACATCGGAGAATTCAATGGGAAGACACCGGACGCATATGTGACGGAGCTTCAGAATTCAGTCGGGAGAAATGAACCATTTTCGGAACTGGTAGTCGTGGGGAAGAGCCACAGGCATCTGTATTGTACGCCCCTTCCCGGTTCCGGCTGGTATCTGGTAAGTGTCATGCCCTATGACGCGCTGGACAAGATCATAAGCAGCTTGGGTGAGCAGCGTATCGGGCTTGTATTGGGAGCTTGCGGAACGCTGATATTCGTAGTGCTGATTGTTTTTGCGGTCTATCTGCGTGTGATTCATCAGCAGATGGAAGAGCTGGACAGGGCAAGGAAGGACGCAATCCATGCCAATCAGGCGAAGAGCGAGTTCCTGTCTAACATGAGCCATGATATCCGGACTCCGATGAACGGGATCGTAGGGATGACGGCCATCGCCATGGCGAACATTCAGGATCCGGTCCGGGTTCAGGACTGTCTGAAAAAGGTTACATTATCCAGCAAGCATCTGCTCGGGCTGATCAATGACGTGCTGGATATGTCGAAGATTGAGGACGGCAAGCTGTCTCTGAATATGGACGCCCTTTCCCTGCGCGATACGATGGACAGCATTGTAAATATCGTGCAGCCGCAGATCCACAGCAAGAAGCAGCATTTTGATATTTTTGTGCAGAAGATACAGACGGAGGAGGTATACTGCGACGGAGTGCGCCTGAACCAGGTGCTTCTGAACCTCCTGTCAAATGCAATCAAGTTCACGCCGGAGGACGGCAGGATCAATATCTATCTTTCCCAGGAGGACTCTCCGGCAGGAAAGGACTATGTCAGATGCCATTTCCGGGTAAAGGATACCGGCATCGGAATGTCGCCGGAGTTTGTGGAAAAGGTTTTTGACAGCTTTACCAGAGACGAGGAGCAGGTCCGCAAGATTGAGGGGACTGGCCTTGGAATGGCGATCACGAAGTGCATCGTAGAGGCAATGAAGGGAACCATTGAAGTTCAGAGCAAGCAGAATCAGGGTACGGAATTCCATGTGACGCTGGATCTGGAGAAGGCGGAGACCCGGGTGGAGGATATGCTGCTCCCCGATTGGAATATGCTGGTTGTGGATAATAACGAAGACCTCTGTCAGAGCGCGGTGCATGCTCTCGGTGAGATCGGGGTCAACGCGGAATGGTCAGTGAACGGCAGACAGGCGCTTCGGATGGTGGAGGAACGTCATGCCAGACATGACGATTATCAGGTCATTCTTCTGGACTGGAGGATGCCGGGAATGGACGGGCTGGAGATGACCCGTGAGATCCGCAAGCTCGTGGGAGATGAGATTCCGATCCTGATCGTATCGGCGTATGACTGGAGCGATATCGAGGAAGAAGCGCTTGCGGCGGGGGCGCATGGATTCATTTCCAAGCCGCTGTTCAAGTCGAACCTATATGTCGGCCTCAGCAAATTTGCCGGAGAGACTTCCGCGCCGGAAGAGAAGACCCATGATACCCATAACTTTACAGGAAAGCGCATCCTTCTTGCGGAGGACAACGACCTGAATTGGGAGATCGCGGAGGATCTTTTGCTGGAGGTTGGATTTAAAGTAAACAGGGCGGAGAACGGGCAGATCTGTGTTGAGATGTTCGAACAGTCGGAGATCGGAGAATACGACGTGATCCTGATGGACATCCGGATGCCTGTGAAGAACGGATATGAAGCGGCGAGGGCGATCCGTGCTCTGGACCGTCCGGATGTAAACCTGCCGATCATCGCAATGACGGCGGATGCGTTTTCGGATGATGTACAGCATTGTTTGGACAGCGGCATGAATGCGCATATTGCAAAGCCGATCGATATGGACAAGCTTCTCGTCCAGTTGGAAAAGTATATAGAGTGGGGCGAATCTGCGCAGTAAGACGGACGGCGATATACTGAGCGGCAGATAAAATCTGACGCTCAGTATATTTTTGCCGTCCCTGTTGATTGGAAATAAGAAAGGGAGACGTGCATTTATGGAAATGGTACAGGCACGGGAGCTGATCTATGAATATGAAAAGCGCGACGATGAAGGCAATGTCATCGGCATGAACCGCGCGGTGGACGGGATAGATATTGACATCAGCCCGGGACAGTTTGCTGCAATCCTGGGGCACAACGGTTCGGGAAAGTCCACGCTTGCCAAGCACATGAATGCGATCCTGGTGCCGACCGGCGGAACCATGTGGGTGAACGGAAGGGATACAAAGGATCCGCGGGAGCTGATGCAGGTGCGCCAGTCGGCGGGAATGGTGTTCCAGAATCCGGATAACCAGATCATCGGTACGGTGGTGGAGGAGGATGTAGGGTTTGGGCCTGAGAATCTTGGAGTTCCCACAGATGAGATCTGGAAACGGGTGGAGGACAGTCTGAGAGCAGTAGGAATGCTGGAATACCGGACACATTCTCCCAACAAGCTTTCCGGCGGGCAGAAGCAACGGGTGGCAATTGCAGGGGTGATCGCCATGGAGCCCCAGTGTATCGTATTGGATGAGCCGACCGCAATGCTGGATCCTAACGGAAGGAAGGAAGTCATCCGCACTGTGCAGGAGCTTAGAAAGCGTCGGCATGTGACGGTGATCCTGATCACCCACTATATGGAGGAGGTCATTGACGCGGACCAGGTGTATGTGATGGACAACGGCCATATTGTGATGAACGGAACACCCAGGGAGATATTCAGCCGAGTGGAGGAATTGAAAAAATATCGTCTGGATGTGCCCCAGGCAACCATGCTGGCGGAGGAGCTTAAGAAACGGGGGCTTCCGATTCCCAGAGGGATCCTTCGGAAGGAAGAACTGGTAGAAGCAGTTGCGGGCCTCGCGCGATACGGACGGCAGGAGAACGGATAGACGCGGCGGGATCGCCGCGGATCTGCGGTTTTAGATACCATCGTATGCAGAAAAGCTGCCAGTGGCAGGTTTTCTGTATGAAGCTTGGAAACAGGGGGATATGATGTCGATTCGATTGGAGCATATCAATTATATATACAGTGAAGGTACTGCCTATGAAAAGCACGCATTGAAGGATGTGTCTCTGGAGATCCCCCAGGGGCAGTTTGTGGGCGTGATCGGGCATACCGGTTCCGGGAAGTCCACGCTGATCCAGCATTTGAACGGATTGATCCGGGCATCCTCGGGGACACTCTACTATGAAGAAAAAAATGTCTATGACAGCGGATATCCGATGAAGGAGCTGCGTAGCCAGGTGGGTCTGGTCTTTCAATATCCAGAGCACCAGCTGTTTGAGGTGGACGTATTTACGGATGTCTGCTTTGGCCCGAAGAACCAGGGGCTCTCTGCGCGGGAATGTGAAGAGCGGGCAAGAGAAGCACTGGAGCTGGTTGGATTTCCGGAAAAGTATTACCGGCAGTCGCCCTTTGAACTGTCCGGCGGTCAGAAGCGGCGGGCGGCCATCGCCGGGGTACTGGCAATGCGCCCCAAGGTTCTGGTGCTGGATGAGCCGACGGCAGGCCTGGATCCGAAGGGACGGGACGATATCCTGGATCAGGTGGCGCACCTTCATGCACAGACCGGGATGACGGTGATCCTGGTATCCCACAGTATGGAGGACATTGCAAGGTATGTGGAGCGGATCATTGTGATGAATCACGGGCAGAAGATGCTGGATGATACGCCGAAGAATGTATTTTCTCACTATAGGGAGCTGGAGCAGGTCGGGCTGGCGGCTCCCCAGGTTACGTATATCATGCATGATTTAAAAGAAAAGGGGCTTGGCGTGCGGACCGATGCCACGACGGTGGAAGAGGCGGCGGATGAGATCATGCGGGCTCTGAAGCGTGTTTGAAAAACGCGGCTATGAGCATCAATGAAAAATCTTACAGCTTTGATGTTCTGAACAATATTTGAGAATGAAAAAGGAGTTTCCATGATCAGAGATATTACAATCGGGCAGTATTATCCTGCAAAAAGCTGCATACACCGGCTGGATCCCCGGGTGAAGATCGTCTGTACGCTGCTGTTCCTGGTTTCCCTGTTTGTGCAGAACAGTGTGCTGGGATACGGCATCGCGACGTTGTTTCTGGCAATGGTCATCAAGACCAGCAGAGTGCCGCTGAAATTTATCGTGAAAGGGCTGAAAGCGATCGTAGTGCTACTTTTATTTACCGTGTGCATGAACCTGTTTCTGACAAAGGGCGGTAAGGAACTGGTTCATTTCTGGATCTTCCATATCACGGAGAACGGCCTGCGGACCTCTGTATTTATGGCGGCGCGTCTGATCTATCTGATCATGGGCTCATCAATTATGACATTTACCACAACACCTAACGGTCTGACAGACGGGATTGAAAGCCTGCTGCGTCCGCTGAACCGATTCCGGGTTCCGGTGCATGAGGTGGCGATGATGATGTCCATTGCCCTGCGTTTTATCCCGATCCTGCTGGAAGAAACGGACAAGATCATGAAGGCGCAGATTGCCCGCGGAGCCGACCTGGAAAGCGGAAATATCATACAGAGGACAAAGGCCATGGTGCCGATCCTGATCCCGTTGTTTGTCTCCGCCTTCCGGCGGGCCAACGATCTGGCCATGGCGATGGAAGCGCGCTGCTATAACGGGGGGGAGAACCGGACGAAGATGAAGCCTCTGATCTATAAGACAAGGGATCATATGGCATATTTGATCACGGCGTTCTACATGGCAGCAGTGTTCGGTCTGGGAAGATTTGTACCCTTCCATTTGTGGATATTCTGAGCACCAGATAAATCTGCCGCCCAGTATAACATGACGCGCACGGCCGCATGAGGAATTATGCCGCCTTGCGGTTGCGGCTGGCGCGATACTTATGGCAGACTTCATCGGCTGTGAGTATATTAAAAAAACAGTTACGGAGGTTTTTATGAAGCGGATCAGGATCACCGTCGCCTATGACGGCACGGACTACTGCGGCTGGCAGATACAGCCCAACGGGATCACGGTGGAAGAGGTGCTCAACCGTGAACTGTCCAGGCTCCTGGGGGAGAAGATCCGGATCATCGGCGCGAGCCGTACCGATTCCGGAGTCCACGCGCTGGGAAACACAGCGGTCTTTGATACGGAGACGCGGATCCCGCCGGAGCGCATCTCCTATGCGCTGAATCAGCGGCTTCCGGAGGATATCGTGATCGTCCGGTCGGAGGAGGTGCCTGCGGACTGGCATCCGAGATACCAGAGCTGCGTCAAGACCTATGAATATCATATCTTCAATGCCGATGTACCGGATCCAACCAGACGCCGGAACACATATTTTGTATCATATCCTCTGAATCTGGAGGATATGCGCCGGGCGGCAGGATATCTCACGGGAACTCATGATTTCGTCAGCTTCTGCAATATCAGGACCAGCGTGGAGGATACGGTGAGGACAATTTATGATCTGGAGATCTCCAGGCAGGAGGTATATGGAGCAGGCAGCGGCCGGGACGGAAGGGAGATTACGATCCGGATCCGCGGAAATGGATTTCTCTATAATATGGTCCGGATTATCGTGGGTACGCTTCTGCGGGTCGGGCGCGGGTTCTATACGCCGGAACAGGTGAAGGATATCCTGGAAGCAGAGAACCGCCAGGCGGCAGGAGTAACGGCGCCTCCTCAGGGGCTGGTGCTGGTGGGGATTGAATATTTGCCACCTGTACGGTTGGATGCTCTTTGAGCATCCAACCCACCTCATTCATTCGTAAAATCCGTGCTTCGCACTTTTGTGCCTGCTAACGCAGTCACATTTTACTCATTAATGAGGTAGGCTGCTAATCCGCAGTCGCATTTTCATTGCAATAAATTGCATAAAAATGTGACTTCGGATTGCAACCGTACAGGTGGAATATTTGTAATTTCTGTGACTATTCAGGACAGCGGCAGACGGATCTGCGGTCTTTCGTTCTGAACAGCGATTGAATTCTATAGAATATATGGATCAGGAGTGTTTGCCGTACGGCAGTCATCAGTCAGGGTGACTGCCTTTTTTCAAACATAAAGGAGGGCGGACGCATTACATTTCTATTCTCAGCTATTTTATATTGTAAAAATGCACAAAAAACCGCTGGTTGACGATGGAAAAAAGATGCATATTTGTTGCATTTGCCGTATTTTTAAAATACCGCAAATTCAGGTCATTCGTCCTTTTTATTTTCAAGGCGGATTCTGTATAATAAGTAAAAAGAGGTGAGGCCTATGGACGTATTTAAAGAGCTGCCGCTGAAAAAGCAGACGTACATGGAAATGCTGTTCCAGAACTGCACGGAGGAAGTCAAGTACTATATGAGAGTCATGGAGGTGGCGGAAAATGAGACGCTGATCAAAGCCGGGGAAAGGTGCAGCAATATTTACATCATTTTATCCGGAAAGGTGACCGGAATCGAATGGCCCATGAATGAAAGGCCTTACTATTTTAAGGACTATGGGCCCGGGGATTTTTTCGGAGAGATCGAGTACTTTGCGGATCTTACCAACTACCGGATCGGGGTGATCACGGCAACAAAGTGCCGGGTACTGGTGATTCCGATGGCGCCTTATATGGATTGGCTCTGCAGCGATGTGGACGCGCTGTACCTTCGGACGAAGGAAAACATGAGCAGGCTGATCTCCCAGACGGCAGATGCCCGGAAGTATCTGTTCATTGAAGGCCGGGAACGGCTGATGATGCATCTGATTCGAAAATACGAGCAGAAGCAGCCGCTGAAACAGGTGCTGGAGCTTAAGGAAAGCCGGGACCAGCTTTCAGAGGAGATCGGCTTTTCCGTTAAGACGCTGAACCGCAATATCAAAAAGTTGAAGGAGATTGATCTGATTGATATCCAAAAGGGGAAGATCGTGATCACAGAAGCTGGATATCAGGAAATGAAGCGGCATATCGGACAATACATTTATGGTGAGATCTGAAAATGTTAGAAAGCATAAGGAGGGAGAAACGATGTATGTAGGAAAAAAAGTAACCCGTGTGGATGCCTATGACAAGGTGATCGGGCGTACCAAGTATACGGATGACCTGTGCGACAAAAGCGCGTATATTGCACAGGTACTGCATTCCACGATTGCTCATGGAAGGGTGGTATCCATAGATACGAGCGAAGCGGAAAAAATACCCGGCGTGATCAGGGTATTCACTTGTTTCGACGTGAAGGAGAAGCATTATTTTCCGACGGCAGGCCATCCATGGTCCACGGATCCGGGGCATCAGGATGTGGCGGACCGTCTGGTCCTGACGGAAGAGGTCCGCTTCTATGGAGACGACATCGCCGCGGTGGTGGCGGAGGATGAAGTGTCCGCCGCACAGGCGATCCGCGCGATCAAGGTGGAGTATGAAGAGTATCCGTTTGTTCTGGATGTACAGGAGGCCATGAAGGACGGGGCGCCTCAGATCCATGAGAAGTACCCGAACAATATTTTGAAGCATACGACCATCCGAAAGGGGAATTATGAGGAAGCGATTCAGGAACCGGGACTGACCAGGGTGGAAGGCTGGTATGAGACGCCGACCGTGCAGCACTGCCATATCGAGAACTTCATCTGCTACGCGGAGATGGAGGGAGAACGCATTACGGTGGTTGCCTCTACTCAGATCCCGCATATTGTCCGCCGCGTGGTCGGCCAGGCGCTGGGCATCGGCTGGGGGCAGGTCCGGATTATCAAGCCTTATATCGGCGGCGGATTCGGCAATAAGCAGGATATCCTCTATGAGCCGCTCTGTGCATGGCTCTGTATGCAGGTGGGAGGACATCTGGTGAAGCTGGATGTTCCCAGGGAGGACACCTTTGTATCCAACCGGGTGCGACATTCCATCCGCAGCCATATCATTTCCTGGGTACGGCCGGACGGCACCTACGCGGCCCGGAAGCTGGAAGCCTTTTCCGACCAGGGGGCATATGCTTCCCACGGCCACAGCATCGTGGCAAAAGGGGCCGGCGCATTCCCGCAGCTGTATCCCTGCGACAATGTAGAGGTTGACGCATATACGATATTTACGAATAAATCCGTGGCAGGAGCCATGCGCGGCTACGGAATCCCGCAGGCTATGTGGGCGGTGGAATGCCATACCGAGGACGTGGCGGCCAAGATGGGCATGGATCCGCTGGAATTCCGTCGGAAGAATCTGATGCCGGTGGGGTATATGGATCCGTTTTCTAAAAATGAATTGTATTCTGATACCTTTAACCAGTGTCTTGACAAGGCCATGGAAGCCATTGATTATGAACGGAAGTTCAAGGAGTATCAGAACCAGACCGGAGATATCCGGCGAGGGATCGGCATGTCCGTGTTCTGGTACAATACGGCGGTGTGGCCCATTTCCCTGGAAACCTCGTCCTGTCGGATGGTATTGAACCAGGACGGCTCCCTGCAGGTGCAGCTTGGAGAGACCGAGATCGGCCAGGGGGCGGACACGGCATATACACAGATGACAGCAGATGTGCTGGGTGTGCCGCTGGAGAGTGTCCATGTGGTATCCTGCCAGGATACGGACGTGACGCCGTTCGGAACCGGGGCTTATGCGTCCAGGCAGACCTATACGGCAGGCTTTGCGATCCGCCAGACCGCGCTGCTTCTGCGGGAGCGGATTTTGAAATACGCCCAGGAGCTGACCCGGATGCCTCCTTACAATCTGGATATCGTGGACGGGAATATCGTCCGCACGACAGACGGAAGGGAACTGATGACATTGGGAGAGCTGGCCACCGAAGCACTGTACAGCCTGACGAACAGCCAGCATCTGTCGGCGGAAAGCACGTCCCAGATCAAGTCCAACGCGTATTCCTTCGGATGCACCATGGCGGAAGTGGAAGTGGATATCCCCATGTGCAGGGTGAAGCTTTTGGATATCGTCAATGTGCATGACGCCGGAAAGCTGATCAATCCGGCACTGGCAGAGGCCCAGGTACACGGCGGCATGAGCATGGGGATCGGCTTCGGGCTGTCGGAACGGCTGATGTTTGATCCGAAGACAGGGCGCGCGCTGAACAATAACCTGCTGGATTATAAGCTTTCCACCTTTATGGACCATCCGCGGCTGAAAGCGCTGTTCGTGGAGAATCCGGAGCCTACCAGTGCATTCGGGACGAAAGCGCTTGGAGAGCCGCCGACCTGTTCCGTAGCGCCCGCGATCCGGAATGCAGTGTATCAGGCAACCGGGGTCGGAGTCAATGAGGCACCTGTGAATCCGCATAACCTGTTCCGCAGATTTACGGAGGAAGGTATTTTCGAGAGTGAAGGGAGGTAAAACATTATGTATGATATAAAGGCACTTTACGAGGCGGAAAGTGTGGAGCATGCGATCCGTCTTCTCATAGAACATCCGGAGGCGCAGATCATTGCGGGCGGAAGCGATGTTCTGGTACAGATGCGGGAAGGAAAGCGCGCGGGCAAGGAGCTGGTCAGTATCTACGGTCTGGATGAGATGCGCGGCGTCAGCTATGAAGCGGACGGAGCCATCCGCATCGGTTCCCTTACCAGCTTTTCACATATCACCAGAGATCCGATCATCCAGAAGCATATCAATGTGCTGGGTGAGGCGGTGGATATGGTAGGCGGTCCTCAGATCCGCAACATCGGGACCATCGGAGGAAATACCTGCAACGGCGTGACCTCCGCAGATTCGGCTTCTACGCTCCATGCGTGGGACGCGGTGGTGGAGATCACCGGACCGGACGGGGCGCGCAGGATTCCGATCCATGACTTTTACATAAAGGCAGGCGTGGTGGATCTGCGGCCGGGAGAAATACAGACGGCGATCATCATTCCGAAGGAAGCCTATGAGGGCTATTACGGGCATTATATTAAATATGCCATGAGAAATGCCATGGATATTGCGACTACAGGATGCTCGGTCAATGTCAGGCTGTCCGCAGATAAAAAGACCATCGAGGACGCGCGGATCGCATACGGCGTTGCAGGCCCGGTGCCCATGCGGGCGCCGTCGGCGGAAAAAGCGGCTGAGGGAAAGCCGGTGTCTGAGGAAACGGTGAAGGCATTTGCAGAGACGGTCCTGGAGGATATCAATCCCAGGGACAGCTGGCGCGCTTCCAAGGCGTTCCGGCAGCACATTGCGGTGGTACTTGCCAAACGGGCGCTGAAAGAGTCTATTCGTCTTGCGGGAGGTGAGGTCAATGAGTAAACAGTATAAGCTGGTTTCCTGCACCATCAATGGGAAGCAGGTGGAAAAAATGGTGGATGTCCGTGCCTCTCTTACGGATATGCTTCGGGACGATTATCGGCTTACCAGTGTGAAAAAGGGCTGCGAGGTCGGAGAGTGCGGCGCGTGCAACGTGATCATAGACGGGGAATGCTTCAACTCCTGCATCTATCTTGCGGTATGGGCCGAGGGCAAGGAAATATTGACTCTGGAAGGTTTGGCCGGACCCAATGGAGAGATCTCCGATATCCAGCAGGCGTTTATCGATGAGGCGGCGGTGCAGTGCGGATTCTGCAGCCCCGGATTTATCATGAGCGCGGTGGAGATCCTGGAAGCAAAACGGGAATTTTCGGATGACGAGATCCGCAAGCTGATGTCCGGACACCTGTGCAGGTGTACGGGATATGAAAATATCTTCCGGGCAGTGAAGAAGACCATGCTCCGCAGACTGGGAAAAGAGAAGGAAGCGGACGAGGTTTAAAAATGTATCCAAGGCAAAGAGCCGGATGTTGAGAATCGCTGGGAGAAGCGGTCATTGACAGACCGCTTCTCCCTTTTTGACTTTTTTTCGGGAAAATCGTCATTGTCCGGCATGAGGCAGACATAAAATAAGATAGGAAAAAGGTAAAAGACCATAAGAGCTTGAGAGAGGAAAAATCTATGGAGAATAAAGAAGAAATCATCACCACCGTAAGTGAAGAAAATATTTATAAGTTAAACGGAAGGGTGCCGCTGACGAAGGCGATCCCCTTCGGACTCCAGCATGTGCTTGCCATGTTCGTGTCAAATCTGGCGCCGGTGCTGATCGTGTGCGGCGCCGCGGTTGTCCGGGGAACGGGAGAATCCCTGACCGCGGTGGAGATCACAAGGCTTTTGCAGTGTGCCATGTTTGTGGCCGGCATCGGAACCTGTCTGCAGCTGTACCCGGTCTGGAAGATCGGCTCGAAGCTGCCGATCGTTATGGGTGTCAGCTTTACCTTCCTGGGAAGCCTGCTGATGATCTGCACCAATCCGAATCTGGGTTATGAAGGCATGGTAGGAGCCGTCATCCTCGGCGGTATCTTTGAGGGCGTAGTGGGACTGAGCGCAAAGTACTGGAAGCGGTATCTGACGCCGGTGGTCTCTGCCTGCGTGGTCATTGCGATCGGACTTTCTCTCCTGCCGGTGGGAATGAATTCCTGGGGCGGCGGCAGCGGCGCGGATACCTTCGGATCCTGGTATCATCTGTTTGTGGGAGCGTTTACCCTGGTGGTATGCCTTGTATCCCGCTATTTATTGAAGGGTGTGTATAAAAATCTGAATATCCTGGTGGGGCTGATCCTGGGATATATCCTGTCCGGAATCTTCACGATCGCGGGGATCGCGCCTATGATCGATTTTTCCGGAATTACAAAGACGATCGGTGAGGTCGGATTTTTCAGTATCCCGAGACTGGTATTTTTCACAAGCCACAAGCCGGTCTTTGATATCGGCGCGTTCTTTACGATCGCCATTGTATTCCTGGTGTCTGCGGCAGAGACGACAGGGGCGACGACAGCCGTATGTACGGGGACTTTAGGGCGTGACATTAAGATCGAGGAGCTGCAGGGCTCTCTGGCTGTGGACGGATTTTCCAGTACCATTTCCGGGTGCTTCGGCTGCCTTCCGCTGACCTCTTTCAGTCAGAATGTAGGCCTGGTGACCATGACAGGAGTCATTAACCGATTCACGATCCTGATGGGGGCTATGATCCTGATCCTGGCATCCCTGTTCCCGCCGCTGGGGGCGTTCTTCAACTCATTGCCTCAATCGGTGCTGGGCGGATGTACGGTCATGATGTTTGGGTCTATCATGTACGAAGGGATGAAGATGCTAAAGGAATGTGAGTTTGATGACCGGACCATGATCCTGGTGTCCCTGGCATTCTGCATCGGCGTGGGACTGACACAGACGGACGGCAACTTTTTTGCGGCATTCCCTCAGGCTGTGGGAGACATCTTTAATGGAAACGCGGTAGCAGGCGTGTTTGTCGTATCGCTGTTGCTGAGCTTCGTTCTGCCGAAGGAGAAGAAAGAAACAAATAACGAATCATGAAATATTGTAAAGTGCGTATCCAGGTGGTGCGCGCTTTATTTATGGTGTGCTCGGCGGGTTTACGATCTAAGGGGTGAAAGTCCTTAATCCGCTCGGCAGAGGGATTGACAACGCAGAAAAAACACAATATACTGAAAAAAATGGAATTGCAAATCTGCGAATTCCATTTTAAACCTTAAAGAGCACTCTAATAGATCAACCCAAAGTTCCAAAGAATTAGAGTGATATTTTGGAGAATGGAACGATTGAACCTATCAGAAAAAGCAAGTATTAAGAACTGTGATTTGAGAAAAGAAAGGATGTGAGATTTTATGAATTATTCGGAACAGGAAGGGAAACAGTATCATATCCAGGTGGGAAAAGGTGATGTGGGAAAATATGTGATCCTGCCGGGAGACCCGAAGCGCTGCGCGAAGATCGCAAAGTATTTTGACCGGGCGGAGCTGGTGGCGGACAGCAGGGAATATGTGACCTATACCGGTTATCTGGACGGGGTGAAGGTGAGTGTGACCTCCACAGGCATCGGCGGCCCTTCGGCAGCGATCGCGATGGAGGAGCTTGTCATGTCCGGGGCGGATACCTTTATTCGGATCGGAACCTGCGGCGGCATGCAGACGGATGTGAGAAGCGGTGATGTGGTGATCGCAAGCGGCGCGATCCGAATGGAAGGGACGAGCCGGGAATATGCGCCCATCGAATTTCCAGCAGTGGCGGATGTAGAGATCGTAAATTCTCTGATCAAAGCGGCGAAGAAGCTGGAACAGGATTATCATGTTGGCGTCGTACAGTGCAAGGATTCCTTTTACGGACAGCATTCTCCGGAATTGAAGCCTGTGAGCTATGAGCTTCTGGATAAATGGGAGGCGTGGAAACGGCTGGGATGCCTGGCATCGGAAATGGAATCGGCGGCATTGTTCGTTGTGGCCAGCAGTCTGGGCGTCAGAATCGGCTCCTGCTTCCTGGTCATGGCCAATCAGGAGCGGGAAAAAGCCGGGCTGGATAATCCGGTGGTGCATGATGCGGATATGGCAATCCGCATTGCGGTGGAAGCGATCCGGAATCTGATCCGGGAGGATCAGGAGTGATTCTAAATGAAAAGCGGAGAGAAATTGCTATCTGTGAAGCAGATTGGTTTGTAAAAGGAGGACATCGTATGAAGCATGAGCAGATCATGGAACTGATCGAGACAGCGGCGGACCAGCTTCAATATTCCTATGTGCCGTACTCCGGTTTCAGAGTCGGCGCGGCTCTCCTTGCACAGGATGGGAGCCTGTATACAGGCTGTAATATTGAAAACGCGGCGTATACTCCGACAAACTGTGCGGAGAGGACCGCGTTTTTCAAGGCGGTCAGCGAAGGGGTCAGGAGCTTTCGGGCAATCTGCGTTGTAGGCGGCCCGGATGGGAGACTGGAATCCTATACGCCGCCCTGCGGAGTCTGCAGGCAGGTGATGATGGAATTCTGTGATCCGGAGGAATTTGAGATCATACTGGCTACCGGAAAGGAAGACAATAAAATATATAAGTTAAGAGAGCTGATTCCGTTGGGCTTCGGGCCTGAAAATCTGGCATAGGAGATGCTTTTGGCTTGGCGGGACTGCCTGAAAATGGCTGTATCCCTGCGATATATCACAGTGCTATATCGCAGGGATACAGCCATTTTCAGGCAGTTTTTTTGTGAAACGGCTGCCGGAGCAGGCTTTCCTGTTTACTCCTGCGATGCGACAGACAGCCATGCCTGTGTGGATATTCGTCGGCTGACGTGAGGGCCACAAGTATCCGGCGGCTTACTGAGCAAGTATTTTGAGGCTGCCTCATCCTGCATCCTGGATTTAAAGATGCAACAACGATGTAAGGGATTACATTATTGAAGTGAATTGAATTATGAAATAAATAGGTATAATTGCACAAAAAATAGGATCAAATCGAGCAATATAAGAGCCGAAAATAAGCAGATTGATGAAAAATATTTTGGATATTGACTTTTGAATATACTATACTTACAATAAAAGTGTAAGTGCTTACATCATGAGGAATGGTTCACCTGATGATGTGAAAAATGGAGACGAAAAACATCGAAAAAAGAAAGGAAAGAGAAAGATGAGTCGTATGAAAAGATGGTTATCTGCAGCCTTATGTATCTGTATGGCGGCGGGGCTGGCGGGATGTGCTTCATCGGGCACCGGCGGGACATCAGGGCGCAGGAGGATTGTGCGGATCTCACACGCGCAGTCGGAGACCCACCCGGAGCATCTTGGACTGCTTGCGTTTAAGGAATACGTGGAGGATAATCTGGGAGATCGGTATGAGGTGCAGATTTTTCCAAATGAGATCCTGGGGGCGGCCCAGAGGGCGATCGAGCTGACCCAGACGGGCGCCATTGATTTTGTTGTGGCCGGCACGGCCAACCTGGAGACTTTTGCCAGTGTCTATGAGATATTCAGTATGCCTTACTTATTTGATTCTGTGGAAGCTTATCATGAGACGATGATGGACACGGATTATATGGAGCAGATCTATGAATCCACGGACGAGGCAGGCTTCCGTGTTATGACCTGGTACAATGCGGGGACCAGGAGCTTCTACGCCAAGACACCTATCGAGACGCCGGATGACCTGAAGGGCAAGAAGATCCGTGTACAGCAGTCGCCGGCCAGCGTGGCCATGACACAGGCATTCGGCGCGGCAGCGTCCCCCATGAGCTTTGGAGAAGTCTATACGGCAATCCAGCAGGGGGTGATCGACGGGGCGGAGAACAATGAGCTTGCCCTGACCAACAATAAGCACGGCGAGGTTGCGAAATATTATGCCTACAACAACCATCAGATGGTGCCGGATATGCTGATCGCAAATCTGAAATTCCTGGAAGGGCTGTCGGATGAGGAACGGGAAGTATTTACAGAGGCAGCAAGGATTTCTACAGAAGTAGAGATGGAGAACTGGGATGAGCAGGTAGCAGAGGCGAAGCGGATCGCGGAAGAGGACATGGGAGTCCAGTTCTCGGAGGTCGATGTGGAGGCATTTAAAGAGAAGGTGCTGCCTCTGCACGAGGAGATGCTGGAGGAGAATCCGAAGATCAGGGATTTTTACGACCATATCCAGGAGGTCAACAAGGAAGCAGGTCAGGATAAGGAGGCAGATGAGTCATGAATGCATTGAAAACACTCCGGAAGGGGATGGATTGGGTATTAAGCTCCGCATGTTTTGTCATATTTGCGTTTATGGTATGTATCGGGACATACCAGATCGTAGTACGTTATTTCTTCAACAGTCCCAGCACGGTCTCAGAAGAGCTGCTGACATACAGTTTCACCTGGATGGCCCTGCTGTCATCCGCCTATGTATTTGGAAAAAGAGACCATATGCGTATGGGATTTTTGGCGGATAAGCTGACTGGGAAAAAGAGGCTGGCGCTGGAAGTCGTGATCGAAGCGTTGATCCTGGCATTTGCCGTGATCGTACTGATCTTCGGCGGAATCCGTATTATGAACCTGACCATGACACAGGTGACGGCATCCCTGGGAATCCCTATGGGAACCGTCTATACGGTGGTGCCGCTGAGCGGCGCCCTGATCGTGATTTATACGGTTCTCAACATCATTGACCTGTGTGCGGGAAGGATCGAACTGGGCGATACGGAGGAGGCCCAGGAATAAAGAAAAGGAGGATTTTTCTATGGATATAGCAGTATTATCCGGACTGATTATTTTAGTAATGCTTGTGATCATGCTTGTAGCCGGTATGCCGATCGCGGTGGCTCTCGGAGTTTCATCCATCTGCGCGATCCTGCCGATCCTGAATTTTGAGGCAACGGTTGTAACAGGGGCGCAGAGGATATTCTCGGGAATCTCGGTGTTCTCACTTCTGGCGATTCCTTTCTTTATCCTTGCGGGAAATATTATGAACAAGGGTGGGATCGCCGTTCGGCTGATCAACCTGGCAAAGCTGGTGACCGGACGCGCGTCGGGAGCCCTTGCCCAGACAAATGTAGTGGCAAATATGCTGTTTGGCTCCATATCTGGTTCCGGCACGGCTGCCGCGTCCGCTATGGGCTCTATCATCGGACCGATTGAAAAGGAAGAAGGGTATGACCCCAACTTTTCCGCGGCTGCTAATATTGCCACCGCCCCAACCGGGCTTCTGATCCCGCCCAGCAATGTGATGATCACATTTTCTCTGGTCAGCGGGGGAACATCCGTAGCCGCGCTCTTTATGGCGGGATATGTGCCGGGATTTCTCTGGGGGCTTGCGTGTATGCTGGTGATCTATGTACTGGCAAAGAAAAAAGGATATCAGAGTACCTCCCGGTTTACCGGAAAGGAAGCGATGCAGGTGCTGCTCCAGGCGATACCATGCCTGCTGCTGATCGTAATCGTGATCGGCGGGATCATATTCGGGATCTTTACGGCTACGGAGGGGTCGGTCGTGGCAGTCGTATACAGCCTGATCCTGTCCCTGTTTTTCTACAAATCCATCAAGCTGAAAGAGCTGCCGCAGCTTTTTAAGGACAGTGCGGAGATGACGGGGATCATCATTTTCCTGATCGGTGTTTCCAGTATCATGTCATGGGTCATGGCATTTACCGGAATCCCGACAGCGATCTCCAATGGCCTGCTGGGACTGACAGACAATAAGTTTATTATCCTGCTGATCATCAATATTCTGCTGCTGGTGGTAGGCACATTTATGGATATGACTCCGGCATGTCTGATCTTTACACCGATTTTCCTGCCCGTGTGTACGGCACTGGGAATGAATACGATTCATTTCGGTATCATGATGATCTTCAATCTGTGTATCGGAACGATCACGCCTCCGGTGGGGACCACGCTGTTTGTGGGCGTCCGTGTGGGAAATGTAAAGATCGAGACGGTGTTCAGGCAGCTGCTGATTTACTTTGCCGCGATCTTTATCGTGCTGCTGCTGGTAACCTATATCCCGCAGATCTCGCTGTGGCTGCCGGGCCTGATGGGGTATGTATAAGTATTGATTGGATAGAACTACAGACAAAAGTGCTCCGGCAGGCTGCAGTTTGAAAGCCGATATGCCGAAGGGGAATCCTGCCGGAGGTCGGTCCCGCCGGAGCATGTCCGAATGATGGAAAAGAATTATTTTAGTTTTGGAAAGAAAGAGAGGGATTAGAATGAAGCAATTTATAGATCAAGATTTTTTGTTAAGTACGGACACTGCAAAGACATTATTTCATGAGCATGCGGCAAAGATGCCGATTCTGGATTACCACTGTCACATCAATCCGGAGGAGATCGCGAAGGACAGGAAGTTTGAGAATATCACCCAGGTATGGCTGGGCGGGGATCATTACAAATGGCGGCAGATGCGTTCGAACGGAGTAGACGAAAAGTATATCACCGGGGACGCTTCTGACCGGGAAAAGTTCCAGAAATGGGCGGAAACTCTGGAGAAGGCCATCGGCAATCCGCTGTATCACTGGAGTCATCTGGAGCTGCAGAGATATTTCGGCTATCACGGGTATCTCAATGGAAAGACAGCGGAAGAGGTGTGGAACCTCTGCAACGCAAAGCTGCAGGAGGACGGGATGAGCGTGCGCAACTTGATCCGTCAGTCCAATGTGACGCTGCTGTGTACTACGGATGATCCGGCGGATTCCCTGGAATGGCATAAAGTGATCGCAGAAGATGCCACATTTGATGTCCAGGTGCTTCCGGCATGGAGACCGGATAAAGCGATGAATATCGAGAAGCCGGATTATGCGGAGTATCTCGTAAAACTGGGGGATGCGGCAGGCATGGAGATCAGGAGCTTCGGGGATTTGAAGACAGCTCTGAAAAAGAGGATGGAATTTTTTGACAGCATGGGATGCAAGGTGTCGGATCATGCTCTGGAATATGTGATGTACGCTCCGGCGGAGGAGAGCCGGATCGAGGAGCTTTTCTCGAAGCGTCTGGAAGGCAAGGCTCTGACAAAGGAAGAGGTATTGCAGTTTAAAACAGCATACATGATCTTCGTGGGAAAGGAATATCACCGACTGGGATGGGCGATGCAGCTTCATTACGGATGCAAGCGGGATAATAATGTGTTCCGCTTCGGACAGCTTGGGCCGGATACGGGGTATGATTGTATCGATAATTATGCGCCGTCCGCGCAGATGGCAGATTTTCTGAATGCGCTGAATGCGACGGACCAGCTGCCGAAGACCATCATTTACAGTCTGAATCCCAATGACAATGCGGCCATCGGAACTATCCTGGGATGCTTTCAGGACGCAGGGACCGTGGGGAAGATCCAGCAGGGCTCCGCGTGGTGGTTCAATGACCATAAGACCGGCATGACGGAACAGATGACTTCTCTGGCAAATTTAGGACTGCTGGGGAACTTTATTGGGATGCTGACGGATTCCAGGAGCTTCCTGTCCTATACCAGACACGAATATTTCCGGAGGATCCTGTGCGAATTGATCGGCGGATGGGTTGAGAACGGGGAATATCCGGCAGATATGGGAGTGCTGGGAGGCATGGTGGAGGATATTTCTTACCGGAATGCGGTACGGTATTTCGGATTTGATCTGTAAAGAAAAACGGCATTTGATAAAACTGCAGCACCGGTGGCTCGGGTGCTGCAGTTTTTTTATAAAAAAGGAAGAAAAAGATGTTGCGTATATTCTCCAAAAGCGGTTGTAATAAAAATGCGCATAATCATGTTTTAACAATAATGTAGGTGCGTATAATCAGAATGAGGGGATGCTGTACTAGTACAGCATTGCATTGTACGAGGCAGATGCAGTACAGCAATTTGCAAAAAGCGAACGGCTGGAAATGATTCATTACTATTCACGGCCATGAATTGTAACGATTATTTTGCCAGACAGCCCTTCATAACTTCATAAGCGCCCTTTGTCCGGATCTCTTCCAGATATCCGGCAACCGCAGACTCGAATCCATCCAGCCGGCTTAAGTCCTCGCCCCAGAAACTCTCATTGGCGCATACGGCATGTGCCAGCTCTGCGGAACTGTCATCCCTGTGTGCTTCAAAAAATTCTAAAACATAGCGGTCATCCTTGATCGGATATTCTTCCGCACCCCGGTGTCCCATCAAGGCATCCTCCGTCAGATGGTTCCCATTGAAAAATGCAATGTAAAACGCGAGGGATGCGGTGATGCATGCCGGAAGCTTTCCTGTTTTTTCTAAATATCCTTTCAGAGAAGGCATGACGCGCGCTTTCCATTTTGAGGTGGAATTGAGAGAGATTGCCAGCAGCGCATGATCAATAAACGGATTTTTAAACCGCTCTGTCACGGACGCGGCGAAGTCCTCCAATTCTTTCTTTGGAAGCGTCAGTGTGGGGATGATCTCCTCATAAATAGTCTTATTCATGAATCCCTGGATCACATCATCATTCATGCAGTCACGCACGATATTCTGCCCGGCCAGATAAGCCCCCAGTACAAAAGAGGTATGCGCCCCGTTCAGGATACGAACCTTGCGCTGCTTATAGGGCTTGTGGTCATCAGTGATCAGCACCGGAAGCCCGGCCTCTTCAAAGGGAAGCTCTGTTTTCAGGGACTGCGGGCCTTCGATCACCCAGAAGCCGAAGATTTCTCCGGTATCGATCAGCTGGTCGATATATCCGTTCTCTTCGTTGATGGATTCGGCCTCGGCGCGGGGGTATCCTGTAACGATCCGGTCTACCAGTGTGGAACAGAAGACATTTTCACTTTGGATCCAGGCTGTAAAATCCTCGCCCAGGTTCCATTGCTCCGCATATTGGAGGACACATTTTTCCAGTTCTTTCCCATTGTTGTCGATCAGCTCACAGGAAAGGATCACGAATCCTTTTCCGGTTTTCTTTCCGAACGTCTGGAAACGGCGATAGAGGAACTGTGTCAGCTTGCCGGGATAGCTGTCTGCCGGGGTATCGGTAAACCGGCAGGATGGATCATACACGATCCCGGCCTCGGTCGTATTGCATGCGATGTATCTCAAATCCGGATTTTCCGCGCATGCCAGCAGTTCGTCGAATTCTATATAAGGGTTCAGGCATCTGCTGACACAGGAAATGATCCGCTTCCGATTCACCTTCTGTCCATTCTGAAAGCCGCGCAGATAAAGGGTATAGAGTCCTTCCTGCTCATTGATCATATCGGCAAGCCCCGGCGCGATGGGCTGGCACAGGACGACCTTGGAGTTGAAGCCTGTCTTTTCATTTAATACATCGATAAAATAATCTACAAAGGCACGGAGAAAGTTGCCTTCTCCGAACTGCAGTACCCGCTCCGGTGCTTCGTGAAGCAGGTAGCCGTCATAGTTTATATCTTTTAAGGTCTGATAGCATAATTTTTTCATGATGATTCCTTTCTTTCAATAAGTAAATTAAAAAGCAGAATATGTTACTGTCTGCACGGTCTGTCTGCAGTGACGTGAGGGCGGCAGTACAGGTAATTCACGTAGTTCGCTTTATAAGGTCACACCCTGCTTGAAGATCGCAAAATCATGGAAGCCTGCTTCCTCAGATTTTACCTTTTCCCCGGAAGCGGTTCGGATCACCTTGTCAAAAAGCCGCTCCGCCAGTACATTCAGCGGTGTCCCCTCTACCATAGTCCCGCAATTGAAGTCGATCCAGTTGGACTTCCGCTCATAGAGCGCGGAATTGGTGGAGATTTTCATGGTCGGCACCGGGCAGGCAAAGGGAGTGCCCCGTCCGGTCGTAAACAGGACGATATGCGCTCCGGATGCCGCCAGAGCCGTGGATGCCACCAGGTCATTTCCCGGGGCGCTTAACAGATGCAGTCCTTTGCCGCGGATCGGCTCCCCGTAGGAGAGGACTCCGCATACAGGCGCGCTTCCGGACTTCTGTGTACATCCCAGAGACTTATCCTCCAGGGTGGAGATGCCGCCCTTCTTATTTCCGGGGGATGGATTCTCATAAATCGTCTGATTATGGCTTTTAAAATAATCTTTAAAATCGTTGATCAGGTCCACGGTCTCTTGAAACAGTTCTTCCGTCTCGCAGCGGTTCATGAGCTGAGTTTCCGCTCCGAACATTTCCGGAACCTCGGTCAGGACGGTGGTGCCGCCCTTGGAGATTAAAAGGTCGGAAAACGCGCCCACGACAGGGTTCGCCGTGATGCCGGACAGACCGTCGGAGCCGCCGCACTTCATGCCGATGACAAGCTCGCTGCAGGGGATGGACTCCCTACGGAACTGCCCGGCATATTCCGCAAGCTCCCGGATGATATCAAGAGCATCCGCAATCTCATCCTGGGATTCCTGGCAGACAAGGAAACGAACACGCTGAGGGTCATAGTCTCCAATGTATTTTTTCAGTTCTTCAATATTGCTGTTCTCGCATCCCAGGCCGAGGACCAGTACGCCTCCTGCGTTGGGGTGGCAAATCAGGTCGGCAAGAATCTGCCGGGTATGCTCCTGATCATCGCCCATCTGGGAGCAGCCATAGGGATGAGGAAATGCGGAGATCTCGTCAATCTGTTCCGTAAGGTAGGCCTGGGCCTGCCGCTCAATAGACGTGGCTATATTATTGACACAGCCTACGGTCGGGATGATCCAGATATTGTTGCGGACACCGACCTTTCCGTCTGCCCTGCGGTAGCCCTGGAAGAAGGTTGGCGCAGAAGGCGTAAGGGAAGAAGCCTGCGGCTCATAATGATAAGTCAGTACATCACCCAGACCGGTCCTCAGATTATGAGTATGGATCCAGGAGCCGGCTCCTATCGATTCTTTGGCAAATCCGATGGGACTTCCGTACTTGATGACCTGTTCACCCTCCGAAAGGGGCGTCAGAGTAAACTTATGTCCCTGGGGAATGTCTTCGGCCAGTATAACGGTCTGCGAGTCCACCTGGAACGTACTGCCCGCAGACAGGGGACACAGGGCAACCGCTACGTTATCCTGGGGATGAATTTTGATAAATTCCTGCATAAAGATTCCTTTCTGAAATAGAGAGCTTCTGTTAATATGTGATAATTGGTTCGGTTCGTTTCTTACTTAATGTAAGCACTTACATTAAGTTTACTATAAAACAGGAAAGGAGTCAATAGAAAAAGCAAAAAAGTTGAAAAAAATGTGAAAAATCTAGAGATAAGGTTTGCTTTTTTGTGAAAAATATTATAAAATTTAGAGTAGTGATGGAATCAAAAATGAAAGAACTTACAACCATAGCGTTTGCGAGTGCCGGAAAGGATGGAATGTTAAGCAGGTGTTTTGAACTGTGCGATCGGAGAGATAGACCAGTCAAGATGTATAAGCTATTTCCATACAGTGCCTAAGAGGTGACAGGATGAATATTTACGATATAGCAAAGCTGTCGGGGGTTTCGATCGCTACCGTTTCCAGGGTTGTGAACGGAAGTCCCCGTGTCAGTGAAAAAACAAAGCAAAAGGTTCTTGCGGTGATGGAAGAATCGGAATATACGCCGAATGTATTTGCGCGGGGACTGGGGCTGAACTCCATGAAGACCATTGGCATCCTCTGCCCGGATATCTCCGATCAGTACATGGCGGAGGCGGTTTCGCATCTGGAAAAACGTCTCCACGAATGCGGATACGACTGCATCCTGGGCTGCAGCGGGAGCATGCAGGAGGCCAGGGAACACCATACCAGGCTGTTGCTCTCCAAGCGGATCGATGCACTGATCCTCGTGGGGTCTCTGTATGCGGGATCGGGAAAGGACCCAGAAGAGACGGAGTATGTCCGCGCGGCAGCACAGCAGGTTCCGGTATTCATGATCAACGGATATGTGGAGGGGGAAAACATCTACTGCTCCTATGGGGATGACCGGCAGGGGGCATACGATGTGACCCGGGCGCTGATCCGCCGGGGGAAAAAAAGGATTCTCTTTTTATATGATTCGCAGACATACAGCGCGCGGCAGAAGATGGAAGGATATGAGAGCGCGCTGACGGATGCGGGATATCCCATACTCGGGGATCTGAAGTATTATATCCGTCCATTCGGCATGCATCAGCCGGAGGAAGCCGGTTTTGCTGAATTTTCAGAAAATTCGGCGGGCTATGTGCAGAACAAAGTGCTGTATGTAAAGGAAATGCTGCTGGCGCACCGGACACTGGAATTTGACAGTGCATTTGCATGCAATGACGGCCTGGCTGTCGGAGTGCTCAAATATGCCAGGGCAAAAGGGCTGGCCGTGCCGGAGGAGCTCAGCGTGGCAGGATATAACAATTCCACGATGGCTGTCTGCTGTGAGCCGGAGCTGACATCGGTGGATAATCAGGTGAAGCGGCTCTGCAACGACGCAGTTGACCGGATGCTGGAGGTGCTCCAGGGAAAAGAGGATGTGGAGCAGGATCATAAGGTGCGGTGTGAGATCGTAAGAAGATGCTCTACGGATTTTTGAGTGTCATTTAAAATTGGTTGTAATTTACAATTAAATTCACATAAGGAGGTACATCACATGTTACACGAAGTAAAATTCCAGTCATACAACGAGCGCGACGAGGTCTACGGATGGATCTATGTTCCGGCGGCAAAGCCGAAGGGCATCGTTCAGGTGATCCACGGCTACGGCGAGCATTCCAGGCGGTATCTGCATATGATCGTGAGGTTCATGGACGCCGGATTCATCGTGGCGGCCGACGACCACGTAGGCCATGGCAAGACCGCCCTGGAGAATGACACTTGGGGCGACTGGGGAGACAAGGGCTGTCATACGATGATGGAGGACGAGCATAAGCTGAAAGAATTGGTATGTGAGAAATATCCGGAGCTTCCCTATTTCCTGTTCGGCCACAGCATGGGCTCCTTTATCGTAAGGGACTACATCGCAAAATACGGAAGCGAGCTTGCGGGCGCGACCATCTGCGGGACATCCGGTGTATTTCCGGGAGCGGAGGACGTGGCAAAGGAACTGGAAAAGGCAGTTGCCGACGGAAAAGGAAAGGAATCCGACCCGGCGTACGCGGGCAGCCTGCTTGGATGGATGTGCGAACGGTGCGGGGAGGTCAGCATCGGAAATGAATGGATCTGCGCGGATCCCTACGTACAGAGAGACCATGCGGAGGATCCTTTCGACGCGTTTACAAAGCCTACATCGAACCAGTCTCTGCTTTACTTTGTACAGATGATGCATGTGATCAACGGTACGGAATGGGCCGAACAGGTTCCAAAGGACCTGCCCATCTACAACATCGGCGGCGACCAGGATCCGGTAGGACAGTACGGGAAGGGAATCTATGAGGTCAGCAACTGGCTGTACGAGACCGGGCATACCGTGGATACAAAGATATATTCCGGCTTCCGCCATGAGATCCACAACTACGCAGAGATCAAGGATGAAGTAGAATATGGTGTCATTGCATTTATGAACCGACATCTGTAGAATGCTCTGTGGTCTCCCGCCGGAACAATATGGGGGGGACCACTTTGTGAACCGGCTTGTCTAAAGGAACCGGTTTTCTTTTTTTCTGTTCCGTCATCTGCTCTACAAGGAGGCGCACGGCTTCGTAGGCGAGTTGATCGATCTGCTGTCCGATCGTGCTGATGGGAAGGACAGCTTCACGGGATATGGGGGAATTGTCAAAACCAACCAGGAGATAATCATCAGGCAATGTGCCGTATTTCCTGATGAGCAGATTCAGCATCACATTGGCAAGCGTGTCGCTGGAGATGAAAATTCCCTTCTTCTGTCCCAGATAAAGACTTTCCAGTCCATCAAGGATTGTCTGGATCTGCGTCAGTGCACTTTTGTAGTCATGTCCAAATTCTTTTTGGATGATCTGGTAATTCAGGCCGTTTTCACGGCAGAAATCGGCAAAGCCCCTGAGGCGTCCATAAGCAGGAATATCTTCTGATGCAGGGGAGTTGATATGGATCAGGATGTCACATTTATGCCTGGCAAGAAGGGCAGCCGCCTGATATCCGCCCATGTGGTTATCCGTATTTACGCTGCATACATACCGGTCCTCACGCTCAATCGTAACGATGGGGATCGAGAGTCCGGCAAGCGCTTTCGATGATATAGTATGGCTTAAAATGATCATCCCCTCAATCTTATAGGCAAGAAGTTCCTGAATATAACGGCGTTCCGTTTCTTCACTTTTATTGCCGACAAATATCAGGAATTTATAATTGAAAACCTCATATGTGGACAAAATCTGATTCAGTATTTCCGAATAGAAATGGTAATACAGGTCCGGAATGATGATACCGATAAATTCTGTTTTGCCATTTGCAAGGATTCGCGCTACTTTATTCTCTTGATAGCCCAGTTTAACAAGAGCATCAGAAATAATCTGCTGGTTTTCCAGCGTAAGAGAGTCCGGGTTATTAAAATATCTGGAAATGGTAGTTTTCGAAAAGTTCGTGTAATTTGCGATATCGCTGAAGGTCACATTCTTTTTCTTTTTCATAGTGGTAATGCCTTTCTTTACGAGCAGATCCTGCTGTATGCTCCCTTGCGGAGCAGATGCAGGCTCTATACAGATCAGTATATCAAAAACAAAAATTACAGACAAGATGTAATCGGTAAAGTAACCGGTTTTGTGAAATGTGCATAAATACAGGCGGACAAAATCGTCGCTTTTCATAAAAAGGAAATTGAGGTTTGACTTTGCTGCCTATCAATGTTAATATATCAATAAAGTAACCGGTTACTTTGCCGGTTACTACAACAATAGAGTTATAAAGAAAAGGAGGAATGAGTCATGAGAAAGAACGTATTAAGAGGCATTTCACTGGGGCTGGCCCTTGTGCTGGCGCCGGCCATGCTGACCGGATGCAGATTCGGTTTCGCGAGTGACCCGGATGATCCGAATGAAGAGGTAAAAGAAGAGCCGATCGATACCTCTGTGGACACATTCGAGTACGACAGCGCGCTGTCAGGCACGAATATCACACTGTTAAACTCAAAGGCGGAGATTCAGGTGGCGCTGGAGAAGATGGGAGAGGAATTTGAGAAGAAGTCCGGGGTTCATGTGGAGGTGATGCCGGTAACAGATGATTCCCCTTATACAAAGGTAGTCAGCCTGTACAATTCAGGGAATCCGCCCACAATGTCCATCCTGGATACAACGGACGTCATTGCGCTGGCAGAGGAAAAAGCGGCGGATCTGTCGGAAGAGGACTGGACCGAGGAGGCGGAAGGCTATCTGACAGAGGTGAACGGCAAGGTATACAGCCTTCCCCTGTGTATTGAGGGACGCGGTATGATTTATAATAAGACAGTGATCGAGGATGCTCTTGGAGAGGAATTTGACCCGGATTCGATTACTACGCTGGAGAATTTTACAGCGCTTCTGGACAGGCTGGTAGATGCCGGTATCGAGAAGCCTGTCTCTATGGCAAAGGAAGACTGGTCACTGGGGGCGCATCACCTGCAGTTTGTCTATGAGACCTATGACGGGACTTCCGAAGGTGCACAGGAAGTGATTAAACAGATCAAGGATGGGACGATGGACTTACATTCCTATGACCGGATGCAGGAATTTCTGGATATGTTTGATGTCTTAAAAGAGTACAATGTGGCCAAAGGGGATCCGCTGGGAGCAGATTATGACGAGATGGCGATTGACCTTGCGGACGGGAAGACGGCATTCTGGTTCAACGGAAACTGGGCATGGCCGAACCTTTCCGAAGCAGGAGCAGAGAATGAGGATGCATATGGTTTCCTGCCCTATTTTATGAACAACGATGAGGATGATTTTGCAAACCGGCAGATACAGGGTTCTCCCTCCAAGCAGGTGATGCTGGACGGACAGATTGCCTCAGAAAAAGAACAGGCTGCGGCAAAAGAATTTTTGAACTGGATCGTTTACAGTGAGATCGGACAGCAGATGATGGTAAAGACATGCAACCTGATCCCGCCGTTTCAAAATAATCCATATGAGCCAAGCGACCCGCTGAGCCGGGATATCTATGAAAAAGTACATGAGGGCCGTGCGTTCAATGCATCTGCGATCGTACCCAATGACCATTGGGCTGTGCTGGGCGCGGCAATGCAGAAATATCTCGCAGGGAGAAGCGACAGGGAAGAGCTGATTACATCGATTCAGGAATATTGGGATGAACAGGAATAGAGGAGGACATGATGAAGTCGAAAAATAATGGAAAAGATTTCTGTATTTTTGCGCTGCCGGGGCTGTTTTGCTTTATTGCAGTGGTGGTCATTCCGTTTGTATATGGAGTGTATCTGACTATGACAGACTGGAACGGAGTATCTGCAGTAAAGAACTTTGTAGGGCTGAAAAATTTCGGAGGAGTGATGAAGGACGCACAATTCTGGATTTCACTGCTTCTGACATTTAAGTACGTGATTTTTGTGGTTGTGATCGTAAATGTGATGGCATTTGGAATTGCCTACCTTCTGACCAGGGGGATGAAAGGACAGAATTTCTTCCGCGCAGGATTTTTTACGCCAAATCTGATTGGAGGAATCGTACTGGGATATATCTGGCAGTTTGTATTTTCCAGAGTCTTTGTAAATATCGGAGAATCCACGGGATGGACTGCGTTTGAGGTGTCCTGGCTCTCTGACCCGTCAAAGGCATTTGCCGCATTGGTGCTTGTATCCGTATGGCAGTTGTCCGGCTATATGATTCTGATCTATGTGGCCGGATTTATGGGACTCAGCGAGGATGTGATGGAAGCGGCAAGCATCGACGGCGCTTCCGGATGGAGAAAGATGAGGAGCATCGTGATGCCGCTTATGATGTCCTCCGTGACCATCTGCCTGTTTTTAACGCTTTCCCGCGCGTTCATGGTATATGATGTGAACTTATCACTGACAGCAGGCGCGCCTTACGGGACTACGGAAATGGCGGCCATGCATGTTTATGAGAAGGCATTTACATCCAGGCAGTTCGGTGTGGGCCAGGCGGAAGCATTGATCCTGTTTATCATTGTAGCGTGCATCAGCGGGATCCAGGTATATCTGACAAAGAAGAAGGAGGTTGAGGCATAATGCAGCAGACAGTAGTGGGCGGAACAAAAAAGAAAGCGGCGGATATGCTGGCAATGGCCGGATTGATCGTTATATTTATTGCGTACATGTTTCCATTCCTCATGGTGGTGATCAATTCGCTGAAACAAAAACGAGATATCATCAAAAGCCCGTTTTCATGGCTGTTTACGATCAAGGGCTTATCTTTTGACAACTTTGTAAAGGCATTTACGCAGATGGATTTCCTGAACGCGTTTAAAAATTCTCTGATCGTAACGGTATCGGCAACGGCGCTCGTGACCCTGTTCGCGGCAATGCTGGCATACTATATCGTGCGTCATAAAAACTGGATCTCGAAGATTACGTTTGCCCTGATGGTGGCGTCCATGATCATTCCGTTCCAGGCGATCATGATTCCGCTGGTGAGCATTTACGGCGGGACGCTGAATATATTGAACCACCGGCTGACATTGATTTTCATGCATACCGGATTTTCCATGGCGATGTCGGTATTTATGTTCCATGGATTTATCAACGGAAATATACCGATCGCGCTTGAGGAAGCGGCTTATATTGACGG
>Ga0073906_1001592_pt1 | contig 33912 bp, 35 predicted proteins | sample Inofromicrocosms_FD_65485 | JGI IMG/M metagenome (GOLD analysis project Ga0073906, IMG submission 65485) | Mouse cecum microbial communities from Vienna, Austria - Inoculum for glucosamine and mucus D2O microcosms | ecosystem: Host-associated > Mammals > Digestive system > Large intestine >...
AAAGTTTATGAAAATAGGGTTATTAAAACGCTGTTGCAAAACCTGTATGCGACTGAGAGTCATGCGCATACAGGTTTTTCAACAGCGTTTTAATAACCCTATTTTCATAAACTTTTTCCATGCTGTAATACAACTCAATAAGATTAACGCTGTATAGAGAAACTTCGGTGTTTGGATTGAGACAAATTTCATCACTTAATTCTAACAAAATCAGCTCAATTTCATATTTTCTCCGAGCAATTTCATATTTTTCCCAAGCAGCTTCATATTTTGATTCACCAATCTGTTCACACGCCGCAATATAGCCGAAAAAATCATACTCAACAAACAATGATAAGGTTCTATAAAGCTGGCAAAGCAGAAGTACGCGTTTGGGAAACTTAGCTTTTGAAGTTTCAAGCGTTTCCAGACTAGATAAAAAGCTCTGCGGCTCAAACTTACATAAATCTCGCCTGAGCGACCGAACATCCCGTGCATAAAGGTCTAAAAACAAGAGGTTAATAATTTCTTTTTCGCGCTCTTTGCTCCAGATTATAAACTCATCTGCAATCATCCGAGTGTACGGAGTAACATCGGCGTATGGATTGTGACAAATTTCTCTTTTGAATTTTAGCAGAATATCTCCGCATCTTTCATTATACGGCCGTATCAGCGCCGCCATATACGATAACCTCCTTTTTTCCTGGCTCAACCTGCCAGCTCACTGCTCACTCCCAAGGTAAACCCTGTAATATCTGGCCGCCAAATCTCCTTCAATGCTAATTTGCCTGTTTGTGGAGATAAACACTGCGTCCGTCACGCCGTTTTGTTCAAAGCTTTTCAAGGCCTCTTTTGCCTCGTCAACCCGGTCAAATGTGCGTAAGCATATCCAGGACACCACCTTGCCGCTGCCAGCGTCACGCAAATGCGGGCGGCAAATGCAAATCTTTCCCGGATGCTCTCTCTTCAAAGTTTGAAATGTCATATTCCTCTCCCCTTCTTTCAGTTCTGCGCATTATAAAATCAAGCTTCATTCCTTCATTCAAACACAATCTCATTCTTAACCACTTTCCCAATCACCCGCACCGCAGTTTGGCTGGCATCGTAAATCTGGGGCAAATGCTGTGGATTGGTGGATTGTGGCATCAAAGTCACCGTGGAACCCTGGCGGTAAAAACGCTTAACCGTAGCGTCATTATCGTCAATCATCACCACGGCAATTTCACCATTTTCCACAAAGTCCTGCTTGCGCACAATCAGCAAATTGTTCTCAAAAATGTGGGCGGCGTTCATACTATCGCCCTGCACGCGCAAGGCAAAATATTCCCCAGGGCTGTTCACCTCCACCAGCACACTGCCCTCCACCTGCTCCTCGGCATAAAGAGGCAGCCCGGCAGAAATCCGCCCCAAAATCGGAACGCGCAGGTTCGGCAGATATTCCACAAACTCATCACCACGCCAACCCAAAAGCTCGTTTGGCGTGGTGCGCAAGGCCTCCGCCAAGCGCCCCAATTTTTCAGTTGGCACGTTAATCAGACCGTTCTCATAGCGGCTTAGCGTTTGCCTTGTCACACCCACAAGGCCGGCCAGCTCCTCCAAGGTCAAGCCCAGCTTCTTCCGCCGCTCGCGCAGCAAATTTCCAGTATTCATAAAAAATCACCTCTTGCCTGCTAGTATAACAGATAGTAACTTAAAATGCAACACTTTTTTGGAAAATATTAACAAAAAGTACTTGACAGGTTACAAAATAAGTGGTATATTTGTTACAGGATAAGTAACGCGCATTTCAGCAAACGGTGTGGTTGGTACGCGCCAGGTTATCCCTAATATTATAAACTTCTATAATTATAAGGGAGGTCATAGGCATTGGACAAACAAGCATTTCAACAATATCGGCAGCTTTGCCGGGAAATACGCGAACTGGAGGCGGAAAAGGAGGCGTTGGCCGCCGGCAACCTACCGGCCAGCTGGCCGCTTGGCGGGCTGAAAGGCAAAGGCCGGCATACGGACACTGTGGGGGAAGCGGCAGCCCAGCTTTGGCAGCTGGCACAGCTTTTGGCCCAACGCCTAAACCAGCTGGTGGCCCTGCGCAATGAAATTGAAAAAACAATAGAGGCACTGCAACCAGAGGAAAGACGGTTGCTGCGCCTCTACTATATAGACGGGCTTAACTGGGAGCAAGTGGCGGAAAGGCTGGATTACAGCACGCGGCAAATCAACCGCAAACAGCAGCAGATTATGCAGCGGCTCTTTCCAGAGCCAACGCCCACGCCGCCGCCAACCACAAGCTGTTTAGCCCCGGTTTAAGGACAATCTCGGCGGTAATGCAGCCGGGAAAGCCTACAGAGGCCTCTCGCGGCGAAAGTTAATCTCCGTGCTGCGCAAATACATCGTGCAAACGCCGTAAGCCAGCTCCTCCCCATGCTCATTCCAAACGCTGCCGGCATAGACGGCAAAAGGCGGCTTGCGGCTAAGCTCGCCAGCCTCGCCAAAAAGGCGGCCGTGCAGAGGAGCCTTAGGCTCAAAAAAGGTGATGGAGCTTTGGGCCGTCACACAAAAATGGCCGGTGTGCAGGCAAGGCTTGCCAATCAAAGGATCCAGAAAAATAGCCAGCCAGGCAGGGTCCAACCAGCCGTCCGCGCCCACGTGCTGCGGCAAAACCGGCATTTCCGCCTTGGCAAAGCCCGGCCCATATTCCGTCACACAAATGTCCTCATTATAGTAAAAATTTTCATTTTCATTCATATATTCTCGTTTGCCGGGCCAATCGCTATCCTTAAAACAAGGGCGCAGGCCCGGCACTTCTGCGTGCAGGTCGGCCCTCTGCGGCGGATAAACCGGCATTGGCCGCGCCTGCTTGCGCTCCGCCAGGAAAAATTCCGGCAACTCCAGCAAGGGCAAAGGCACCAGCAGCCCCGGCAAAGGCAAAAAATCCACCCGGCCGCTGGCCACCAAAATATCCTCGCTCACCTCCTGGGTGCTGGCGTGGTCGCCGTTCAAGGAATGATCGCCCCGGCAATGCACCTCCACGTCGCAGGTTATCAGGTTGGGGCCAAATTGCTTAACACGCGCCAAAATCCGCAGCTGCCCCTCCTGCACCCCGTGGTGATAATTCATATTCAGCTTGCACGGGCGCACCTCCTGGCCGCGGCTGCGCGCCGCCTTGCCCGCGGCAATCATAATCAACGCCGCCTGCCAACTGCCGTGCAGACGCCCCTGAGAGTTCAAAAACATCGGCGTTAGCTGCATTTCCAGGCAAGCAAAATCCGCCCCATATTCCACCAGACGAATATCATAAAGCCGGGCAAAATTATCGGCCTCGTTCAGATAAGCCATCTTCTGCGGAAAATCCGCCTCCGCAAAGCTTAAATTAGTCATATCATCCTCAATATTATTTACAGTTATTTTTCAATACAGGCAAATTCCAGCACCGCCTGACCTTTCACCACAGCCTGACCATTGGCCGCCAAATGCCGCAGCAGGTGCCAAACCTGCGTCGGGTCGGCCGCCAGCTGTTCCGCCCAAACACCAGAGGGCTGGAAAACGCCCGGCTGCTTGGCCAACTCCGCCAACAGACGATTTTTCAGCTCAATAATCTCCCCGGCCGCCTTTTTGCCAAACTCCACCGCCGGCTGATGATAGGCGTTAATCCCCACAAAGGAGGCGTAAAAGCCCACGGCCCGCTCAAACAGAGCAATCAGCATGCCAACGTTAAACGGGCTAACCTCGCGCACCGTGATGATGAAGCTGTTTTTGCCGTGGTCGCGCAGAGCTTTGGAAGTGCCCAGCATAAAGGCCTGCAAGTAGTCGCCGGAGGTGCTATCATCCCGCACCACAGGCTGGTGCAGCGTGTTCTCCCGGTCGCGCAGCACCTCGATAAATGTGACGAACACATTCTCCGGCCCGGCCACCAGCTGCTGCACATAGGAATGTTGGTCGGAGGAGCCTTTGTTACCGAACACCGCCAGGCCCTGCTGCACCTTGCGGCCGGCCAAATCCAACTCCTTGCCGATTGATTCCATAATCAGCTGCTGCAAATATTTGGCAAACAGCTGCAAACGGTCCTTGTAGGGCAAAACCGCCATCGCCGTGCCGCCCTGGCCGCCGCTCAGGCTGTGCCAAGCCAGGGCCAACAGCAAGGCCGGGTTTTCCTCCAGCAGCTGCCGGCCCAGCTCATCGCACTTGGCCGCGCCAGCCAAAAGCTCGCGGCAATCCACGCCCTGCAAAGCCAGCGGCAGCAAGCCCACCGCGGAAAGCACGGAAGTGCGGCCGCCCACCCAATCCCACATCGGAAAGCTAGCCAGCCATTTTTCCGCATCGGGCGCGGTGTCAAATGGACTGCCCTTTTGGGTAATGCGCACAGCGTTGGCAAAAAAGTTCAGGCCGCGCTGCTCAAAAAAGTGGCGCACCTCCACCAGGCCGTTCTGGGTTTCCACTGTGCCGCCGCTTTTGCTAATCACAATCACCATTGTCTGCGCCAGCTCCGGCTCCAAACGCCCCAGCACCATATCCATCCCGTCCGGGTCGGTGTTGTCAATGAAGAACAAGCGCAGCCGGTCGGCCGGGCTTTGCAAAGCCTCGGAAACAAACACCGGCCCCAGGCTGCTGCCGCCAATGCCCACCACCAGCACATTGCGGAAAGGCTGCCCCTTGCAGCCCACAATCTGGCCGGCGTGCACCTGCTCGGCAAATTGCCAAATGGCCGCCTGCACCTGCTCAATCTCCTGGGCTATCTCCGGCGTGGGCGCCAGCTTGGGCGCGCGCAACCAGTAATGCCCCACCATCCGCTGCTCGTCTGGGTTGGCAATCGCGCCGCCCTCCAAAGCCTGCATATCCTCCAGCGCCTTTTGCAGCATAGCCAAATCGCCCGTCACATCCAGCGGCTTTTGCAAACCGCCAAAGTCCAGGCTCAGGCCAGTCGCCGCGTCAAAGTAAAAGTCCGTCATATACCGCCACCTCTTTCTTCCTAAATTATATATCTATCGCGTTATATCGCGTTATCTGTTCGTCTGCTTCACCCAAGCGGCCAACTCCGCCGCCAGGGTGATTTTGAACTGCTGCCATTCCGCCCGCCAACGCCAGTTACCAAGCGCCTGGCCGGGAATATTCAACCGGGCCTCGTCGCCCAAAGCAAAAATATCCTGCAAAGGAACAATCACCAACGGGGCCGGCGTTTGATAAAGCAGCCGCAAAATATCCTTAACCTGAGCTTCCAGCGTTTTTTCCTCAACCGGCGCAATTTCCGCCTCTCCGGCCGCCGCTGCCTTTTCCTGCTCCGCCGCTTTTTGGGCCGTCTTATCTTTCAGCCAACCGCAAAGCGTCTGGTTATCGTGCGTGCCAGAGTACACCGCCCGATTGAAAGCCTCCGCCTCGTTGGCTTCATCAGCAGCGGCCTCGGCCAACGCCTCCAACCGCTCCGGCTCAAACTGATAAACCGACATGCCAGGATAACCGCAAAGCCGCAGCAGATTGTAAACCTCTTGGTCCAGCAGACCCAAATCCTCGGCAATCAGCGGCAGGCGGCCCAATTCCTGTTCCAGCTCCGCAAAAAATTCCTGCCCCGGCCCTTTCAGCCAGCTACCCTGCTTAGGCGTTTGCCCGGCCGGCACCGCAAAAAAGGCGGAAAAACTGCGGAAGTGATCCAGCCGAATATAGTCGTACATCTGCAAAGCCAAGCTCAGGCGGCGTTTCCACCAGGCGAATTTGTCCGCCCGGTGCCGCGGCCAGTCGTAAAGAGGATGGCCCCAGTTCTGTCCGTCCTCGGCAAAGTAATCCGGCGGCACGCCCGCGCCAGCCAGCGGCCAGCCATCCTGCTGCAACAGGAAAAGCTGCCGGTTGGCCCAAACATCCGCGCCGCACGCGCCGGCGTAAATCGGCAGGTCGCCAATCAGGCGCACACCGTGTTCATTGGCATATTGCCGCAGCTTGCGCCACTCCCGCCAAAAGCAAAACTGCCGCTGCCGGGCCGCTTCCATCCCCTCGGCATATTGCCGCCGCAGTTGGGGCAAATCCGCCGGTTTGCGGTCGCGCTCCGCCGCCGGCCATTCCTGCCAGGGCTTTTCCGCCAATTCCGGCGTTTCGCTAATCGCCGCAAACAAGGCCCAATCATCCAACCAATCGCTCTGCTCCTGGCAGAACTTCTCATAAGCCAACAAATGCTGCGGAGCCACCCGGCCGCCAGCCAGAGCCAAGGCCTCTGCGGCCAACTGCTCCTGCCCGGCAAACACGGAAAACGGCGTGTAAGGGGAGTTGCTTTCACCCACCGGGTGCAGCGGCAACAGCTGCCAAAGCTTCTGCCCGGCCATCGTCAGATAATCCACAAAACGACGGCCCGCCGCCGGCCAACCGCCCTCCGTGGGCGGCAAGGAGCTCAACGGGCAAAGCACGCCGGCCGCCCGCTCCGGCTGCCATTGCTGCGGCGCACGGCTGCGGAACAGCCACACCTGACAGGAAAGACCCGGCAGGGTTTGCAGCAAACCAACCTCCCCGGCCACCACCGTTTCCCGGCCAGAGAGCAGCTCCAACGCCCAGCCCGCGCCATCCGGCACCGGCAATTCCAGGCTCACCGGTTGCTCAGCCCGGTTGCAGACCACCAAAATTTCTTCATTCCAATCGCGCCAGGCCGGCTGACCGGCCTCCTTCTGCTGCGTCTTAGTCCAAAAACGGCGGCAGGCATAAACCTCCGAGGCCAAAGCCAGCGGCCAAAAAGCCCCGTCCGTCAGCAACGCATATTCCTGACGCAAATTAGCCAGCCGCTGATACCAGCTCAGCAGCTCCGCATTTTCCCGCCCCCAAGGATAAGGGCCGCGGTTAAAGGGGTCAGCCAAACCCTCCGCGCCAGCCTCGTCGCCGTAGTAAACGCAGGGCACGCCCAACATCGTAAACTGCAACAGCGAGAGCAGCTTCAACCTTTGCAAGCCTTGGGCCCGCTGTTCCGGGCTCAGGGCAAATTCCTCCGCCGCCTGCCGGCCCGCCGCTGTGTTCCGGTCAAAATTGGGCAAGCCAGCCGCGCCGCAACCCAACACCGTCAAAATGCGGGCGGTGTCGTGGGTGCCAATCAAATTCAAATTGCAGGCCAAAGCCTCCGGCGGATAGTTCTCCAGCTGGCTAACAAACCGCTGCGCCAACTCCTCCGCCCCAATTTGCCCCAACAGCCAAGCCTGCGCCCCATCCTTAAAAGGATAGTTCATCACGCCGTCCAGCTCATCGCCAAACAGATAGCGGCGGTGCTCGCCGTAGCTCTGCTTGTTGCTGGCGTCCTCCCAAACCTCGCCCAGCACCAGCGCGTCCGGCTTTTCTGCCTTAGCGGCCGCCGCCAGCCCGGCAATGAAAAAGTCCGGCAGCTCGTCGGCCACATCCAGCCGCCAACCGCTGGCCCCCAGACGCAACCACTTGCGCACCACGCTGTTTTTATCGCCAAAAATCAACTGCTGATAGGCCGGGTTGCTTTCATCCACCTCCGGCAAAGCGCCCACGCCCCACCAACCGGTGTATTTGTCAGGAAATTCCTGAAATTTATACCAGCTGTGATAGGGCGAAGCCTCGCTTTGATAAGCGCCAATATCAGCATAATTGCCCAGCTTGTTGAAATAGCGGCTGTCATCGCCGGTGTGGCTGAAAACGCCGTCCAAAATCAGCCGAATACCCAAACGCTCCGCCAGCGTTGCCAAACGCTCAAAATCGGCCTCGTCGCCAAAGCTGGGGTCGATATGCAGATAATCCGCCGTGTCATACTTATGATTGCTGGTAGCCTGAAAAATCGGGTTCAGATAAATGCTGGAAACACCCAAACTTTTCAGATAAAGTAACTTGCTGCATATTCCGGCCAAATTGCCGCCAAAAAAGCCCCAGCGGGTCACCTCGCCCTGGGAGTTATAGCTGTAAAAAGGCTTGTCATGCCAATTTTGCTGCACAAAACGGGTCGGCCCCTGCCAACCGTCCGGCTGCTTGGCCCGGATTTGGCACTGCTGCCAATCCTCGCCCCGGCAAAAGCGATCCGGGAAAATCTGATAGCAAATCTTATTGGCAAACCAGCTGGGCTGCCGCTCCAAAGGCTGCGGCCGGTAAACGGTTATCTGAAAACTCGGCGGCTGATTTGTTTGCAAACAACCCTCGCCACCTAAGCCAGCCGCATTGTTACCATAAAAAAGCAGTTGGCCGTTCGCCAGGTGCAGCAAAAAGTAATACCACACCAGGCCGCCCTCCTCCGGCAGATTAACCTTGGCCGCAAAACGGCGGCGGCCATCCGGCAGGGGCAAGGGCTGCATTTCCAGCAGCTCCTCGCCCACGCCGTCGCGCCAAAGGCGCAGCTGAGCTTTGGTCAGCCATTCTCCGGCCTCAGCCGTTTCCTCATCCCAAACATCAAGGGCCAACCGCACCGAGGAGCCGCATAGCGCCGCCCCAAACGGCTCACGATAAACCGTCAGCTGTGAATTATGCAAAACCTTCATATATCAAGCAGCTCCTTGTAAACCTCGGCATATTCGTGGGCGCTGCGCTGCCAGCTGAAATCCTGCTGCATCGCCTGCCCCATCAGCCGTTGCCAAATTTCCGGCTCCTCCCGGTAAATCGTCAGCGCGTTTTGCAGGGTGAAAAGCAGCTCATGCGCATTGTAATTGGCAAAGCCAAAGCCGGTGCCCTCGCCGGTAAAACGGTTGTAGGGCTGCACGCTGTCTTTCAAGCCGCCGCATTCCCGCACCACCGGCAGCGTGCCGTAGCGCATCGCAATCAGCTGCGCCAAACCGCAAGGCTCAAAGCGGGATGGCATCAGCAGCAAATCTCCGGCCGCGTAAAAATTGTGGGCCAAATCGTCGCTAAACTCGCAACGATAAGCCACTTGCTGCGGGAAGTTATGGCCAAACCAGCCAAAATCGTGCTCGTAGCGTTCATCGCCCTGGCCCAGCACCGCCAGCTGCAAATCCGGCTCCTCCTGCAACAGCTCCTGTAAAATATGCAGCAGCAAATCCAGGCCTTTCTGCTCAGTCAGGCGGCTAACCAGCACCAAAAGCGGCGCCTGCGGATTTTCCGGCAGGCCCAGCCGCGCTTGCAAAGCCGCCTTACATTCCGCCTTGCCAGCCAAATCGGCCGCGCTGAAACGAGCCGGCAAATACTTATCCTTTTCCGGGTTGTAAGCCTGATAATCAATACCATTCAAAATGCCGCGCAACTGCTCCCGCCGGCGACGAAACACGCTGTCCAGGCCCTCGCCGTAAGCCGGGGTGCAAATCTCCTCGGCGTATGTGGGGCTCACCGTCAGCACGCGGTCGCTATAGCACAGCGCGCCGCACATATAATTCAAATCGTTGTCAAAAATCAACTGCGACATCGCCGCCCCAGAGGCCAAACCCAGCAAATCACCCAGCAGATAACCGCCAAACTGCCCCTGAAACTTCAAATTGTGCACGCTGAACACCGTCTTAATCTTGGCATATTCCGGCGAGGCCATATATTGCTCGCGCAGAAAAACGGGAGCCAGCGCCGTGTGCCAATCGTTGCAATGGAGAATATCCGGCTCAAAATCCGGCAGATATTGAATAGCCTCCAACACCGCCTTAGCAAAAAAGGCCATGCGCTCCGCCTCGTCGCCAAAACCGTAAAGACCATCGCGCTTAAAATAATATTCATTATCCAAAAAGTAGTAGGTAATATATTTATATTTCAGCTCCTCCACGCCGCAATATTGCCAACGCCAGCCCACCGGCACCTTAAAATCAGCCACATGGCGCAGCTTGGCGGCAAAACGCTCCGGCAGAGCCGCCGCCTTGGGCAAAATCAGCCGCACGTCTGCGCCCTCTCGCTTCAGGGCCGCAGGCAGACTGCCGGCAACCTCGCCCAGGCCGCCGGTTTTGAAAAATGGCGCTGCCTCAAAGGCGGCAAACAGAACCTGATATTTCTTCTTCATGCAACAATCAACCTCTTTTATATCAAAAATTTAAGCAAAATTGCTTATATTTCACTGTTTTTAGGAATAACCAGCGGTTTACCCGGCGTGCCGGAAAGCTTGTTGCCGCTGCTGATGGTCACAAATTTGTCACAGATTACATTTTCCAGCAGAGCGCCCGGTTGAATAATCCCTCTGGACATAATCACGCTGTTGCGCACCACCGCGCCCTTGCCCACGCGCGCGCCGCGGAACAAAATGCTATTCTCCACCGTGCCCTCAATAAAGCAGCCCGTCGGCACCAGAGAGTTGCGAACCACAGTTTCCCCGCTGTATTTGGCCGGAGTGTTGTCCTCAATTTTGGTGCGGATTTGCCCCGCGTTGCCAAACAGCTCCTGGCGCACCTCCAGATTTAACAAATCCTGCGAGCAACGCATATAATCGCTGATGTTGCGCACCTGGCCCAGATAGCCCTCAAAGGGGAATGCCTGCACCTGCAAATTATCCAAATTGTCATTAATAATATCCACCAAATCAACGTGGCTGAAATTGCGATACCATTCGCAGAAGTTCAGCAAAAGCTTGCGGTCAATCAAAAAGCAATCCATAAAACAGTTGACCGGGCCGGCCGCTTCTCTGGTCATCGCCTGCACCATCTCGCCGGAAACCTCCAGATACGTGCCGGATTGACCCTGCGCGTCGTTGACGGTTTTGTAAAGCATTGTAATCCCGCCGCCCGCCGCGTCATGCGCGGCAAACATCGGCCGAAAATCAATATTAAAAATTTTGGAGCTACCACAAATCAAAACTGTTTCCGCCCGCGTGCGCTCCAGATAAGAGCGGTTTTTGATAATATCCCGCAACACAAAGCTGCTCTGCTCCGATTTAGGGCCAAAAATACTGCCCGGCAGCAAAAACAGGCCGCCGTGTTTGCGGTCAAGGCACCATTCCTTGCCGGCCCCCACGTGGTCCATAATGGAGCGATAAAAGTAGGGAGTCACCAAACCAATGGTGCGAATACCAGCGTTCACCATATTGGATACGGCAAAATCCAGCAGCCGGTAACGCCCGCCGAAAGGCAGCGAAGCCAATGAACGCGCCGCCGTCAGCTGGCCAAAGCTATCATCATTATAATTGCAGGAAATCAAGCCAATAATTCTGCCCGCCATATCAATACCTCCCCGACCATAAATCATCTGCAACATGTTCATTATCGCCAACCACAACGATAGGTTGTTCTTTGTCCTGGCTGCCAAAGTAAGCGTTGGTTTCAATCACAGCCCGCTCGCCCACAATGGCCCGCATCACGCGCGCGCCGCTCTCCACGCGAGCTCCCGGCAGCAAAATCGCGTCCTCCACCTTGGCGCCAGGCCCCACGTAGGCCTCCGTGCTCAAAATGGAGTTGCGCACCTCGCCCAGCACCGTGCAGCCGTTGCACACCAGAGAGTTCTGCACCACCGCCTTTTCGCCCACATAATGCGGCGGAAAGATGTTGGCGTTGCTGTAAAGCTGACGGCCCTGCTCAAAAATATCAAACTCCGGCTTCTCCGCCAGCAAATCCATATTCGCTTCATAGTAGCTATCAATGGTGCCAACGTCGCGCCAGTAGCCGGAAAAGGAATAAGCAAACAAGCGACGGCGCTGAGCCAACAACATCGGGATTACATTCTTGCCAAAATCGTGCTCGGATTCCTCATTGGCAGCGTCCTCCTGAAGCGCGCTGCGCAACACCGGCCAATCGAATATGTAAATACCCATTGAGGCCAAAGTGCTGTCTGGATTTTTCGGTTTTTCGGTAAACCGCTGAATTTCCCCATCCTCGCCCGCCGTGATAATACCAAAGCGGCTGGCTTCCTCCAACGGCACCTCAATCACCGAAACCGTCAGCTCGGCTTGGTGCTGCTTGTGGAACTCCAGCATTTTGTTGTAATCCATTGTATATAGGTGATCGCCGGAGATAATCAGCACATATTCAGGGTCGTAGTTATCAATAAAATCCAGATTTTTCAACACTGAATCCGCCGTGCCGGCATACCACTCGCCGCCAGCCTGGGTGGCATAAGGCGGCAGCACAAACACCCCGCCGTCCTGTTCGTCCAAATCCCACGGCGCGCCGGTGCCCAGATAAGCGTTCAGGGCCAGCGGCCGATACTGAATAAGCACCCCCACGGTGTCAATGTTGGAATTTACGCAGTTGCTCAAGCTAAAATCAATAATACGATACTTGCCGCCAAAAGCCACGGCCGGTTTGGCAATCCTGCTGGTTAAAGCCCCCAGACGGCTGCCCTGGCCCCCGGCCAACAGCATAGCAATACATTCTTTTTTGCGCATAAAAACCCTCCTCCCTATTTATAAAACGAACTTAAATTAAACCTGCTCAAATTGCTCCGCCGCCTACAGCCCCCAAATATCTCTCACATATTCATTGATTGTGCGGTCGCTGCTGAAGTAGCCCGCTTTGGCGCAGTTCCGCAAGGAAACCTTGCGCCAGGCCGCCTCGTCCCGATACAAATCGGAAAGGCTGTTCCAGGCCTTCACGTAGGAATCAAAATCCTTCAACACAAAATATTCGTCATTGTTGCGCAGCAGCGGGTCGTAAATACCCCAGAAGTCGCCGCCCACGCCGGCAAAATGGCCGTTGGTCAGCTGCTCGGTAATCCGCTGCAAACGCAGGTCGTTCTTGCACTGGGTAAAGGCCAGATAACTGCCGTCCAGATAGTAATTCATCACCTGTTCGGAGGTCAAGCCAAAAATGCAAACGTTGTCCCGTCCCACCTGCTCCAAAATCTCAATATTCGCACCGTCCAAAGTGCCCAAAGTTACCGCGCCGTTAAACATAAACTTCATATTACCAGTGCCGCTGGCTTCCTTGCCGGCCGTGGAAATCTGCTCGCTGATGTCGGCCGCCGGATAGATAATCTGAGCCTTGGAAACGTTGAAATTCTCAATGAAAACCACCTTAATCTTGCCCTGGCAGATTGGGTCGTTGTTCACCAGCTGGGCCACGCTGCAAATCAGGCGAATAACCTCCTTGGCAAACACATAGCCCGCCGCCGCCTTGCCGGCAAAGATGAAAGTGTGCGGCAAAATATCCCGCTCCGGGTCGTCGTGCAGCTGGTTGTAAAGGTCCATAATCTTGAAAACATTCAGCAGCTGCCGCTTGTAGGCGTGAATACGCTTCACCTGCACGTCAAAAACAGAGTTCGGGTCAACCTCAATGCCCTGCTCCTGCTTAATAAAATTCGCCAAACGCTGCTTGTTGGCCAGCTTAACCTCGGCAAAACGCTGCAAAAAGGCCTCGTCCTGCTCGTAGCGCAACAAATTTTGCAGTTGGTTGGTGTTGGTGCGCCAGCCGTCGCCAATGGCCTCGTCAATCAGCTTGGTCAAAAGCGGATTGGCCTCCATCAGAAAACGCCGCGGCGTAACGCCGTTGGTTTTGTTGTTAAACTTATCCGGCGTCAGCTTGTAAAAATCTTTCATCACATCGTTCTTCAAAATCTCGGTGTGCAAAGCGGCCACGCCGTTTACAGAATGGCTACCGATAACGGAAAGGTTGGCCATACGCACCCGGTCGTCCCAAAGCACGGCGGTGGAACGCAAATGGTCATGCCAGCCGGGCCATTTCAGGCTTTCGCGGAAGCGGCGGTCAATCTCCTCAATAATCATATAAATCCGGGGCAGCAAGCGGCGCACCAGGTCAATAGACCAAGTTTCCAAAGCCTCCGGCAAAATGGTGTGGTTGGTGTAGGAAATGGTGTTGGTGGTAATCTCCCAGGCCTCGTCCCAACCCAGTCCCAAATCATCCATCAACACGCGCATCAGCTCCGGCACGCACAGGGCCGGGTGCGTATCGTTGATGTGGATAGCCACCCGTTTGGGCATCTCCGCCCAAGCGTTGTCGCCGTAGCGCTCGCGGTAACGCCGGATAATAGAGCCAATGCCAGCCGCGGAAAGGAAATATTCCTGGTTCAAACGCAGAGCCTTGCCGGAATCGCTGGTATCGTCCGGGTAAAGCACCGCAGTCAAAGCGCTAATTTCATTGCGGTCGCGCATTGCGCCGCTGTAATCGCCCCGGTTAAAGGCCTGCAAATCAAAGCTTTCCTCCAGGGGAGCAGCGTGCCACAGGCGCAGTTTGTTCACGGTTTTGCCGTCCCAGCCCACAATCGGCACATCATAAGGAATAGCCGCCACCGCCTTGTAGCCGTGGTGCTTAAAGGTCAGCTTGCCGTCCTCCCAGCAACGCTCAGCCACGCCGCCCAGGCGCACCTCAATCATATCATCCTCGTTGCGCAGCTCCCAGGGATAAGGCTTGGCCAGCCAAGCGTCCGGCTGCTCGGTTTGGCAGCCAGCCTCAATCTTCTGGCGGAACAAACCGTAATCGTAGCGCAAACCCATACCATAACCGGCATAACCCAAACTAGCCAATGAATCCAAAAAGCAGGCGGCCAGGCGGCCCAAACCGCCGTTGCCCAGGCCGGGGTCCGGCTCGTAATTGCACAAAGCATCCAAATCCTCGCCCATCTGCTCCAATCCCTCGCGCACCATCTCCTCAATGCCCAGGTTAATCAGATAATTTTTCAGCAAACGGCCAATCAAAAACTCCATAGAAAAGTAGTACACCCGTTTGGAGCCGCTGGCCAGCTGCCGCTGCTGCGTCAGCACCGATTGGTGCATCGCCTTGGTGCAAATTAAACGGGAAAGCGCCATATACTTCTGCCAGGGGTCGCTGGTTTCAAAGGACTCGCCCACGGAGCGCAAAAACTCGCTGCGATATTCCTTAATAAATTCCTCTGTGTTCTTAAACATCTTTTCTCTACCTCCTATAAACCACCCTTGAAACTATTTTATTTTAGCATAAACTAATTTAACTATTTTTATTTAACCGATTTAATAATCAAGCCACCCACCGGCGGCACATTCAGCTTCAAAACATAAGGCTGGCCGTGCCGGCGTTGCTTTTCAGCGGTTAAACGGCCGGGGTTCAGCTTGCCGCTGCCGCCAAATTCCGGCGCGTCGCTGTTAAAAATCTCCAGATAATCGCCGGCCTCCGGCACTCCCACCTCATATTCCTGATATGAATTGGGCAAAAAGTTCAAAACCACCAACGTGTAATCACCGCGCCCGGCCCGGTCAAATGGCAAACGGCTACGCAAAAACAGCAACACCGATTGCTCCGCATTGTCCGCCTCCAGCCACTTAAAGCCGTCCCAGCTGTAATTTTGCCGCCAAAGCGCCGGCTCCCGCAGATAAAGCTGATTAAGCTGGCTCACAAAATGCTGATATTGCGCGTGTTTTTCGTAATCCAACAAAAACCACTCCAGCTGCTCCGCAAAACGCCACTCGATAAATTGGGCCATCTCATTGCCCATAAAATTCAGCTTAGCGCCGCTGTGCGTCATCTGGTAAAGATAAAGCAAGCGCAGGTTGGCAAACTGCCGCCAGTAATCGCCCGGCATTCGGCCAATCAAAGAATGCTTGCCATGCACCACCTCATCGTGAGAAAGCGGCAAAACAAAGTTCTCATTAAAAGCATACATCATTGAAAATGTAAGCAGGCGGTGATTGTAAAACCGCCCCGGGAAATCTATTGACATATATTTAAGGGTATCGTTCATCCAGCCCATATCCCACTTGTAGTGGAAGCCCAGGCCGCCGTCCGCCGGCGGATAAGTCACCAGGGGCCAGGCGGTGCTTTCCTCCGCCACTGTGAAAACATCGGGGTAATATTGGCTGATGGTTTGGTTCAGCTTCTGCAAAAAAGCCACCGCCGCCAAATCCTCCTCGCCGCCCTTTTCATTAAAGCGGTGCGGCTCGTCATCACCCACGCCATAATTCAGATAAAGCATACTGCTAATACCGTCGCAGCGCAGGCCGTCTGCGTGGTAAACATCCAACCAGAAGATAGCGTTGCTGATTAAAAAGCTCAAAACCTCCTGCTTGCGGAAGTTAAATTTGTAGGTGCCCCATTCCAGGTGCTCCTCCATCTCATAGAGATTGCCGCCGTCAAACTGCACCAAACCGTGCTCGTCGCGGCAAAAATGGCCCGGCACCCAATCCAAAATCACGCCAATGCCCGCCTGGTGCAAGCAATCCACCAGATACATAAAATCCTGCGGCCCGCCGTAGCGGCTGGTGGGGGCAAAGTAACCGGTAATCTGATAACCCCATGAGCCGTCAAAGGGGTGCTCCATAACCGGCATAAGCTCCACATGCGTGTAGCCCATCTTTTGCAGATAAGCCGGCAGTTGCTCCGCCAGCTCCCGATAAGACAAAAAGCCTTCCGGGTTTTCCGCCGTGCCATCCTTGCGCCGCCAGCTGCCCAGGTGCATTTCGTAAATGTTCAGCGGCTTTTCAAAATGGCTGCCGCGCCGGCGTTTGGCCAGCCAATCCGCGTCCCGCCAGCAGTAGCCCAGCTCAACCAGCTTGCTGGCCGTGCCGGGGCGTTTTTCCGCCGCAAAAGCAAATGGATCCGCCTTGTAAAGCAGCCGCCCCTGCTTGGTTTGCAGCCGAAACTTGTAAAGGTCGCCCAGCTTGGGCGCAGTGGTGAAAAGCTGCCAAAAGCCGCCCGGCAAAGGCTGCATGGCAAAGCCCTCGCTCTGCCAACCGTTAAAATCACCCACCAGCCAAACATTAATCGCCCCAGGGGCCCAAACCACAAAGCCCCAGCCCGCCTGGCCGTCTATTTCCATCCTATGCGCGCCCAGCGAGTTATAGGCATGAAAATAATTACCCTGATTATACAGAAAAGCCTCGTCGGCGGCAATTATTCTGCTTCTATTCATAAGCATACCCCCATTAATCTGCATTCAAATGCGTTAAAGATTTTTTTTGGGGAACTAACTGGGGTCTGTCCCCCATTTTCTTCCTTTATTATAGCATACAATACACGGCACTACAATCATTTTTTTGCAAAACTTAGTCAAAATTTACAATGCTTGGCTCACAAAAGCTTGACAAATTACCCGTCAATGAGTTAAAATATATAGCAAACAACTAGGCAATAGAAAATTTCGCTAAAATGCCCGGTTGATAGATATTGCCCAAAATTGGAGGTATAATAAATTGATAGAAAAGGTGAAACAATATCTGGCAGAACAAGGCTATGCCGACCGTCTGCTGGAATTTGCCGAACCCGGCGCCAGCGCCACGGTGGAACTGGCCGCGCAGGCCGTGGGCTGCCAACCGGCCCACATTGCTAAAAGCCTGGGCTTTTGCGTGCCGGAGAACAGCCAGCTTTCCGAGCAAGGCTTTCGCTGTCTGCTGGTGGTGGCCGCCGGCGACGCCAAGGTGGACAACTCCCGCTTCAAGCAGCAATTCGGCTTCAAAGCCAAAATGTTGCCGGCCGAACAGGCAGAACCGCTGATTGGCCACGCGGTGGGCGGCGTTTGCCCCTTTGCCTTAAACCCCGGCGTAGCCGTTTATCTGGACGATTCCTTAAAACGCTTTGCCACCGTTTATCCCGCTGCCGGCAGCAGCAACAGCGCCGTGCGCCTGTCCCTGCCGGAGCTGGAAAAGTTGAGCCAATCCCTCAGCTGGGTAAACGTCTGCAAGGCCTGGCGTGAGGACGAGCAATGAGCAACACCAAAAGCCTGTTGGCTGATTTCCTTTACGCAGTGCTGGCCGGTATGGCCATCGCGCTGGGCGGAGCCGTCTTTCTGGCTCTGGATAACAAAATCCTGGGGGCCTTGTTCTTCACCGTGGGCCTGTTCACCGTTTGCGTAAACGGCTTCAACCTGTTCACCGGCAAGGTGGGCTATGCTCCAGATAATCACTTTCGCCCGGCTTATCTGCTTTTTCTGCTGCTGGTCTGGCTGGGCAACCTGGCCGGAACCTGGCTTGTCGCCAGCCTGCTCAGCCTCACCCGTCTGGCCGTCCCCTTTGCCGAAAAAGCCGCAACTCTCTGCACAGTCAAACTGGCCGACGGCCCGCTCAGCATCTTCATTTTGGCCGTTTTCTGCAACGTGCTAATGTATATCGCCGTGGAAGGCTTCCGCTCCAACGGGCATGAGCTGGGCAAGTATCTGGGCCTCTTCTTCGGGGTTTCCGTTTTCATTCTGTGCGGTTTTGAGCACTGCGTGGCCAATATGTTTTACTTTTCAATGGCCGGCCTTTGGGGGCAAGCCCACACTTGGGTCTGGCTGCTGATAATGACGCTCGGCAACGCTGTCGGCGGCTTGCTGCTGCCGCTCTGCCGAATTGCCGGAAACAAGCTGAAAGGAGAAACCAATGCTTGAGCTTAAAAATATCTCGTTTGCCGTGGATAACCGGCAGATATTGCAGGAAGTCAATCTGCAACTGCCCGATAGCCGCTTTGTGGTCATCACCGGCCCCAACGGCAGCGGCAAAACCACTTTGGCCCGCCTGATTATGGGCATTGAACAGCCCACCGGCGGCCAAATCATCTTCAACGGGCAGGATATAACCCATCTAAACATCACGGAGCGGGCGCGGCTTGGTATCAGCTTTGCTTTTCAGCAACCAGTACGCTTCAAAGGCCTCACCGTGGCCGATTTAATCTCCCTGGCAGCCGGTCAAAAGATGTCTACCGCCGACGTCTGCCAGTACCTATCCGAGGTTGGCCTCTGCGCCCGTGATTACGTCAACCGCGAGGTAGACGGCAAACTTTCCGGCGGCGAGCTGAAACGCATTGAAATCGCCGGCATTCTGGCCCGCGGCAACCAAACCAAACTTTCCCTGTTCGACGAGCCGGAGGCCGGAATTGACCTTTGGAGCTTCAACAATCTGATTGAAGTTTTTACCAACATGCGCAAACAAAGTCAGGCCGGCATTGTCGTCATCTCCCACCAGGAGCGGATTTTGGCTATCGCTGACGAGCTGGTAGTGCTATCCGGCGGCCGCATTGTGCAGCGCGGCCCGCAAAGTGAAATTTTGCCTTGCCTGCTAAACGTAGATTACAAATATAGCGCCTGCAAAGGAGGAACGCGCAATGACTAAGCCAGACGCCATCACCCAAAATTTGTTGGCCGCCGTGGCCGATTTACACGACGTCCCCAGCGGAGCCTACAATCTGCGCTTAAACGGCGAAAGCGCCGGCCGCCGCAGCACCGCCAACATCCAGATTGAAGCCAAGCAGGACAAGCCCGGCATTGATATTCACATCAAGCCCGGCACCAAAAATGAGAGCGTCCACATCCCGGTGGTGCTCAGCCAAAGCGGCCTGACGGAAACTGTTTACAACGATTTTTACATCGGGGAAAATGCCGACGTAATCATCGTGGCCGGCTGCGGTATTCACAACGCCGGCGCAGAAAAAGCCGAGCACGACGGTCTGCACCGCTTTTTCGTCGGCGCAGGGGCCCGCGTGCGCTATATCGAAAAGCATTACGGCGAGGGCGATGGCGCCGGCCAGCGGATTATGAACCCACACACCGTGGCCGAGCTGGCCGAGGGCGCTTATCTGGAAATGGAAACGGTGCAAATCAAAGGGGTGGATTCCACCATCCGCCGCACCGACGCAATTCTGCAAGCCGAGGCCACCTTAGTGGTTAAGGAAAAAATTATGACGCACGGCAACCAGCTGGCGGAAACCCACTTCAACGTGGAGATGAACGGCCCCAGCGCCTCTTGCAGCCTGTCCTCCCGCAGCGTTGCCGCCGGACAAAGTAAACAGGTGTTCTGCTCCAACATTGTTGGCAATGCACCTTGCAATGGACATTCAGAATGTGATGGCATTATTATGGATGAAGCCCAAATTTCCGCCATTCCCGAAATCTCAGCCAATCATCCTGACGCCAGCTTAATTCATGAAGCTGCCATCGGCAAAATAGCTGGTGAACAGATTTTGAAGCTGCAAACCTTAGGGCTGACGGAGGCTGAAGCCGAGGCCCAAATTATCAGCGGCTTCTTAAAATAGTTGCAATAAGCCCCGCAAAAATCTAAAAATTATGTTTACAAAATCCCCTAAATATGTTAAAATATACGTAAGGTTCGGGTTTTAAGATTTAAGAGGGAGATAATTTGACATTAACGGCTTGTTACAAAACAAAGGATGAATAGCATATGGATAACATTGATTTGGTCATACTGAAAATTTTGCAGGACAACGGACGTGAAACGGCCTCCAGCATCAGCAAGCGTATCCACCTTTCGGTTTCGGCTGTGCTGGACAGAATTCACAAACTTGAGGAAAACGGCGTGGTGAAGAAGTACACCGTGCTGTTGGATTCTCGCAAGCTGGGCTATGATGTTCTGGCGGTTATGGAAGTCCGCCTGGAACATCCACGTTTCTACGATAGCTTTGTGGAAGCCGTACAAAGCAATCCCAACATTGTGGATTGCTACTACCTAACCGGCGATTTTGATTTTAATCTCAAAATCTGCTGCAAATCTTCAGAGGAACTGGAGGATTTGCATCGCTTTGTAAAAGAAATTCCCGGAGTTTCCGGCACCATCACACATTATGTGCTTAAAGAGGTCAAAAATATTTATGAAGTTTCCCCAGCCGTTGTAGATAATGGGAAATAATTTATAAATAGATAATTTTTACACAAGAACCTCGCCCGCCGAACCATTGATAAATTTCTGAATAAAAATAACAAAGCCGCTTCCCGAAAGAAGCGGCTTTGTTACGTGAACACTCCCTGCACCAGCAGCATATAAAAAACCGTGCCGCCGGCAATGCTCAGCAAGGTGTTCTTGCGCCAACGGTGCAAAAACACAATAAAAGCAATCGCCAAAAACTCCGGCAAACCGTGCCAATCGGTAAAAACTACGTCCCTCAGACAGTAAACCACCAGCAGAGCAATAACTGCGCAAGGCAGAACCGTCCCTAAATAGGTTATGTACTTAGGCGGTTTTCGTCCCTCCGGAAAAATCAAAAACGGCAAAAAGCGCGTCAACATCGTGCCTGCCACCACCGCCAAAATCGTGATGATCTGCTGCTCTATCGTCATCAAGCCGCCTCCTTAGTGGTTTGCTCCGCCCGCTTGCGGTCAAACGTAAAGCACAAAACAATCAAGGCCATAGCCGGCAGCACAAAGCTGTCGCCACCAAAAAGCAACAAGCACAGGCAGGCGCAGCCCAACCCCACCAAAGCCGGCCGGTGCTCCTTGGCCTCGTCCCATTGGCCCAAAAACATCACCACAAAAAGCGCCGTCATCACAAAATCAATACCAGTAGTGTCAAACTTGATTATGTAGCCCAAAAGGCTGCCCAAAGTAGCGCCGGCCACCCAGTAAATCTGGTTTAGCAACGTCACAAAAAACATAAACCAGCCGCTGTCCACATCAGCCGGCAGTTTCACCGTGCAATTAATGGTAAATGATTCGTCGCACATACCAAAAATTAAATAGGGCTTTTTCCAACCCAAGCCCTTATATTTATCCAACATTGAAATGCCATAAAACAAATGCCTGGCGTTCACCATCAAAGCTAGGCCCAAAGCGCGCCAGGGGTTAAAAGGCAACAGCAGCAAATGAGCCGCCACAAACTCCATAGAACCCGCAAAGATAAACAAACTCATCAACATCGGATACACAAAGGAAAAGCCCAGGCTGCGCATTAAAAACCCATAAGACACACCCAAAAACAAAAACCCCACCGCAATCGGCAACGTGTGGGGCAGGGCCGCCTTAAACGCCTGCATTTTCACTCGCCATTCCTCCCAATTTCATTAAATTATTTTCATATTATATTATAAAAATACAAATAAAGCAAGAATTTTTTCACAATTTTTTCCGATTTTACCAATCCGCACCATCATAAATATATTGACAAATGTCCGCCACAGGAATATAATTATATTGAATACGCTAAATTTTACCGTCTGAAAAAGGAGGAATTTCTATGAGCCTCTCGATCATGGGGTCGGTCAACACCTACACTAAAACCATGAAGTTGCAGACGCAGTGGAATCTTAAACAGCAAAGCGGCGATTACACCAGCCACAAAAAATCTCTGGACGAATGGATCAGCACCGCCCAGGAAACGCTGAAAAAATCCCGCCGCGGCCTTTACGGCAACCAAGACGATGATGAGGAAGGCAACAAAAAGCTGAACAACATCATGCAAAAAATCTATGCTGGCAAAAAGCTGACCCAAAAGGAACGGGAGTATCTGCAAGCCAAAAATCCGCAGGCCTATGAAAAACTACGCGCCAGTGAACAGGAGCAAAAGGCTTTTGAGAAAAAACTACGCCTTTGCCGCACCAAGGAGGAAGTGCAGCGGCTGAAAATGACGCAGCTAGCCTCCTCAATGGCCATAGTCGGCTCTGTTCAAAACAATTCCAAAATCCCATTGGAGAAAAAGTTGGAAATCTGCATGCAGGAAAAAATGCGTTGCGACAGAATAGAAGCCAGCACGCGGGCTTTTGTAAACAGCGGCGAATACAACCGCCTGCCCACCGAAGCAGAACAGGCCAAGGCCCACAAGGAGGAAAAGGAAAAACAGCAGGTTCACAAAAAGCCAAAGCCGGAACAAAAACCGAGCAAACCGCAGCAGCCTGACGTTGACCTGGAGCTCAACCCGGATACCACGGAAAAACCGGCAATCAAACCGGAAACCAGCACGGAGCAATCGACGGATTACCAGCCAACCATCGGCCAAACCAGCCAGCAAGTTGGCGTAAAACCCGCTGCCGCCACCGGCACGGCCAACCGTTCCGAGTTCACCGACTCGCCAGAGCTGCGCAAAGTGCGCCGGGCCCGCCGGCAAACCGGCCGCGCTGCCTATGCCGCCAGCCCAGCTCCAGCTCCCAACCCGCCAGCCCTGAACGTTAAAGCTTAATTAAGATTTCACAAAAAAATTAAGGGGACAGTTGTTCAAACAAAACAACCGTCCCCTTTTTATATGCTTGATTTAATATACTTTATTTTAGTAGCACTGCAAAATCAACCAAATATTGTCAAAATTGCCGGCCGCCAAATCCTGCTTTTTAATCCAAAAGTAAATATGCCCCGCATCGCCGAACATCAGCTCAAAATCGCCGTTCTCCACCGTGCCCATCTGAAACAGCAAAAGCCAATCCTGGCTGGCCCGCTCAATTTCAGCCTGCAATTCCGGGTCAAGCTCCTGTGGCGAGCCGCAGTAAATGCCGCGGCTTACCTTTTCACATTCCTGCTGCATTGGGTTTTGGATTAAATCCGGCCAACCCAGCAGCTTGCTATTATCGCTCCATTCGCCCTCGGCGATGTAGCCAAACTCCTCTCTCAACTGCTCAAAATCATCCCAATCCAGCACGTCCGCCGCCTCAGGATATTCCTCCGGCAATTCCTGCGTCAGCGGCGAGCGCACAAAATCACCCAAATCAGGCAAATCCAAAGCCGCCTCAAACTGCACGGCAAACTCCAGCAAACGGAAGTCCTCCGCCAAATCAGCCGGAAAATCCGCCTGCTGCAAGGCCTCCAAATCCTTAAACCAAAACACCCTGGCACAGCCCTTGTCCGCAGTCTCAAAACCCCAGCGTTCGGTTTCCAGCTCGTAAAAAAAGCTCAGCAAACCCTGCTTTGGCAAAAGCCCCTCCTTATCAAACTCCGCCGCTTCGGCCAAATTAATTTGCGCCATAAAGGAAAGCGGCCGGTTTGCCACCACTTTTTTATAATTCTCGCTTTCAAAATACGGCCAAACAAAATCCTGCGGCACATCCGGTCGCCCGCCAATTTTGCTGCGGCACGGCGCAAGCGGCTCCGCCGCCGGCGTGTAATGCAGTTGCACGGCATTGCGCTGCAACTGCTCAAACAAATCCAACATTCCTTGCTTAAAACCTGCGTCCATAAAATTTCACCTCATTAAACTATAATATCCAAAACCCTCTCCACCAAAAACGCCACCAGGCTGGCCGCCACCGCCACAAAAAGCAGGCTCTTTTCCCGATAAGCGAAAAACACCGCCGTCAAGCCGCCCAAAACGGCGGAAATCACACTGTTGGTGGATGTAAAAATGGCCGGCACCGTCATCGCGCCCAAAACGGCATAGGGCACATAATACAAAAAGGAGCGCACAAAAACATTATTAATCTTCTGCGTAAACAGCACCAGCGGCAGCAAACGGATTAGATAAGTCACCAAAGCCATCACGCCGATATAAGCCAAAAGCAGACCATTGCTTAACTCACTCATCAGCCTCCGCCTCCTTAACCGGGAACTTCCAGGCCGCAAAGGCCGCCGCCAGCAAAGTGCAAATGATAATCACAAAGCCGCTGCCCAGGCCGGCAAAAACCGGCGCCCATTGCAGCAGGCAGCTTAAAGCCACCGCCAGCAAAATAACCGCCACAATAGCCCGGTTCTGCTTAGCCGGCGGAATAATAATCGCCAAAAACATACCGTAAATAGCAATGCCCAAAGCCGAGGCCACCGAGTCCGGCAAAAAATTCCCGGCCACTGCCCCAAACACCGTGCCGCCGGCCCAACCAAAGTAAGGCGCGCAAATCAAGCCAAACATATAAGCCCGGCCCACTTCGCCCGGCCTTCCAGCCGCCACGGCAAAAACCTCGTCCGTATTCACAAAGGCAATCAAAAAGCGGTCGCGCAGGCGCACCGTCCCGTCCAACTTCTGGGAGAGGGAAAGGCTCATCAGCGCATAGCGCATATTAATAATCAACTGGGAAAGAGCCAGCTCCAAAAAAGCGCCGCAAACGGAAATCACCTGCAAACCGGCAAACTGCCCGGCAGAGGTCACATTAGTCATAGAAATCAGCACTGGGCCCCAAACCGGCAGGCCGGCCGCCACTGCCGCCAGGCCAAAGGTAAAAGCCACGGAAAAATAGCCCAAACCAATCGGCACGCCGTCCCTTAAACCATTGCGGAAATCTTTAGAAAAGGTTATCATTGAACAAATTCTCCAGCAAACAGGGGCCGTTCGGCAAAAACAGGCCCTGAGCCGCCGCGCGCACCTCATCATGAACCACCGGATTAGCCAAACTGTGGTGCCGGCTGTCAAACAGCACAAACGGCACCGCGTCGCGCGCGTGGGTGCGAATTTCCAAAGGCGTAAAATGGTCGGGCAACACCAGCATACGATAATCCTCGCCCATCGCCGCCAGCGCGTCCAAAATCGGCGGGATCGTTTCCTGGTCAATCCGCTCAATCGCACTGATTTTCTTATCCAGCAAACCCTGATGGCCGCTCTCGTCCGGGGCCTCCACATGCACGTAAACAAAATCAGCGCCGCCTTGCAAGTAGGCCGCGGCCACCTCGCCCTTGCCGCGGAAGTCAGTTTCCGGCCGGCCGGTCGCCGTCGATAAATGTAAAATATCCATTCCCGCCGCAATACCAATACCGCGCAGCAGGTCAACCGCACTCAAAACGCCGCCCTTTTTGCCCCAGCGCTGCTGAAAATTAGGCAGCAAAGGCTTAGTGCCCGGCCCCCAAAGCCACAAAGCGTTAGCAATCCCCTCGCCTTTGGCCGCTTTGGCCAGATTATAAGGCTGACGGGCCAAAATCTCGCTGGCCCGGCGCATAAATTCCAACATCTCCTCTGCGCCTGCGCCCTGCGGCAAACGGTCGGCCACTTTCTCGCCCATCATATCATGCGGCGGGGTATAGGTGGTAGTATCCGCCGCTTCCTCACGCCGCAGCAGAATATGCCGATAGGAAACGCCCGGAAACAGCCGCACCAAATCCGTGTCCAGCTCCGCCGCCACCGCGGCAATCAGCTCGCGCGCGTCCTCAGTGGCAATATCACCGCCGGAGTAATCCACCATCGTGCGCTGCAAAAAGTCCGGCTCGTCGGAAAGCTGCACCAAATTGGCCCGCAGACTCAAATCTCCCTCAGCCATCGGCACCCCGGCGGAAAGCGCCTCCAAGGAGGAACGCCCCCGATAAAATTCCTGCGGCGCGTAGCCCATAATCGAAAGGTTAGCCACGTCGGAGCCCGGCGCAAATTCCGGCGGCACCGTCTGGCACAGTCCGGTCAGGCCGCCGCCCGCCATCGCGTTAATGTGCGGCTTGTCGGCCACCGTCATCGGCGTTTTGCCATCCAATTCCGGGCAAGGCCAATCCGCCATGCCATCCGCCAAAATCACTATGTATTTCATAAATATCTCAGCCCCTTATCCTTTTTCTTCTATATTAAATATATTAGCTAATATTCCAGCTTAATCCCGGCCCGGCCGCTTATCTGCAAACCAGGGCGCGGCGGTGTCGGCTCCGTTGCCGGTCGGGTTCAGATATTTCCGGCCCCTCAGCTCATCCGGCAGATACTGCTGCTGCACGTAACCGCCAAAATCGTGCGCATATTTGTAGCCCGCCCCGTGGCCAAATTGCTTAGCCCCAGGGTAACTGCTGTCGCGCAGGTGGCGCGGCACGGCAAAATCACCCAGCTTGTCCACCTCAGCCAAAGCCGCGTCAATGCCAAGATAAGCGCTGTTGCTTTTTGGTGCCCGCGCCACGTAAACCGCGGCCATCGCCAAGGGAATACGCGCCTCCGGCCAGCCCACAAAATGCACCGCGTCCATACAAGCCGTGGCCACCTGCAAGGCCTGCGGGTCGGCCAGGCCCACGTCCTCCGCCGCGCAAATAATAATCCGCCGGCAGATAAACTCCGGCTGTTCGCCGGCCCTAATCATCCGCGCCAGATAATGCAAAGCCGCGTCCGGGTCGGAACCGCGCATGCTCTTGATAAATGCGGAAATCACATCGTAATGATTATCGCCCTGCTTATCGTAATGCAGGGCTTTTTGCTGAATGCTCTCCGCCGCCACCTCCAGGGTGATATGCCGCAGCCCGTCCTCTGCCGGCGCAGTGGTCAGCACCGCCAGCTCCAGCGCATTATAAGCGTTGCGGGCGTCCCCAGCCGCCGCGTCGGCAATATGATCCAGCGCCTCCGCCTGCATATCCACCTGATAATTGCCCAAGCCGCGCTCCTTGTCCTGCAAGGCCAACAGCAAAAGCGCCCGGATATGCTGCTTCTGCAAAGGCTCCAAGCGAAAAATGCGGGAGCGGGAAAGCAGCGCGCCGTTCACCTCAAAATAGGGGTTTTCGGTGGTCGCGCCAATCAAAATCACCGTGCCGTCCTCAACCGCCGGCAGCAAAGCGTCCTGCTGGCCCTTGTTAAAGCGGTGGATCTCATCAATAAACAACACCGTGCGCATATTGTAAAGCTCCAGATTTTGCCGGGCCGTCTGCAAAACCGCCCGCAGCTCCGCCACGCCGGTGCCCACAGCAGAAAGCTGCTTAAAGCTGCTGCTGGTGCTGTTGGCAATCACCCGCGCCAGCGAGGTTTTGCCAACCCCCGGCGGCCCGTAAAACAGCAACGATGAAAGCTGGTCGGCCTCAATGGCCCGGCGCAGCAAACGCCCTCGCCCCAAAATCTGCTCCTGCCCCACATATTCCGCCAAGCTGCGGGGGCGCATCCGGGCCGCCAGGGGTTCCGCCCGGCGACGGTTAGCGTCCGCCTGCCCGCTGAACAAATTAGGCTCGCTCATCTCGCATTCCTCCTTAACCGCAAACTAAAAAGCAACTCAAGCCTCCGCCTTTTCCAGCTCTGCCAAAAAAGCGGCAAAATCAGCCGGCAGCGGAGCCTCCAACTCAATCGTTTCATCCGTAATCGGGTGCACAAACTGTAGCCGCGCCGAATGCAGCAGCATGCCCACATCGGGCGTATTCCGCGGCCCGTAAAGCTTGTCCCCAACCAAAGGATGGCCCAAATATTTCATATGTACGCGGATTTGGTGAGTGCGCCCCGTTTCCAGCTTGCAGCGCACCAGGGTATAGCCGCCCACGCGCTCCAAAACCTGATAATGCGTCACCGCCCGGCGGCCGCCCGATGGCAAAACCGCCATCTTTTTGCGGTCTTTGGGGCTTCGGCCCAACGGCGCGTCAATGGTGCCGCCCGGCTCCGCCATACTACCGTGCAACAAAGCCAGATACCAACGGTTCACCGCCCCCTCATGCCAGCCCTCGGCCAGCTTTTGGTGGGCGCGGTCGCTTTTAGCCACAATAATCAGCCCGGTAGTGTCCTTGTCCAAGCGGTGTACAATGCCCGGCCGCAAAACGCCGTTAATGCCGGAAAGGTCGCGGCAATGCGCCAGCAGAGCGTTCACCAGCGTTCCCTGCCAGTTGCCGGCCGCCGGATGCACCACCATTCCCCGCGGCTTGTTCACCACCAACAGGTCGGCGTCCTCAAACACCACATCCAACGGAATATCCTCCGGCTCCGCCTGCAAAGGCTCAGCCTCCGGCAGTTGGGCCCAAAGCTCGTCGCCCGCCCTAAGCGTGTAATTCGGTTTGGCCAAAGTCGGCTCGCCACCGGCAGGCTGCACCTGCACGCCGCCCTGCTTCAACAGCTTTTGCCAAAAGGAGCGCGATTGTCCCTCCGCCGCATAAGCCGTCAAAAACAGGTCAATTCGCTGGCCGGCTTCCGCCTCCGTTATCACAAAATGTAACTCATTCATAATTCATTCCCACTATGTTTCTTATTTTGTTTCTTATTTTGTTTCTTATTTTGTTTCTTATTTCGCTTTTTCTTCCAAAAACAGTAAAATAGCCAGCCCAGCCACGCCGCAGCAAAGCAGTATATCCGCCACGTTAAAAATCGGCCAATGCGGCAGCTCCAAAAAATCCACCACATAGCCCAAACGGAAGCGGTCAAGCATATTCCCCAAGGCTCCGGCCATCACCACGCTCAAGGCCAGGCGTTGGCCGCGGCGAGCGGCCGGGGTCAAAAAAAACCAGGCCGCCAGCAAAACCAAAAGCACCAGGGAAAACACGGCCAGCCCCAAAGTACTGTTGCTAAAAAGGCTCCAGGCCGCGCCGGTGTTCCGCACATGGTGCAGCTGCAAAACCGGCCCCAAAATCTCCACGCTGCCGCCCAGGGGCAGGTTTTGCACCACCAGCCATTTGCTGAGCTGGTCCAAAACCAACCCAACCACAATAATCAACACAAAAATCATCAAACAACCTCAATTTCCTCAAGTATTAATCAAACCAGGCCTTTAACCCGCTGCACTTCCTGCACGTAAAACAGCAGCTGAGCAATAAAATCACCCAAAACGGGAATGCCCAAATCCACCAGCAGGTTCAAAAGATACAAGGCCAGCGCGCTGAGCAAAAAGAAACCCAGCGCAAAGCCCATGCCTCGGAATATGCCAGCCGCAAAATGGCGCAGGGCAAAGCCCCACCAACGCCGCAGCTTTTTTTTATTCGTAAAATTAAACATACTTTATTATACCACAGAAAAATAATTATTACAGCCCCTATTGTCAAATTTTTTTCGATTCTCCAGGCACAACCGTCACCACCGGCTCCCCGGCTTTCGCGTCGTAATCCACGCGGATATGTCCGTCCCGCAAATCCTGCAAACGCACGTAATTATGCCCGGCCTTTTCAATAGCGGCCACCGTTTTTTCCACGCCGTTCAAGCGCAGTTTAATCTGCTTTTCCACTTCCAGTTCCTCCTCCCTTTCTTTCTCAGCGGCAATGCCCTCGCGTATAAACTGCAAAGGGTCAATCCCCGCCGGATAACGATATTCTCCCTTATGCACCTCCAAGTGCAAATGGCGGCCGGTCACATTGCCAGTCGCGCCCTCCACGCCCAAAACGGTGTCCTCGTTCACTTTCTGGCCCGGCTGCACGTAAACCGTGCGCAAATGGGCGTAAAGCGTCAGGTATCCGTCCGCATGCTTAACATACACACAGTTGCCGTAGCTGCCGCTGCGGCCAACCTTTTGCACATGCCCGGCATAAAGCGGATAAACCAAACCGTCGCCGCCGTCAGCAATGGATATAAAATCCTGTCCGCTATGCCAACCAGCCTGCCAAAGCTTGCCAACCGCGCCATAGCGGGTGCCCAATCTAAACGTCTTAAATGGATATTGCATTTATTTCCCCTCCAAATCATTTTCCTCCCAAATTATTTTCCTCACTGCGCTCTCCGTCGGTTCGCACATTTTTACCGAAAAAAAAGCCCAAAACCAACATCACCGCACTACCAAAAAGCTCGCTCATCTCGCGGCCGCCAATGGTCATCACACACAAAACCAACACCAAAGCCAGCGTCACCAGGCTTTTCACATCCAACAAACGAGCCAATCTCTGTAAAATTATCAATCCTCATCACTCCTTTATCAATTCCCGCCAATCATTCTTAAATTAAACACAAAAAGCAAAGCACAAGCCATATTTACTATCCGCCCGGTAGGAGGAAGCCTGCAAGTAACCCGACACCGCCGTCACCGGATAGGCCTCGTTGCCCGTGCCCTTCACCCGGCTGCGCGTCCAGTAGTTGTAATTCTTGTTAGGCACATGCCCAGCCTGATAATACTCATAAAACACATTGTAATGCTGCGGATTGGAAAGCGCACAGTATCCGTAAAGCTCAAACTCAGAGGGCAAAAACAGCTTGTCAGTAGTAGTCTGCCCCGCGCCATTGTCAATGTTGGCGGTATATTTGCGCACCGGCTTCAGCGCCGCCTGCAAATCCGCCGGCAAACTGCTCAGCACCCCTGGCAGGGTAGTCGTCCGCAGCAGGCAGTTGGCCCAGCCGCCGTCAAAGGTGCTGCTAGGGTCAAAGGAGTAACTGTGCGGCGTGCTGCTTTTCATCTGAAAAGTCAAACCGGCCATTTCATGCCCCACCGTCGGCGTCGCCAGATAATCCTGGCCAAAACCAATAATCTGCATATCGTAAGTGCCCAAGCTGCTGCTCACACTTTTACTATCACCCAACATAAAAGCCTCGCGGGCCCGCCCAGCCTCGGCCAGCTTGGCAATATAAGGCCAGGGCGCGGCCGCCAAAGTCGGCGCAGCCACCACCGTAGTGCGGCCAATATGCTCCACCAAAAATTCCTTGCTGTAGCTTTTGCCTGCATAAACATAGGTCAGCCGCCATTTGCCCAAGGCGGTCAAGGCCGCCTGCAACTCCATAGAACTGCCCACCGTGCCGGAAAAAGCGCCGTTGCCGCCCACCTGCTGCAAAACCACCTGCGTGTTTGGAGCCGCCCAAATCACCACAGAAATCACCGCTTTCACCTGCAAACCATTAAGGGTCGTCTGCATACCCTGCTGGCTGGTCTGCAAGCTCTCAGCCAGGCTTTTAGCCTCCTCGCCCAGCTTCAGCTTGCCGTCAATCACATCTGCATTGTCATTAAAATCCTGAATATTATAGTAATCTGCCAAACCGGGCTTTTTCAGCCGATAATTAGCCGTATATTTAGCCATCAGTCCAGCACCTCCTCTCTGATTGCCCAGCAGCTCCATTTGCCCAGCTGCTGATGCGTAAATTTGGCCAGTTTGCCGTGTGTATTAAACATCAGCTGCAAATGTAGGCTCAGGTTAGCCGGCGCCACCCGCTGCAAAAGCGCCCGCAAAGCCGGCAGGCAGCCTTTTGCCGCCAGCGTAATGTAAATATGCAGCACATAGTTCTTTTCATCCAACACCATAGTATATTGCCCTTGCGGCGCAGCGGCCGCCAAAAGCTCCTGCAAACGGGCCACGGTAAAAGGCAGCTGTTCGTTCAAACGCAAAAGCAAGGCTCGCCGCCGCTCATCCAGACTCAAACTTTCCGGGGCCTCCAAATGTAAAAGCCGCTCCCAACGGGCCAGGCCCCACTCTCCAGCTCCCAGAATAAACTGCTCCGCCAAGGCCTGCTCCACCGCCCGCCAAGCTTGCTGAAAGTAAGGCTGCTCCGCCTGCAAAACCTGCCCCAGCTCCCGAATATTTCCCAAAAACTCCGGCAAATATTCGCGCAACCGTCCCGCCGGCCCCATCGCCGCTTCATTATCATTATATGCTTCCACAACCTTATCGGACATCCACCTGCCCCCTCACCGGTATTTCCGTATCGCTCAACTGCAAATTGGCCGCCTTGCCAGCCAGAGTCAAACCGCTAACGTCCAAAACCCCCGGCAGCTGCAAAATGCGCGCCTCCAGCTGGCTGATACGCACCGTTAAATGCTCTGCCGCCGCCCATTCCGTCCGCAAATCCGCCAAGTAACCCTCCACGCATCCGCGCACGGCGGCGGCCACATCCGCAGCCTGCCAGCCCTCGCGCAAGGTCAGCTGCAAAGCCACATCCACCGTCCGCGCTTCCGCCGCCGCCACCGTCACCACATGACCAATCGGCGCCAGGCCCAATCCGGCTCCCTGGCCGGCCGCCAACCCCCGCGGGTCAAAAAGCTGCTGCACACGCTCCAGCAAATCCGCCGTCGGCACGCTTAACTTTTCATCCAACAAAAGCAAGCGCACCGTGCCGCCGCCAGCCCAGGCCGCCTGCACCTTAGCCGCGCCCACGCCGGCCACGCTCTCCGCCTTAGCCACATAATCCGCCACATTGCCGCCAAAACGCTGCTCCAGCAAGTCCCGCAGATAGCGGGCCCGAAAAGCCTCCGTGCTCTCCTCATCCTCGCCCGGCACAATCAACCGCTGCAATTCCGCCCTGTTCAACCCGCTCAAGTATTCCAACGGCACCAGCCGCCCCAGATAAGCGTTCGGCTCGCTGCCCGCCTCCTCGCATTCCAGCTCAAAAAGGTTCTCGCCCAGGCTCCGGGTCACGCGCCAATTAAAACGCTCACAGCAAAAACGGCTGCCCACGGCCACCTCCGTTTGGGTCTCAATCAAGCCCAGGGCCGTGGCCGGGCCGGCCGGCCGGGGGCTCAGCCCCCGCTCCTTAGCCCGCAAAACCAAGTAGGCGCGGCTGGCCGTGTCAGCAAAACCCTCCTGCAAAACCAGTTCCAAGGCCTGATAAAGCCGGGCCAGCTCAAAAGCCGCCGGAGCCAGCGCGTCCCAAACCAGGCTCCCCTCCCGCTTGTCCACCGGGCTAGCCACCCGCTCCAACATCCCCGCCAAAATATTTTCATAAGTCATATTCTCATACATTATTTAAGTTTGTCACCTCCGCCTGCAAATCTCCGTAAACGCTGCGCACCAAAAAACTAACCGCCAAACTACGGCCCTGCCGGACAAAGCGAAATTCCTCCACGCCCAGCACCCGGTCGTCCTGCAAAAGAGCCTCGCGCAAACGCCGCTCCGCCTCCGGGATAACATAAGCCGCCGGCTGGCCCACCAACCCCAACAGGTCAACCCCAAAGCCGGCGGAAAAAATCGGCCAACGGCCGCGCTCCGTCTGCAACAGCAAAAACACCGCCTGGCGCAGGGCCTCCAGCCCATCGCAGCGCCCCTGCACAAAGCATTCGCCGCCATCGGGAGCAAACTCGCTCAAAGCCCAGGTTCGCGCCTCCTGCACCTCCCTCAGCTGCACCAAAGCCAATCACCTCACAATCCGCGGCCCTCACATACCCACCAGCTCGGTAAACTTTTCGGGGATTTCAAAATCCTCAAAGGTAAAGCGCAGCTCCTCCTCCAGGTATTCATCCTCCGCGCTGAATTTGGCCAGCACGCCGCCGTCCAAATTGCAATCTTTCAAAATAACCGTCTGGCGGCCCACACTGCTCACCGGATCCTCGTTGGTAATCTGAATATCAAAGTACATATCCTCGCCGCTTTCCTTAAAGCGATATAACAGCTCCCGAAAAAGGCTGCTGTTGTAGTGGAACGTCGCCTTGCCGCTGCCGCTCCAGCCCACGCCCTTGTTGCCGCGGCCCATGCGCCCCAGCACCGGCACCTGCATTTTCTTCTTCTCAATGCTGGCCTCCAGGTTAATCGCCTGCATAAAGCGATAACGCCGCCCGTCAATGGTCACATAACATTCCGCCAACCCGGCAGAAAGCGCGTCCCAGGCGTTCATAGTCACTCCCATTTTATCCCTCCTTAATTAAACGTCACCGTCAAATATAACTGCGACATTGCATTGGTCACATTCAGATAAGACGAAATAACCACCGCTTTTTTGTTCTCACCCTGCGCCACCGTCACATCCGCCGGGTCAAAGCCCTCAATAGCCCTCAGCCCCTCCAGCTTGCGGTAGTAGGCCACCACGTCGCTCCAAAGGCTAATTCGCCCCGCGTTGTCATTCGGCACAATCCCTAAGTAACGCTGATAAAACAAAGCCGCCAAATCCAGCACAATCTGGTCCAGCACGCGCACCGTCTGATTAAATCGCCGGTCCTCCAAGCCGCCCTCCTGCCAATTCTGCAAGGAGTTCACATCCTCCAAAACGCGCAGCTCGCCGTTTAGGCGGTGCAAAACCAGACGGCCCTCCAGCAA
>Ga0073906_1001607_pt1 | contig 33705 bp, 29 predicted proteins | sample Inofromicrocosms_FD_65485 | JGI IMG/M metagenome (GOLD analysis project Ga0073906, IMG submission 65485) | Mouse cecum microbial communities from Vienna, Austria - Inoculum for glucosamine and mucus D2O microcosms | ecosystem: Host-associated > Mammals > Digestive system > Large intestine >...
AGCTTTTTCTTTTTGAAGAAGCGCAAAAGCTGGCGGAACAGCTTGGTGTGGAGCAAAAAAAGATCAAGGTTAAGCCCTATACCCGGACACCACGCAAACCAGGTGTCCGGGCTGAAATGCTTGCCGGCCTGCAAACAGAAGTCGAAGAATATACCATTCCGGAAGGGGAGACCCGTCACGGCCCATCCTGGACGCCTTTTGGTCATGGGTTGAAAAAAACGCGGCATTAGCCACCACAAATGAGAAGCTTACGAAGGCCCTGGTCTATGCCCAAAACCAGAAAAAATATCTGGAAACATTTCTGGAAGATGGGCGTCTGCCGATCTCAAACAACCTATGTGAAGCAACAATCCGGTCATTTGCCACAGCAAGGCGGGCATGGCTCTTTGCGGATACTCCGAAAGGGGCCAAGGCGAATGCGATCCTCTATACTCTGGTAGAGAGTGCCAGAGCCAATCAGCTGAATGTGTTTGAGTACCTGAAATATCTTCTGGCAGAGCTCCCGAACAGCGGCTATTTAGAGCATCCGCAGATTCTGGATGAATACCTGCCCTGATCCAAGTCACTGCCGGAGCAATGCCGGCTGGAGCGCACGATAAAAAGTGTTGCTAAATAGCCAAGAACCGGACCTCGATCGACAAAAGTCGATGGATCCGTTTTTCTGTTATTTACAACAACTATGCAGACATAAACCTTCTATTTCCTCACCTCATTTCTCATTCTTCCCATCTGCTCAGGATAAAGAAAAAACAAACGTTTCAATAAATAATGATCTCAGTATAATCTATGTGAGATTTACTAGACGCCATCTTTTGAAGCGCTTACGAAAGAGCATCAATGTAAGATAGAAAAGCTTTGAAAGAAAGTGATGTACTGGCAAATTTATACTCAGATATAAATTTGTCAGTACATGAAATTAGATGCTGTCTGTCTGGACAAATGCCTCCCAAAACCTCTCCATACAAGCCACAGACCCAGTAGATACCCGTATCCATCCTTTCAGAATCCCCTTGCTATAATCCCGCACCCAGACATTTTTCTTTTTTAATTCTTCCACTACAAGCCGTGAAGTCTTTTTCGGTAAAAACAGAACGAAATTGCCCTCCATCACTAATGTCTGATACCCGGCATTTTTCAACTTTTCTGCAATCCACATACGGCCTTCGTGCTCCAAATTAATAAGCCTGGCCGCAAGTTCCTGATTCCGGATCACTTCCTGTGCAAACAAAATAGCGATAGTATTCACATTAAATGTGGATTCTGCATTCTCTATGTAGCCAATCAATTCTGCATTCCCGGACACATATCCAACTCGAAGCCCTGCCATGGAAAATAACTTAGAAAATGTGCGCAAAACAAGCACGTTATTATATTCCCTGATCAATGGCATAAAGGTCGGTGTGTAAAAATAATGATACGCCTCATCAATGACTGCAATTGCCCCGACTTCTTGTGCTCGTCTGATGATTTTCCTTACATCCTCTTCACTATAGGTATATCCGATGGGACTGTTTGGGTTCAGTAAAATGACGATTCCGGTGTCTGTGTCGATAGCCTGCAGAATTTCAGTCGGATCAACCGAAAAATCCGCTCTGTATCCCACCATTTTATGTTTCATCCCGAACATTTCTGCGTATACTCCATACATCTCAAATGTAGGTGTTACCGTTAGCAGCGTCTTCCCTGGCTGACCGAAACAGTGGAAGATCAGACGCATAGCTTCATCTGAACCTGCGGTAACCGAAATGTTCTCATAGGTTGTCCCATCATGCTCTGCAAGCATCGTCATCAGATGATCCTTTTCGGGATATGCAGCGATATAAGCGGGAGTAATTTTCGATATAACGGCATCAAAGATTTCCTGCGGCAATCCTTCCGGGTTTTCATTCATATCCAGGCGCAGCACACTGGATCGCTCATCATGAAATTTTACACGATACAAATCTTTTATATTTTCATTTACATAATACATATGGTTTACCTCAAATTAGTGATATATTTGCTTTATAACTGTCGGCTATCTCTCCAAAATGGTATACCAACGGTCCGTTTCACTGTATTCCTTCTCTTTATTGAGGTGGGGGAGCATCCCCTGTTCCCTGATCTGGAAACCGGCATTCAGCCAGCTCTCATACACCTGATTGTATTCCGATTCCGTACGGTAAATCACGTCATAGTCTGCTTTCAGTGCTTCTGAATAGAACTGGTTCAGTGTAAGCCGTTCCTCTAATGCGATGGTTTCCGTAAAATACACTTTCGCCTGTGTATCCATCTTGCTCAGCAGCCGCTTCATCCCGGTGATGAGCGCGTCATCATTGACATACATCATAATGCCACAGATCCATAACCGGTTAAACCGGCAGGGAAGTTTGGAATCTGGCAATGCACAAAACTCTTCGAATCCATAATTCAGAAAGTCATAACTTTTGTCCGGAAAACTGTTGCGTTCTTCGGCACATCTGACCATCTCGGAGGAAAGATCCGTTCCGCAGTAATAACCGCTTCCCGGAATCAGGACTTCTGCCCAGCGTCCCATTCCGCACCCGATATCCAGGACCTTGCTGTGTTCATCAATCTGCATTTTGGGCAGGATGTTTTCCTTTTCATATGCATCCCATGCCAGTGCGTATTCCGGATTCTGGTCGCCCAGGAGTACGGAGACATAAGGGTTGGCCATATTTTTTATTGCTTTTGCCCTGTTATTGTAAAAATGTTGTGTATGCTCGATATCAATTTCTACTTTCGTTCCGTATATTCGTTTTCCGTTCACGTTATGATTCCTCCATAATTTCCTGATACAGCCTTATATGCCTGTCTACATATTGATCAAAGGAATAGTTCTCCTTTACAAATTCGCATCCTTTCCGTCCTCTGTCAGATAGTTCTTCCGGATGCCCCAGCAAGTACATAATTGCCTCAGCGATGGCATCTGATGACGAATATTCCACAGCGATCCCACATTCAGGTGCATTTGTAACTTCTTCTAAAACAGTGTCTTTAAAACTGATCACAGTGCAGCCGGCAGCCATAGCTTCTATTGCCATTACGCCAAAAGTTTCGGCAAGAGAAGGCATAAGAAAAATATCGCAGGATTGAAAAAAACGAATAATCTCTGATTCGTCATCAACCCATCCCAATTCCGTTGTATGGTATTTATCTTTTATATAAGAAGGAACATTTTCATTACCTACGCACAGGAGCTCAATTTTGTTACCAGCATTCAGCTTTTGAAGCGCTTCATATATATATTTGCATCCCTTCCTTTCCAACCGGTCGGATCGAAATGCTATAACCATTTTTTCCCTGTTTTTACGGACGTCTGAATGTTTTTCTTTTAAAGAATATTTATCCGGATCAATCCCAAATGGAATAATATGTATATTTGAAAAATGCTGTGTCAGCGGACTCTGTTTCAAATAATTTTCCATAAACCCACAGGACACAACGATATGCGGATTCATCTGTGAGAGGATACACTTTTTCTGCTCCCACATAAAATTTGTAGTATCTTGATTCAGTTTAAATAAAATTTCATTTGTTTTTCTGCAGTTACCACAGCCGGTTTTCCATCCGCCGCACATAAGCGGATACAGGCAGTTTCCCGTGAGAATCCAGGGGTCGTGAATAGTCCATACAGATTTTTTTGCGTTCATCAGCCGCGGATAATCCAACAGTGAGGCCACGCCATTATATAAAATATGGTAATGCACCAGGTCTGCCGCTTGAAATTCAGGAGAAGAGAAGATTGCTTCACCGCAAGGATATAAAAAATTATTGATAGAGTGTATTTTCTCAAACTCCCGTATCTGGTAATGTAAAATCAAATCCTTTGGTATACTTATTACACTTCCACTAGTACTTCTTTTATCCAACACAAGCTGGCCGGCAGAAATTCCTCTCTTTATTAATGCAATATGCAGATCATAACCGTTGAACACATGGCCTGATAAATCGGATACATTAACCTCAAGTATTTTTGCCTGCACTGTTTTTCTGTCCGTATTGCTTTTTTTTCGATCCTTATTCCTTAAAAAATAGTCATCAACGATATTTTGTAGCGCTTCATGTACTTCCTTTTTGTTATAATAAATTCCGTCCTGTATGTCCCGTTTTAATTCCTCGATCAAATGGAGATCCTGCAGGGGACTTATTTCAAGCAGATCCTCTTTTACGGCCAGCAACCGTACTGCAGTTTCCTTATCATAGACATTTTGAAAACCATGCCGCCTAAATTCGTCAATCAAGGTTTTATTTTTTTGGACAGCTACAATTAAAATACACCGCCTTCTGTCTTCCAGCAGTAACTCATCGAAAGTCCTGCAATACAGGCCATCCAGCGCATATCCCTTTTTTTGAAGGTCACGGTCTGCAAAATAGTCTATTTTTATTCCACGCTCTTTCAATCTGAAATATGTTTCCAGTCCAAAGTCGCCCAGGCCATATATTACAATTCTCTTTTCATACTCCGGCCTTGTCTGATGCATCCCTATCTCCTTTTCTGCTTTGCCGGCTCCACTATATTTTCATTGATATCTACGAATCCCGCACATTTCTTACAAAAATCCACATACCCCTTTTTGTTATACCCCATACGGAACTCCATCAATTCTTTCATCTGGCTTCTGTCAAACGTCCTCAGATCAAAGGTCTCGTCTTTCACCTCTTCAGCCAGACCCGCAACCGCCGCATAGCTTGCATAGTTGCAACTGTACAGACGCCCGTCCCGCAATTCCTGCCATGGTTCATGGCATGCTTCAAAATGCTTTCTGAGGCGCCATTCGTCCCATGTGCTGTGGTCCGTAGTCGTCGGCGCAAGGTCAATCCACTGATCCACTTTATTTACGTCATACCGTATATGGTATTGCTCCAGCTTTGCAATCACGGTGGAAAAAGTCTCCGCCTTTTCCGGAACGGCCAGCCTGTAATCGTCTACAGTTACCCCGGCCTGATATCTGGCCAGCACTTCCAGTATCTCATCCTTGGGTTCTACGGTTCCATTGGTTACGGTTTGTAGAAAATGGATCTTATCCCTGTAAGTTTCCCCTATATATACAACAAGCTCTTTCAGATATGGATACAGAAAGGGTTCCCCGCCGCTGATGTGGAAAAGCATGATATAATCCACAGCATGGAAAAAGGTATCCATGTCCTCCTTCACCTGCTCTAGAGAGCGAACCATCTGATGTTTCATGTAAGGCGTAAAATTCAGGCAGGCTTCACAGTTCAGATTGCAGCAGGTGCTAGGCAGAAAGGAGATGGACGGAATATACATCCTGTTTAATTCATATACATATTTCAGCGACATATAAGTTTCCATGGTAAATACGTTCTCATTGTAAACATATCCTGCCGTTTGAAGCTGCTGCATAACCGATTTTCGAGAATATGGAGAAATGCATACAATGACTGCGTCCTCCTTTCCCAAAGAGAGCTCCTGGAGAGGGATTACGCCTTCCCCCAGATATTTTGTATGTATCCGTGATTCATGATTATCTATGAAGCCGCATACATCGTCTCCCAGCTTTTTTATCTCTTCATATACAGCCTGTCCATACATCCCTGCTCCAAAAAGCCAGAAATGTTTTTTTCCTGCCAGGCTCTGATACACATGGTCAAATTCATGCCCTTTGTTATTCCACTGCATAATTGCTCTCCTTTGCTACGGCGAATATCGGATCATCATTCCGTCAAATTCCCATCGTGTGATTACATACGGAAAACCCAGTTTTTTCATCTGCCGGACTGCTTCCGTGCAGACCATCTGTGCAACAATCACGAAAATCTCTTCCTTTTGCTCTATAAATTCATCTACGCTCTTACAGGGCACCCCGTCGATCTGCACCCCATTTTTAAGCGGGTCATTGTCCATGAAGCAGACGGCCTTGGACTGGCGGCTTACCAGTTCATAGAGCAGTCTGCGTCCATATTGCCCGGCGCCGAATATTACGATCTCTTTTTCTTCTCCGCCGCATAGCTCCTTTAACTTTTTCTGAAATCTCAGAATTTCGTCATTCTGACTTCTGTGTTTGTGGCATTCCCAAAGCCGCCGCTCCAATGTTTCTGCCTCTTCAATACCGTTTCTGCTGCGGATCAGACCGATCATACGGCAGAGGGCTGTTTCTGCGGTTCCATAGATGGATGCAAGTTCCGCGTCTGACATTTTCCGGACAAATTCATAATACAGGTGCGCATTTTCACGATCCAGAATCTCTTGATAACGTCTGGAATCCGCCTCGGGATGTACCCTAACCATAAAGAGACGCTTCGAAACCCATAAGGATTTCTGCCCGTGTAGCAGTCGAAACCATAATTCTATATCCTGAGTACACCTAAGCTCCTCTTTAAAAACCCCAACCCGCCCAAAGTGTGATTTATGTATCAGCGCCCCGCACGCATGGATTTGGAGCTGCAGCAAGGTAAAAACAGAGTTTGTCAGTTGCTCTTTGGAGTAATATTTATGAAAATCCGTCGGAGTGTATGTTTGGGATGCCTCGTCATAAAAATCATATTCACACTGCACGATGCTTGCGGGGTTTCCCGAACGCAGAATTTCTTCCAGCTCCAGTTCCACTTTATCCGGATAGTAAACGTCATCATGGGACAGCCAGGAAAAATAGTCTCCGGTCATAGCTTCTATACCGGCATTCAATGCGCTGGCAGTTCCGCCGTTTTCTTTTTCCAGATATCTGATCCTGTCCCCATAGGACAAGGCAATCCTTTCGGTCTCCCCTCCGTCGGCAGAGCCGTCATTGACAACAAGTACTTCTATATTGGGGTAAGTCTGTGAGAGGGCGCTGTCAATGGCCTCTTTCAGATAATTGCCTCCATTATATACAGGGATCACAATTGAAACCCTGGGGGAACTTTCCATGTACATACGTTTCACTCCTCCGTTTCACAAGATATACCCCAAGGGCACCCCGTTATGGCCATTCAGCCGTTTCAAAAGGTATACCCAAGGGCATCCCTTCATGGCCGTTTTGCCCTTCCAATTACGGGAACTCAGGTTCGGTCAGCTCCAATTCTGTGATTGCTAACTTCGGTACCTGCTCTTCCTTCGGTGGAAGGGCCATATAGTCACCGTAATACATGGACAGATAGAGATGGTAATTCCGAAATCCATAAAATGTCTTCCCTTCAAACTCCATTTCCGCCATTTCATCAAAGCACTCCCGGGGCAGGCCGTAGCGGCAGTGTTTTGGGTACTCCAATGTATAATGGCTAATCAATTCCGTCCTTTTTCGGTTGGTCCCTGCCGCCAGCCAGTTTCGCAGCCGGAAGATCCGGTTCCTTGGAATCCTGCTCAGTATCCGGTAGATGTATTTTAAGAAAACAGGACATTCCTGCTGTTTTCCGACCTCTGAATACAGCGCTTTCCGGATCAGGAAACAAAGGAAATGGTGCACCCTCCTGGCGGCAAATCCATCGGGTACATTGTCGGCTACCAGGATATCCAGAAACACGCCCTGCTGCTTGAAGTCTGCCTGGCCCTGGCGGACAAATTTTGTATGTTTCCGGCGGAGTTTTGCGTATCCCCACCGGTATTCAGGGTCTGACCGGTAGTCCTGGAGGAAAAACCTTGTATGGTCCAGATCCTTCCTGCAGGCTTTCCGAAACTCCATGTATTCCCGGCGGAGCATGATCACATCCGCATCATCGTCCCAAGGGATAAACCCCTTGTGGCGAACCGCGCCTAAGAGTGTCCCTCCGTCCAGGGAATACTCGATCCTGTATTTCCTGCAGATCCGGTCTAACTCGACCAGCATTTCCAGTTCAATTCTTTGAAGCTGTTTTAATTCCGCCTCTGATATCTGATATTTCTGCTCCATACGATACCTGCCTGTTTTTTATTCGTGTTTATTCCGCCCCGGCATCATGCCAACCGTTTAAGCCGACAAAGATATGCCTGGCCCTGTTCGGACAAGTCATGATTATCACGGCTGCCGGGTCAGGCTCTCCAATGTGTGGCGGATTCCCCTTTCTATGCTGTACCTTCCCCTCCATCCCAGCGCCTGCAGCTTTTCGGAATTTAATACGGCATAGGAAACCGGTGTTTTTTCCAGCAGTCCTTTTTCACTGTCACACGCAAAGCGGCACTTCTTGCCGCCGATCCGGGCAGCAGTCCTGGCAAAATCTGCAATGGTTGCCGTTGCAGCGGGATTGGCAATGTTGTAAGCCTCGCCGGGAACTCCGGTTGTCAGGATTGTCAGCAGCGCGGAAACGCAGTCCGCAACATAGGTATAGCTTCTCAACTGTGTTCCCGGGCTTTTCAAAACCACGTCGCGCCCGGTTTGTATGTCGCGGAAAAACTGTACGGATGCCCGGTTGTCTTTTGCATGGCTGCAGGGGCCGTATACGTGGCTTGGCCTTGCTGCCACCGTATCCAGGCCGTATTCCGCAAAATAGGATGCACACAGTGTTTCCGCGGCCCGTTTTGCAGACGGATAGCAGGACCTGCTTTTCATAGGATCCACATACCCACTGTCGGTTTCCAGCAGTTCTTTCCGGAGACCGGAACCGTAGACTTCTCCCGATGAGATGTAAAGGAATCGGGTGCCGTTTGTTTTTTTCATATACTCCAGAAGCTGAAACGTCCCCATAACGGCCGGAAGCATGGTTTCTACCGGATGCTCCCGGAAGGCGCCCGGATATCCGTCCCCCGCCGCATGGATGATATAGTTGGTCCGTTCCTTCAAATCGACCGGATCGCATACATCCTGCACGACCAGATGGAAGTCTGGATTTTCCAGCAGTGTTTGAAACCGGATTTCCGCACAGGCTTTATTGCGTACAAGAGCGTACACTTTGATCCCTGCATCCATGGTCTCGTTTGCATAGAACAGCAGGTCGATCAAAAAGGATGCGATCAATCCGGACGCTCCGGTAATCAGAAAGGACTTATGGTACAGGCTTTCAAAGTTTAAGGCGGAATCAATGGATTCTCTCAGATCTCTGCGATACATACGTGCTCCTTTACTATGATACAGTGCGTAAGCGCCCGAAAAGTGATCCGCTGCTGCGCATTCCAGTCAGCGGACAATGCCAGGCTATTTATTTCAGCCAGGGCTCTTTTCTGGAATATAACAGTGCCTTGAAGATCTCAATATCCTCCACGGTAGTGATCTTTACATTTTTTTCCGAACCGGCGCAAAAGCAAACTTCTTCTCCCAGCTCGATCATCAATGTACAGGTAGCCACGGAATTTGTGATTCCTCTTTTTTCCGCTTCCTCATGTGCCCACAGCAGTTTTTTCAGGGGAAATGCCTGGGGCGTCTGCGTCCGCGCAAGGCATTCCCGGTCAACCACTTCTTTTGAGCTTCCGCCCTCATCCTGCCGCAGGAGCATCGCCTCCGCACAGGGGATCACCGTAATTGCAGAGCCGGACAGCCGGCATTGGGCAATGCAGCCGGATATGATTTCCTGCGATACGTTTGGGCGGATGCCGTCATGGATCAGCACAATGTCTTCCCCGTCATGGTGTTTCTTTAATTCCATAATTCCGTTCCGGATGGATTCCTGTCCGGTACTGCCGCCGGGGATGACCTGTTTTAACTTGGAAATGCCGAACTGCCGTGCATAAGCCCAGAGGATCTCATGCCAGCCGTCGATGCACACCACCAGGATTTCATCGACCTCCGGATGCTGTTGAAATGCATTCAGGGTATAGACAAGGATCGGGATGTTGTCAATATTAATAAACTGCTTCGGGATGTCCTGGTTGGTCCGCACCCCTTTTCCGCCTGCGATAATCAATGCTTCTACCATACTTTAACCTCATTACAGAGCCTGCAGCTGTTCCCGGATATACTGCAGAGACAACAGCTTTTCTTTGACCTGTTCTGTATCCAACCGTTTCGTATTGTCTGATGTAAATTCATCCAGCCGGGATTTTTCGATATGCCCCTGCTCAAAGTACTGTTCATAATTCAGATCCCGGTTATCGGCTGGAACCCGGTAAAAATTGCCCATGTCGTATGCGTGGAGACATTCCTCCTTGGTAAGGAGCGTCTCGTACTTTTTCTCTCCATGGCGGATGCCTATGTAATGGATATCGTTTTTGTCGTGGAACAGTTCCCGCACTGCCTGGGCCAGGGTGCCGATGGTACAGGCCGGCGCCTTCTGCACCATAATATCTCCTGCCTGCCCGTGTTCAAACGCGAACATTACCAGGTCCACCGCCTCGTCAAGGCTCATGAGGAAACGGGTCATTTCCGGGTCGGTGACGGTAATCGGCTTTCCCGCCCGGATCTGTTCAACAAAAAGCGGGATGACAGACCCACGGGAGCACATAACATTGCCGTATCTGGTCCCGCAGATCATGGTGCTGTCGGTTGTCCTTGATTTCGCGACAAAAACCCGTTCCATCATGGCCTTGCTGATACCCATAGCATTGATCGGGTAGGCCGCTTTATCCGTGGACAGGCAGATCACCTTTTTTACGCCCTCCTGGATTGCCGCGGTCAGCACGTTGTCTGTCCCGTCAATGTTGGTCCGCACGGCTTCCATGGGGAAGAACTCGCAGGAAGGAACCTGTTTTAACGCGGCCGCGCTGAAAATGTAATCCACGCCGTGGATCGCATTCTGCACACTCCTCATATCCCGTACATTGCCGAGATAAAACTTGATCTTGGAATTGTTATAGTGCCTGCGCATATCGTCCTGCTTCTTTTCATCCCGCGAGAAGATGCGGATCTCTTTGATATCCGTATCCAGGAAGCGGCCCAGCACCGCTTTCCCGAAAGAGCCTGTCCCGCCCGTGATCATAAGTGTCTTCCCTGAAAATATACTCATCCCTGTTTCCTCCAGACCTTGTCGTCTATAATCCTTGTATAGCTCTGTATAATCCTGATGACCGCAGATGAAACATGCTCCGCGTCATAGTCAGAGACTGTTTCACCAAAATCCCCCTGTTCCGCCATTTTTACGGCCATGTCTACGGACTGCAGAAGGGATTCCCCGGTGATGCCCCCGATCACGAAGCAGCCCTTATCCAACGCTTCGGGACGCTCTGTGGAGGTTCGGATGCATACCGCAGGAAACCTGCTTACCGCCGTTTCCTCGGGCATCGTTCCGCTGTCTGATACGACACAGTAGGCCTGGCGCATCAATGCGCTGTAATCTGTAAAGTTAAACGGGGGCATGGCCGTGACCAGCGGATGGAACTGAAAGCTGCGCTCCTTTACAAACTTTGCGCTCCTTGGATGCAGAGAATAGACCACCGGCATCTGATAGGTCTCTGCCATGGTATTTACGGCGTTCATCAGGCTTTCAAAATGTGCCTCATTGTCAATGTTTTCTTCCCGGTGGGCGGACAGTACGATATACCCCTTTTCCTTCAATCCGAGCTGCATCAGGACTTTGCTCCCGGCAATCTCCTCCTGGTGTGCAAGGATGACCTCCTTCATCGGGGAGCCTGTTACATAGATATGCTCTTTCCGAACACCTTCTGCGATCAGATATCTTCTTGCGTGCTCCGTATAAGGGAGGTTCACATCCGAGATGTGGTCTACGATCCGGCGGTTTGTCTCTTCCGGCAGGTTTTCATCAAAGCAGCGGTTCCCGGCTTCCATGTGGAAAATCGGTATTTTCAGGCGCTTTGCAGAAACCGCCGACAGGGCGGAATTGGTATCCCCCAGGATCAGAAGCGCGTCGGGCCTGACTTCCTGCATCAGTGTATAAGATCTGGCAATGATATTTCCCATCGTCTCGCCAAGGTTTGCGCCTGCAACGTCCAGGTAATAGTCTGGCCTGCGGATGCCTAAGTCCTCGTAAAAGATGTCATTGAGTCTGGCATCGTAGTTCTGTCCTGTATGTACAAAAGTATGTTCAAAGTAGAGATCTGCCTTCTTTATGATCTCAGACAGGCGGATCAATTCCGGCCTTGTGCCTGCGACCGTCATTACTTTCAGCTTGTCCATCGCATAGCCTCCTCATACTGCTGGTATAATCTGCGGTGCTTTTTCATCCAGTCCGCCATTTCACAGACCATCTGTTCATACCCGGGCACCGGAAACGCCGGGTCTTTTTGCGTATTGAGGACAGAGCGATCGCTTACCACGGACCTGTTTTCCCGGATTTCAACCGGACGGCTCCGGCAAACCCTGTTAAACAGGTTTAATAAATCGTGTTTATTGATGGTCTGGTTATTCACCAGGTGATACAGGCCGGTTTCCTGCTTTGCAATATCGGCTTCAATTGCTTTTGCCAGCTGCAGCGTGGTCACTCCGCTCCAGATCACGTTTTTATAGCCCTCTACAACTCCCTCCTGGTTCATAAACCAGTGGAACAAACCAATGCCGCCGGGTTTCAATTCCGGGCCGACGATGGAGGTCCGGATGGTAAGGTTCTGTCCGTCTTTCACCTCGCCCAACGCCTTTGTGCGTCCATAATAAGAAACGGCATCGGGGACATCCGACTCTGTATAATTCCCCCGTGTTCCCTCATAGACGCAGTCGGAGCTGATATGGATCAGCTTGATACCGGTATGGTTTAGATTTTCAGCCAGCAGGTGGGGGAGTACGCTGTTTAAATAAATACCTTCGGAGGGCTTTGCATCCACAAGCCTGTTGAGTATGCCGATGCAGTTGATGACCACGTCAAAATGCCTGGCCTCTTTTAGTAAATCTTCCACATCCTGCCTGTTTCGCGCATCCCCGGTAAAGGTTTTGCATACCGGGCTTTTTTCCCTGGCAAACCCGGAAACCGTATGTCCGTTTTCAATTAAGTACTGTGCAATGACATGGCCTGCCATGCCGTTGACACCTAGAATGAGATAATTTGTTTTCTTCATACTCCGCCCCTGCTATTTTGCTTTCTGCATTATTCTAAAAGCCGCTTAAATTTCCTGTTATTTTCACTATCGGCAGTCCATGCCATTAAAAGATCCAGCAGTTCTGCAAGTTCATATCTTTCTTTTTCCATATCTATAAACTCACTCATATCAAAATTACGTTTCTTTTTTATAGTAATAATAATATTTTGACTCAACCTATCGCTATTTCGTCCATTCTCGCAGAAAAGCTGTATATTGGCAATGCTGCTTAGGCTGTCGGTTACATTTATAGAATTGCTCTTATTCCAAATAATAAAATTATTGTCACAGTCAAAGTCCAGATTCCATTTGTGCAGCCCCGAATATCTTTCGAATACTGCCTCGGCCCTTCTATGATCCAGGAGGATCTCTCCATTAAGCTTCAAAATATATAGGCATTCTATTAAGCTCTTGTACGGATCTATGCAATGGTCTAATGCGTTGCGTATTATGACGGCATCTGCATAATTTTGTATGTAGGAATTGGCAATAAATTCAATTATCCCCCACCGGCAGTGTTTGCTTTCTAAATTATTTGAAATAGATAGCCCATATTTTTGATTAATATTATTGTAATAATGCGCCAACGGATCAATTGCAATCAGTTCAAACTTTTTAGAATTATGAACATTACCATGTCTGGAAACCAGACCGCAGCCAATATCCAGGACAACAGAATTATTGGCAAGCCTGTCGGCTAATTGATAATAGTTTCTGTTATCTGCAGGCTCCAAAAAGTTTTTATTATTTAATCTTGCTTGATACTCCATATGGTACAGGCTATTTTCTTTGGCAAGACATTCCACCCAAAATTCTACTTCTTCCATAAAATGATCTATCCAGCTCTTTGCCTGCGCAGTAAAACATATTTTCCATTTCCAGGGAAGTCGTTTGACCGTTTCTTCCAGATACTTATTCTCTGCATCGTCTTCTTTCAAGAGTTGAACTTCATATAAATTTAATTTTTTAAATTGATCTTGAATTTCTTTTTCAAACTTTTTGTTTCTGGTCCCGATTACAATCCCTTGAATTTTTTCACGCTTACAAACATCATGCAGGGTACTGGGACTGATGATATTTAACCCGTCAATTTGTCTTCCATGCAATGATTCATCACTATCGCAAAATGCGTAAATATAACTATTTAGTTCTAATAAATACTCTCTTACTAGTCGTCCTTCTTCACCAGCTCCCCAAATGATATATTTCATAGTAAACTTTCTCCTTAATTCATTAGCTGCTCCGCTACAGAAACTGTTTTATGGTTAATATTTATGTATCCATTACAATAATGGCACATTTTTAAATCACCATTTTTATTGAATCCCAGATGATATTCTACTAATTGATATTTTTTTCTGCTGTCATTACTCAGCAGGTCAAATTCATCATCCGTGATGTCGGCATGAAATATTGCTTCATTGGAAGTCATTCCATGTATGCAGTAATTTAATTTTCCATCATGCACTACCCTGCACTGCATTCCACAAATGTCGAATAAATCTTCGATATCTTCTTTATAGGTATTCTCAGTCCACCCCATATTGATCCAATTTTCATAATCAATTGTACGAACATGTACTCCATTTTCATTCATAACGGCTTTAAGCTTTTGGAATTTATCTTCCCAATTTTTAACAGATGAATAATTACTTACAACAACATCAATTTGATAACGTTTCAATAGTTCAATTATATTTTTAACTGGTAAAATCGTACCATTTGTTAAAAAGGAAAATTTCCAGATCTGATGTGCATAGTTTTCCATAACATATTCTATATATGCATCAAGATTTTTACACATCATTATTTCTGCTCCGCCCAGCCCAAAGCTTAATGTATAGTCTATATTGTTAAAATATATATCTGCATCCTTCTTAAACTGTGCTAAACTTACCTGCGGAGGATTTGACATGTACGGAAATCCCCCCATACAATTTTTACATTTTAGAGAACAGCGGTATATAGCCATAACACCACCATCCAACATGATGCATTTTTTGTATTTGTATAAGGCAATAATATAAATATAAAAGCCTAGAAAACTCTTAATATCAAATAGATTTTTTCCATAAACATAGCCTTTCAATTCCAGTTGTTTTAATATAAGCCCAGTATTAAAAAGCCCCATGGAAAGTACAATAATGGAGTTATTATTGTTCATTTCCAATTGTTCGTGTGTGATAACATCAATATTCAGATACTTTTTCTGTGCCGCTTTGTTACGGTCAACAAACACTACATCAGCGCCGATTCCTTTTAATAAAACTGCGGCATCAATACCCCCACCCGCACCGGCACCGTATATGTATATCTTATTTATAGCTTCAAATCTTTTTCCAATTTCGTCAAATACATGTCCTTTATTTTTCCAGCGCACATGTATCCTCCATTCTAGAAAATCTTAATTTACTCTTTACAGTTAAAACAATCATTTAGCTGAGGGTTCTCAAATATTCCATAAATAATTCTTTGTTTTCTGTAGCCGTGGTGGTTGGGCGGCCCAAATCTTCCCTGGAGCCTATAGCACATTTGATTTCTAAAAAAGAAAGTTTTTGCCGCTCCTTTGCTTCTCTTAATTCTCTTCTGAGCTGTGAATATTCTTCTATGCATGCCGCATACGGATATCCGCATCCCTCCGCAATTTTCAAAAAATCAATGTTTGCAGCCGCAGTTGGCATTCCGCCAACGGTCTCATGGGCTTCATTATTCAGTACTACATGAACCATATTTTCAGGTGCTAAGCTTCCTGTTACCGCCATTGATCCCATATGCATTAAAGCAGCACCATCACCGTCTAAACACCAGACTTTTGTTCCCGGCTTATTTAATGCAATTCCCAAAGCAATGGAACTGCTGTGCCCCATGGAACCAACCGTTAAAAAATCATACTTATGCGGCTGTTTATTTTTTTCTCTGATTTCGAACAACTCCCGGCTTGCTTTTCCAGTTGTTGATACTATGATGTCCTCCTGAGAAACCTTGACGATTTCTTCAATTGCAGATTCTCTGTTTATTTTGTATGTATTTGTAAACTTTACTTTTTTTTCATAGCTCAATCCGTTTTTTCTTACCAGAAATGCAATGCTTTTGCCTTCGCTCAGCAATCTTTTGGCTTTATCCAATGCCAGCTCCAATACTTCCGCAGATGTCTCAGAATCAATAATCATTGTAAAAATTTCCAGGTCTTTCAGCAGTTGTTCTGAGATCTGACCCTGAAAAATGTGCTGCGGTTCATCATGCACTCCCGGTTCCCCGCGCCAGCCTATTACGAAAATGCAGGGGATTCCATATACCTGTCTGTTTAGCAGAGATGCCGCGGGATTTACAATATTTCCAATTCCGCTGTTCTGCATATATACGATGGGGATCTTTCCCGTAGCCAGATAATAGCCTGCTGCAAGAGCCGTGCAATTGCCTTCATTGGCTGCAATGATATGCTGCCCGGAAATCCCGAATGTATCTGCAAGGTAACAGCATAACGCCTTTAGCTGAGAATCCGGAACACCTGTATAAAAACTGCTGTTCAAATTTTCAAGAAAAATCCGAAGATCCATTCATTTTCTACCTCTGATGATTTGTTTATAAAGTTCTTTTATATTTTCATGCTGCAATACAACAGGAAAATTCCCAAGCCTTTGTTCGTTTACCGAGTTTGTCATAACCTCTATTTGCTCATCCGTAATACCTGGTGGGATTGAAAAGTCTAAATGTATTCTTAATTCTTTTATAAAATCTATTGCCTCAAGAGGATTTCTTTTCCCGAAGCAATGAGATAAATGTTTCAATGTATCAGAGAGATATCCCGCTCCCCTTTGATCTCTGCAGTCGTCTAAATGCTCCTGCATATATTGCCACACTTCTGGGAGACACAGCATAACAGCATGTCCATGCGGTATGCTAAATAGAGATGTAAACTTATAGCACATGGCATGAGCAGCAGTAGTCCTGGTTATATTGATTGCCTGGCCAGCCAGATTTGCTGCTTTCAGCATATTTTCGCAGGCTTTGATATCATTTTGCCAATAGCCATCCATATTGGCCAGCAGCATTTGGATGGCTGTTTCTGACAATGCCTTACTTTGATCAGAAGCCTTTAAGGACCAGAAGGATTCAACTGCATGGGAAAGCGCATCTCCTGCCGCGGATCGTTTAATCTGCAGCGGCAGGGAGAGAAGATTTTCGGCATCCAGCAGAACATATTGAGGCAATGCGTCTATATCATCAACCGAACATTTTTCACCATCCTTATAGATTACTGCAAATTGTGTAGACTCACTGCCGGTTCCAGCAGTTGTCGGTACTGCCAGAAACAGGATCTCTGAAGCCTGAGAACGATGTATGGAAAATAATTTGATACATTTTGCCGTATCAATAGCACTTCCGCCTCCAACCGCCAAGATTCCACGGCATTGATGTCTCTGAAAACAGTTAATACCCGAAAGAACCTGTTCATAGGAAGGGTTGGAGGAAAACGCGGAGAAGCTTGTTATATCAATGTTTAATGCATCTATAACCTCTTGCATCTGGGCGCAAAGAGGAAGGTGTGAGTATGAACTTCCAGCTACAAGCATCACTCTTTGCCGTCTGAGTGGCTCCAACATCTGCCGTAATTGTTCTTTATTCTTACTGTCTATAAATATTTGTGACATAAGCCGAACTCCTGATCACTTTTAAGGTATATAGGGTTTGGTTTCAAACAACGTCGTGTATCCTATGAAATCAGACGAATTGTTTTTCCAATACTATCATATAATCTATGCGAATATTTGAATTTATCCATCTTGTTAATGTCGATCATTTCTTTTTTGGCTAATGATTTCAAATATGTAATCCTGGCGGTATAGTGTTTCTGATCTATCAAGTTGTTGGTCTCATCCGGTAAAAGATAATAGCATTCATCGCCTGTCGCCCTATAGATATACATATCCAATGATGTCCTTACACCGATAAACTGGAGTGCAATGTCTGCAGTATAGGTATCAATAACCCATTGTATAGCACTTTTTCCATAGAAATCGATACCATTAATCAGCAAATAGTCGTCACATAATTTTTCATATTCCCGTGTAGTTATAGCATAGTATATGACCTCATAAAATTTCCGCAGAGTAAACAAACCTTTCTCCAAAATATGGGGAATCTGGTCTCCAACAATAATGAAAGGAATATGTGACATCTCTTCCTTATATGCCTGCGATGTGCAACTCATCGGACAGCCATGATCACTCATGTAAATTTTTACTATGTTATCCGGTAATATGGAACTTATATATTTATTTTCATCATCCAAATATTTTGCAGAAGCCAATATGTTCTCTTCAAACACTCTTAAATTTTCAGAAGAAGCCAGTCGAAATTCATCTAATTGGTAATCAAACTGACAATTCTTTAATGTTGGGGCATAAAAAGGCTCATGTGTTTCCAATGTACTATGTACAATCAGGAAAACAGGATTTTTTTCGAGCAGCAGCACTTTTAGCATTTCCCATAGCAATGCTGTCGAAGGTACATTATAGTCACCTAATGCACTTTCTTTATAATCAAAATCTTCAAGGCATTCGCAGACTGCTTTTCCTGCCTTGGCACCTATTCGAAATGCCTTATAACCTTCTTTCTGCAGCATATCTGCAACCTGGTTATGTCCTCTTTCATGTAGAAACAGAGAAATTTCATCTGTTCTTTCCATCATTCCGCCGTATGTCGAGCGTGTTGACCATGCCGCAACACTGTAGGCATTTGCAAAGTCAATTCCTTCTTTTCTACACTGATTTAAAAATGGCAGCTTTTTTGATGTTGAATATCTTAAGCCATCCTGCCAGAAGCAGATGATATCCCGCTTCCTTCTTTCACGAAGCCTACCAGAAATATTTTTTTCTAATTCCTTAAGTTTTTGTAAAGCATTTTTATATTTTTCTTTTTGAGGATAATTGGCTTCTAAATATAAAAGGATATTCTGTTTCGCTTGAAAAATATCTTTGTTTTTAATGAATAAATAAATAATTTCCGAAAGTATTTCAGGCCTATGATTGTTTTCAGCAAAATCATATTGATGCTTTAAGGTAATTAGTCTGCTGTATGGGTCTTTTTTATAATGATAATATTCTTTTGCAAGAGTAATGTTCTTTTCTCTTAATTTTTCATAAATGTCCAGAATATTTCCTGTAAAGTTTTGCTCTTTTAATTTCTTTTTTACATCATTTCTATATTCAAATGAACTGATAATAAGCAAATCATAATTTTCAATATTATCATAAGTATAAATTTTACATTCATTATTTATTTCTTTTGATTTTTCAGGACTTTCGTCTATAATATCACATAGATTAAATGTTGAAGGAAAATCATGCCTTAAACTGGATGTATGTTTACCGCCGCAAACAATTGCAGTGTCTTTTCCCGCCATTTCACTCTTAAATATAGTATCCATTGTATTTATAATACCTAAATAAAATGTATCATTATATTTTGGAAATGCCAGTTCTGCTACAATTTTATCCAATTGAGACTCAATATCCATTCCGTTTCCCTCCCTGATTAACTATCCGTCGCTTAAAATAATTCTATTTCTGCTATTCACTGTCAGGAATCAATTGTATAATTTCCTTGATTGGCATACATTGTTCATTCGCTTCTTTTGCACGGTGATGCTTTAAAATGATCTCTGCGGTACTCTTCATTGCGGGAAAGCTGCTCCTTGTAAGTTGATTTGCGTATATCACTACATTAACTCCACGCTGACGAAATTCTTCTTCCGTAACCATATCAAATGTTGTCGGAACTACTACGATCGGAGTGATACTGTCTTTCTTACGAAATAACTTCACAAATTCGAATATCTCGTCCGGCTCTTTTTTCCTGCTGTGGATCATAATTCCATCAGCTCCCGCATTTACATAAGCATAGGCCCTGTTTAATGCATCCTGTATTCCTTTTTCGAGGATCAGACTCTCAATTCTGGCAACAATCATAAATTCATTTGTTTTCTTTGCCTTTTTACCTGCGCTAATTTTCTCACAGAAATGTTCAATAGAGTCCTGAGTCTGTTCCACTTCAGTTCCAAACAGCGAGTTCCTCTTTAAACCAACTTTGTCTTCAATGACAACCATGGAAACACCCATTCGTTCTAAAGATTTCACAGTAAATGTAAAGTGTTCGATGAGTCCGCCTGTATCTCCGTCAAATATGATTGGTTTTGTTGTAACTTCCATGATATCGTCTATTGTACGAAAACGAGAGGTCATATCTACCAATTCAATATCTGGTTTTCCTTTTGCGGTAGAATCGCATAAACTACTTACCCACATTGCATCAAATTGATGAATAAAACCGTCTTTTTCTACAGTGGTTTTTTCGGCAATGAGCCCGGTAATCCCGCTGTGCGCTTCCAGAGCATTTATACAGCCTTTCATTTCAATAGCTTTCTTTAAACGCCCTCTTCGGAAATCGGGTATGGAAAGCTCCGCCTGCATTCTTTTTTCAATTTCCTGATATACACTGCTTTGGGCATAAGGAAATTCTACCAGTTCTCCGCCATACTCATTCAATATTCGGATAACCTCATCACGAATCGGCTTTTGAATCCCTTGTTTCCAGTTATCGCCATGCACTACATAATCTGGTTTTAGATCTAATAAATTCTTTCTGTAACTTAATTCTTTTTGTTCAACTACTCTATGTACCCCTTGAATATTACTCAATAATTCTTTTCTTTCTTCAAACGGAATCAGAGGAAACCGCCTATAACTTGCAACCGCTGTATCCGATAAAACACCTACTGTCAGTTCTCCAAGGTATGCTGCTTTCTTAAGAATTGCCATATGGCCGCCATGAAAAAGATCCGTAGAAAAGCTCATATATACAGTACACTTCTCTGCCTTTTTTACTTTTTCAGAAACTATCATCCAATCTTTTTCTGTATCTATTTCACAGCAAAGTGCTTTTTTAACGTCATATGGATGCAAATATATACGGTTCAAAACGTTGTTCAGCGCATTTTCAGCATAGCATTTTACCTGGTTTTCTTTGCAAAGTTTACAGATTTCGTTTAACCAGATATTCCAGTCCTTAGCTAATAATTTATAAATGGGCTGTGCAGCAATCGCATTTTCAAAAAAATCTATTCCAACTTTATGGATAGTATCGTTATACATTACTGCTTTAAAATCCTTCTTGGGTAAAGGAACTTCGCTGCTTACTGCCATACAGGAAAATTCCGTCTCCAATATTCCAGATAGTACGCTTTTCTCAAAGACCAAATCGCCGTGTAACAGTAAAATGTCATCTTCTCTTAATAAATCTGCTGCGAGAAAAATAGAGTAGATATAATTAGTACTTAAATATTCCGGATTATATACAAAAGAAATATGTAAAGGCAATTCAAGTAACGTGCAGTACGCCTTCAGTTTGTCTGAAAATGCCCCTGTTGTGATTACAATTTCTGTAATCCCAAAATCTGACAGCATTTCCAATTGTCTGCTTAAGATTGTCTGCTGCTTGTAAATTTTAGTCATACATTTAGGATGCTCTTTGGTGAGCTTACCCATTCGGCTTCCTAAACCAGAATTTAAAATCAATGCTTTCATTTCACTATTTCCTAATCTACAGATTTAATTGATTTACTATCATCTGGCAAACCTCATCAGGCGTGTTTGATGAATCATTAATGATATGTACGTCCGGCGTTTTTGGCTCTTCATAAGAAATGTCAATACCATAAACATTTGTCAATTCTTTTCTAAGAGCCCGGCTGTAAATTTGCTTGCTGTCCCGCCGGATCAGTTCTGCCATGGGAACTTCCAGATATATCTCACAATAATGCTTGATGTGCGCCCGATTCCATTCACGATACTCGTGACGCATTCCAATTACCGCAATAATGACGTCAATTCCCTGATCAGTCAGCATTTTACAAAGTCTCATATTCATATAAGAGATTTTTTCTCTTCCTTTTTCCGTATAATCCGTATTTTGGTAGACTTCGCGAATTTTATCACCATCGATCAAAATAATATTATCTTGTTTTGTTTTTAAATAGTTATATAGAAGAGTGCTGATTGTTGGATTGCCGGCTCCCGACAAGCCGGTAATCCAATATAAACATCCCTTTTTACTCATTAATTTTTCCTCACCCGGCAAAATATCTTTATCAGTTAAAACTAATTCTTCTTGTTCCTCATGGTCATATCTTTTCTCATGGAAATAGTAAAAATTTTGTTCTATATAATCTTTTTTATAAAATTCTTTTTTACAAATAACATGTTCTTTTTCTAGTTCCTCATATATTTCTAATATTGTTGCCATACGATTATATTCTTGCTTGACCAGTTCTTCTTTCCACTGTTTTCCATTATCATATGATGATACGATAATATAATCTGGCTTTTCATTCGGAAGGTCTTCCGGCTGTATGACTTTTATTCCCATTTTGCCTGCAGCACACTCAATACAGTATACATGTTATCAAAAACCAGTGCCTTTTCATTTAAGCCATACAGAAAAGACATATTATTATCTTCTCCATATTCTAATGCATCCATCCAGATCATAAGACAATCTTTTTGGTTACGGCTTTTCAGGAATAATGAAATCTGCCTTAAAAGATTTTCTGTTTCCTTATAAAACTTCACATATAATTCATCTTTATATTCTCTATTATGGATCCCTATATATTCTTTTAACAAAATAAAATCCCGAGAATACGCACATTCAAATATTACTTGCTCTAAATATATTTTGCGTTTTTCCTTATTCTCTTCAAGTTCAAAACATCTGCGATGATCAAAAAATATTTCATTTATATCAAAACATGCAAAATCTCTCGTAGACCTGTCCGAAAATCATGATAAATCAATCCATATATCATAAAAATCCTGCTTAAAATGTATTTTTGAATTATCAAATATTTCGTATATACTTTTTATATTTGAATTAAAGTCATATAACCTTGCCTTCAGTTCCTCTTTATATTCGTATGATACTACCAAGTAAAATGTTTCTGAATTTTTTACTATTGTATGATCTGTTAAATCATTCAAATCATATACAACATATTCATTTTCACTATTGTGGCATATATTTTTCTGAAACCATGTAACAGGTGTTTGCTGAAAACCGACTAGAATTATTGTTTCATACCGTTTTAATAAATCATAATAGTATTGCTCAATCAAAGCTTGCGCATGTATAAATAGCCTAAACTCAGGATTATGTTTATCAATATCATACTTACATATCAATGTTTAAGTATATCTCTATATCCATGCTTTTATCCCCTTTGATTTCCCAGCACATTCCTGTTCTCCTTCATATAGTGTATTTTATACCGCATACAATACTATTTCGAACCATTCATTTCTGTATATCCGCAAAAAAATTTACTTTCTTTCAAACTTTCAGGCCATCCTTTCTGATATATCTTCTTAAGTTAACTTACGAACTTCTTCTATAATCCTGGTTCCAAAATTCTTTTTTTTGATTTGGTTTCTGCTTTTTTGCGATACTATGCTGCAGAAATGTTCTAATGTACATACGCTCTCATTTTGCTGTTGCTCATTTGAAAATTCCAGTATCTTCGCTGTTTCCGTTGGATAGAAATGTAAAATACCGTCTTTCGATTTGATTGCTACGCCATTGGATTGGTACGGAAAAAAGCAAACTTCTCCAAATGGGTCTATTTTTATAAATTCAGAAAATGCCTGTCCATTCTGACGTTTTGATTTAAACTCTGGTATTTGCACATAATCATAGCTTACAAGCATATTTTCTTTTAGCTTTAATTCAAGAATGCATGAACCTTGCTTCTCTGGAATGTAAAGTGTTTCACCGCAGTATGCACAGCTTGTATATATCATGGATGGTTTTCCGGTCTCTTTTGCTAAATCAATTGATAAGAGCACTTTATTTCTATTCTGATCCCATCGTATTATCTGACCATTTCTACTGCTTAAAATCCAGAAAAACTCACCGTCAAATACAATATTCCTGATTGGCTGATCAAAACCATTAATTTTCATATACTCAAATCTTCCTGATTCCATATGAAATTTTTGAATATCTGCTCCCAGATAACTTCCTCTGTAACAGCATCCGCCCACAGCTACAGTTTTGCCAAATATATATGCTTCGCCCCAAACAGCCTGATTCAGTTCCGATCTATAATTTGTTGGAAGATAGCTTATATCACCATTTTCAAGATTACAGCAAACCAATTGATCCGAATAACCAATTGGTAGCAAAAATAATTTTGTTTTATATAAAACAGGCTCATAATCCATTGCGACGTCCCTGAACGAGATCACCGTCTTTTTATTAGTAACTGTATCTAATTTTAAAATGCGGTTTATCTTGTCAGATATAAAAAAAACATTTTTTTTATAGGCAATTGATTTTATGTATAATCCTTCTTTAGAATAAGGCATGGATTCGTCTCCAAGCTGTACGGATATGTTTCCGGTCGTCTTATTAATTGTACAAATACTATTATTGTTTAAACCAAATAAATATATATTGTTATCAATACATTCGCCCGTTAGAGTATTAAATGGGCGATATATACCTTTTCTGTTTACTTCCGGAGGTTCCTGGTGCAAAATAATATTTGAAAATTTTGCTTCTAAATTTTTTACCATACGATAATGATCCTTTTCCTTTATTGTGGTTCATTCATGGTTCCACGTAATGTATTCTCGGCATTTCGAAAGAGATTTTCATTCAGTGAACTTCTTTTATGACTTCAAATCCTTCCGCAAACATTGCATCAATGGCATAACCCCATATTCTGTTTTGGTATATTATGTCTTCAAATAATTGATTTCTTCCATTAGCCATACTTCTCTGATGTTCATGCCCGTATGACGCCAGAGCTTCCTCTTTTTTGGATATAAAATCTGATATATCCCAATAAACTTTAGGCTGAAATTGGACTTCTGTTATGTATATATTGCTTCGATATGTATACAGGTTTGATACATGTCTCGCAGCAACTTTACAGATTTTTGAAGCCTCTGTGTGATCATGGTTCATGTCATTCTCAGAATGCATAAATACGGTATCAATATGGTATTTTAAAATAACGGTTTCAACACGCTGCATAAGTTCCGTACTATATATCAAATTACAGTTCGGTACTTTGGTAAAATCAGTAATTTCATGTATTCCGAGAATATCACAGGCTTTCTTACTATCCTGTACGCTTGATTCTGGAGCAGTATATTTATTAAATGATGATTCACGCACAAAATTGTCCGTTAAGATTAACTTATATACTTTTTTACCGTCTGCTACCAACCTGGCAGCCGTACCTCCGCACCCAAGTTCAATATCGTCAAAATGAGCGCCTACTAATAAAATATTTTCCATTTCTATTTCTCCTAGAGATACCAGATAGTAAAGTCATTTCTGGGTTATATATGCATTAAATCTAATGTCACAATATGGCTCAGACCAACCACTTTCAGTCATAAATCCGGCTTCCTGAAATTGATTTTCCATATATAATTGATGTTTAGAATCATGTGATTCCTTAGGGAGTTCTCCAATAAAAATACCACCTTTGGTAACACGTTTTATTTCAGAAATAACCATTTTTGTGTAATCCCAAGTGGGAAAATATAAAAAGACTCCCCATGAAAAGCATTTATCAAAGTATTGATCTCTAAAAGGTATGTCATTCGCCTCAGAATAAACGGCTGTTTTTTGATAAAATTCCATACACCGTTTTACTAATGTAGTTGAATAATCAATGCCGATATATTCACAGTCCATAAACCGCGCAAGTCCGCCAGCTCCGCATCCCACTTCCAAAACCCTGTCAGTTGCTTTTATATCCAAGCATTTTATGATTCTCTGTGCGGTTTCCTGCATATTCGCAGTGGACTTTTCCCATCCATCATAAATTCTTATATCATCTTTTGTGCCTTCCATTGCACCTTTTTGCGTCCATATTTCTTTCCATGTTCCATTATATTCCATCTTTACAGCCCATTTTTACAGTTAAGCCTCCAATTACAATACCTGAAAGCATAAATGCAAACCTTCTATTTATATTGTTCTGCCACCTTTATCTGTTTTTGGTTGCTTGCCTGATACCCTGAACAATTTTTACAAAACGTGTAGTATCCATTGTCTGAATATCCCATTATAAACTCTGTAATCTGTGCTTTCTCACCTTCGCTGATCTGTTCCAAATCAAGATAGTCATTTTCATTGCCTTCTGAAATACCAGCCTCCCATGCATAATCGCAGTAATTGCAACCGTAAATTTTATGGTCTTTTACAGAGACAAACGGCACATCGCATGCTTCACATCTATTGCGCAATTTCTTTTCATCCAGCTCGGTTTCTGTGTTTTGTATATCCAGCCATTGGTCTGTCTGATTGGATATGTAGCAAACATCAAAATCTTCTAATTGTTTTTTTACCTTTTCGAATTTCTCTTTGGCAAGCGGAACATTTTCACGGTAATCGTCTATCCAAACTCTGATATCTGCTTTCTTTAATGTCTTACACAGGCTTTCTTTCGGTATAATCGTGCCATTTGTAGTAGTACCCAGGATTCCTATTTGATGTTTGTAATTAGAATCAATATATTCTATAAATCCTTCTAAATGCGGATGTAAAAAGGGCTCTCCTCCAGACAGGTGTAAATACCATATATAGTTTACTTTCTTAAATAATAAATCAATATCACTTTTCAAGCGTTCTAAATCGTAATGCCTTTTATTTTTATTAAAATGAGTAAAATTCAGACATCCTTTACAGTCAAGATTGCACATGGTTGTGACCAAAAAAGAAACTGTAGGAATATAAATTTTCCCCCAACTTCTTAAAGCCCATATAGGAAGGTAGGAATAATGAAATATATGGTAGATAAATAAATTTTTACCTTCTTCCCATCCGCTTCGGATCATTTGTCTTACCACCACGGGCATATTGGGTAAAGCGACAGCGACAACGACAATACAATTATCATGAAACTGCGCAAGAAACGACTCGCTGCTGATTATCTGCTTTCCCTCCCAGATCCCTGCTTTTATTTTTTCAGCATTATTATCTATAAATCCTGCTACACAATCCGCAAAAGCAAGCTCTCTGCATAAATCTTTTCCGTTTTCCCCTGCTCCATAAATCCAAATCTTTGTACCTGCATTGAAATTCATTTCAATATTGTCATATTCGTGGCCTTTATTTTTCCATTTCATATTATTTACTCCAATACATTTGTTTTATCGGAAGAGTATCATACACGACTCTGCCAATACTGTCATAACTCACCGTATTCTCAATCCCTTTCTTTTGCAAATCTGATATTACATTTTCCGGATTATCCTTTGTCACAATCACCAGATCTTTTTTGCGGTCTATGGCATCCGGAGCAATACATGGTATGCAATCAATCGTTGTACCCACCAGGCTTTGTTTACTGTCGCTGAGGGCGCGTACCTGGATACCTCTTACTTTAAGTTCCCACAGCAGACTTTTAGCATTTCTTCCAGCGCAATAGAGCACGATGTTACCACCGTCATACCCTATACTTTTCATATATTGATAAAACGCATTTCTTGTGTTTTCTCCATAAGAAGGTTCATCACAAGCTTGAAACTTTCGGCATAAGTTTTCGTAAGAATCTTTCCAGCCCTGATGTTTATAGAAATCAAGCATATAATAGAAAAAGCGGTATTTGGATCCGAAAATATTTTCAACCTGTTCGTCTGAAAGATTTGCAACCATATACTCTGACATCTGGATACAATTTTCTATAAATTCCGAATCAGCTTGTGAACCCTGTTGATTATGAACTCTATAGTCAATTAACGCCTCTTTTAGATATATTGTTTTTTGATCTATAAATGTTCGAAACCACATATCGTAATCCTGAGATGTGTAAAGCCTTGTATCAAACAGCCCTGCTTTTTCAAAAAACTTTTTGTTGATAAGTACAGTAACGGTATTTACAAGGCTAAAGAGCAGAGGAAATACACTATTAGTAATCTGTTCTTCATCGGTATATTTAGAAAGGATTTCAAATTTTTTTAATCCGCGTTCATCCATATACTTGAAATTCCAACCAGACCAGATAATTGACATATCATTTCCACTCTGTTGGATTGCCCGTATATTTTTTTCAATCTTTTCAGGATGAAGCAGGTCATCATGTGGAAGATATTGGAAATATTCGCCTTCCATATGTTCAATTCCAACATTAAGTGCTGAAGACACGCCGCCATTTTCTTTTGAAAAATACCGAATTTTATTTCCATATGTATTTACAATTGCTTCCGTGTTATCTGTCGAACCATCATTTACTACGATAATCTCACAGTTTTCATATGTCTGCGCTAAGGCGCTGTTGATCGCTTCGTTAACGTAACCTTCTCCATTATAGACAGGTATCACTATAGAGACTTTCGGATTCATACGCATTTTAACCTTTCATTATTTTAGAGAATTATCCAATATATATACATCCTGTAGTAAAATGGGTTTTCCTGTCTCCCTGTAAGTAGTCACCAGGCTGCTATTGTCCCCATAATATCCATCTGATATAGCCATTGCCAGATTGGGGTCTGGAGTCTCATCGTAGATTCCCCAGCCTTCCTCTTGGAATTGACGTACTCGTCGTATATAGGCATCCTGAAGCCATGGAACCATGGATTCAATTGTTTTGAACAACAACGGGTGAGGACGCCACAGTAAAACTATCTCGTCCTTCTTTTCCCTGAAAAACTGAAATACTTTGTCTAACTTTTTTAAGGCCTGTTCTCTGTTTTCCAGCAACGGTAAGATGGATAAATTATACAATATAATTTTTTTCTGGCTGCCGTCCGGCCTTCGGATCACCTTCTGCCATGTTTCCGGCAAATCCTCCAGTTCACATTTCATATTTAAAATTTTATCGAATTTAGGAGAACCGAGAGGCAAAAATTTTTGCTCTGCAGTAAGTAATCTGTTTTCCAAACCATTCTGCCTGACTACATTCGTATATATTCTGCAGTATTTTTCATAGATACTCCCAGGCTGAACGATCACCCTGTCTGCAAACAGGATTCCAGATGTATAGCATTGATGTTCCGCCGGTCCTCCTTCTTCGCTTACAAAATAAGGAATATATACCAACATATCCGTACATTGTTTAAGGTTCTTGGAATAATACTGCTCCGGAATCCTTGTTACCCTGTTGTATTCATCATATGGATTGTGGAAAAAGATCACATCCGGCCGTCTGGCTTCGATCGAATATTTCAGGTATGAGGTTATGGGCACATAATCCGGATACCTGTCTCCTTCGTAGTGAATGTTTCCGAGGGAATTATCCGGCAGTACGTCATAAAACGGGATTGGCATTACATAGCAGTCCATATCCTCCCGGTCTTTTGCAGCCATCCAGACGCTTTCCAGGGAATCCCACATGGAAACCTGGTATGGTAGAAACAGGATTTCTAATTTGCCTGGTATGTTCTTTTGTATCTCATCATATACCTCAGAGAAAAGCTCCTTCAGCTCTTTCAGTAAGTGTATCCTGACTTTAAACTCATCTAAAGAACTGGTTAGCTGATAAATAATCTCACAGGTATTTTCCAGCTTATGAATGATTTCTTCACATTCGGCCTCGGATGCTTCTATTGTTTCACCAGCATGGATAACCAGATCCTGCATCTGTGCCAGAACATCCAATGCCTGTTCCCTACCTAATTTCCCCAGGAGTTCTCTCAGAGTATCTGACGTTTGGATCAGGTATTCTATACTTTCACAGAGCTGCTGTTTTGCCTGCTTCCTCATTCTGTCTCCTTTTGCTTTGCTACATAATCAAGGATTCTTTCGTAATCGTCAAAGTAATCAATTTCCGCCCAGAACCGCCCGTCCACATCTACCGTATAAATGGCTTCTTCCCTCTTATCCGTAAAGGAATACAGGATATTCTCCCACCAGACGCTATGCTGCTGGCTTTCGATCAGCTCATCCATTCGGCTGATAAATTGGGGCAGAAAACTCCTTCCGATCTTTGCCATCCCTACATATTCACAGCTACGCTGCTCCAGCGGAAGCCCTTTTCCATATTTTTCTATACGCCCGTCCATGCTGGTAGCAAAAAAATAGTCACCTTCAACCGTGCGAGAATAATCAATCGCCATAACGGGATTGCGCTGGTCCGCTATGATCAGTTCCAATATTTCGCTGGAAAAGAACACATCCGCATTGAGTACCAGCAGATCGTCGTCCATTTCATTTTTTGCAAACCAGATGCTGGCAATGCTGTTTGTGATATCGTAAAAAGGGTTGTAGCAATAGGTAATATTATCTATTCCCTCCAGCGCCTTTTTCACCTTTTTTTCCTCAAATCCCGTACATACAATGCACTGCATTCCTGCGGACTGCAGCAATTCTACGGAGCGCCGGATCAGGGGGACTCCGTCTACCGGCAGGGTGGACTTCGGAACACGTTCTACTTTTCTGGAAATTCGGGTTCCCCTTCCGGCTGCCAATAAGATTGCTTTCATGTCATTGTTCCTCGTTTTCTTTATGGTTTTGCAGTTGCTCAATCTCGGATGAACGAATACTGAATATTTTCTTTTCCCAATCTTTTCTCGTACTTTCACCGAAATTTTGAGTCAAAATATCTATGTATACCTGCTTCATTTTTTCGGAATGTACAATCACCATGTCTGCGTTCAGGGTACCGGGGGCAGTACAAAGCTTTATCGCTCTATCGACCGCCTCAGAAAAGCCATCCGGGGTTTCATCAGGCAAAAAATCAGATATATATACCAGCGTATCCGTTACTCCTTTTAGCGTATGTGAATAAAATCTGGGATCTACGCTGATAGCTGCATCTGTTTCATCATAGGGGTTCTGAATAAAAATTGTATCCGGCCAATGCTTCTGCAGGTTGTAATTCTCATAGTGTGTTACTGTAATGTGAGAAGGCAATTCATCGCCTTCATAGTGATACCCGCTAAATGTTCCATCCTGATTGCGGTCGTAATATGGAATCGGAACTACATAGGCATCACAATCCTCATCCTGTTCCGAAGCTTCCCAGATCAAATCCATGGAATCCCACATAGATGCTTTATACGGAAAGAAAACAACTTCCATCCTATCCGGGATCTGCTCATCAAGCATCTTTTTGGCCTGCCGGGTCTGTTCTGCCAGTTCCTTTAAAAGTTCATACCGCTTTCCGGGATGCTTTAGCACCAACGTCATCTGATATAAACTTTCATGATAATCCTCTAACTTACGGACAAGAGGCATGCCTTCTCCAAAGATTATTTCCAGCTCGTTCCCCATCGTAACCGCTGTTTCCTGACAATCTGAAAGAAGCTGCCGAATTCCTACTTCGTTGAAACGGCTGGATGTCAAACTGACCTTCAAGGCTTTGTTTGCTTTTTCCAACAGATTTATCATAGTGAACATCTGTTTTCTCAATGCACGGCTCATAACCTCACTCCTTGCCTTCTGAAAAATACTGTTTTGTAATATGTCATTTTATTCCGATAATCCACGCAGGACTTTCTGCCGTATCCGCAGAAGTTCCAAATCTTTTGGCAGGAGCGGCGATAATTGCAGGATAATCGGCAGGGCTTCCGCATACTGCCTGTTGTCTATCATCGTTTTCAACGCTTCTTTCATTTGCTGCGCAAGTGCCAGAAATTCTTCATTTGTGTTTTGGACTGTAAGAGTTATTTCACCCGATAAGTGGCGAATCACCTCCCGGATCACCCCCGCCATCGCCGGATAAAACCGAAGGGCTTTGCGGAATAGCCGTATGGCCTCAGGATATTCTGCAAGTTCCATTTTTTTTAGTGCTTCCGATACATAAAGGGCAAAACGGCAATCCTTTGGAAGAAGATTGTGGCTTTCAGCCTTAAACATCTCTTCACAATACTGTTTCTTATAAAAAAGGAGGATACAATGGACATATTTATCCAATGTGTGGATTAGCGCTTCATTTGTAAGGAAATCACGGATAAGTGCCTTTTCATAAAGCAATTTGCAAAGCCAGGCGCCATACGCAGGAGCACTTTGACAGAGAGTTCCTGCCGCGTCCCACAGTTTTTCCTTATATGCAGGCGTGATTACATCCTGTATGCTGTCTGTGCACTGTTTCCAGCTTTCCAAATCAAAACAAGCTACCAATTCTGCAAGATCAAGATCACACAAGATTGCCTCTTTCAATGCCTGACGCTGTAAATACAAAGATTCTGTTTCTTTTATACATTGCGTCAGTAGATCCAGCCGCTCTTTTTTAGATATTGAGTCCCCTTCTGGACCTAATGCTTTTTGCAGCAGAAAATATGGAGAATTTTTCGGAAATTCCATCAAAAGTTTTTGAAACTCTCTGCTGTATGATTTTTTCCAACCATCAAAGACAGGGTAGTACTGCTGCATCCATCCTTCATCCTTCCATGGAAGCAATACAATAAAGCGGGCAGCCTGTATCTCATCCCCCTTTTTCAATGACGCCTTTGTACAATTTATCCGGATGTTATGCAGTTTGGAAGGCATCTTGATCCTTTGCTCTGTCAGGTTTCCATAACTCTGCCTCTGCCATAAGTCCGGATGTTTGTCCATATAAGCCAGCGTTTCTTCAAATAATGTGCCGTACTGCAGAATCTCATCCGATACATTGCGTCCGACATAGATTGCGAGCAATAATGCATAAAGCTCCAAACGCGCCAGTTCCCAGGGCTGTTCATTTTCCAGAATTAAAAGCGCTTCCTTTTCCGCAGCCTCCTTGTCGCCCTTTTCGTACAAAACATCTACCAAACTGACCAGGAGCCAGTTTTTATAAAAACGGTCTTTCTGACCGCCGCAAAGAGCAAGCCCTTTCCTGCAATATTCTTCGGCCTTCTCGTAGTCTGATTTGATGAGGTATTCTGTTACGATCTGCAGATAATTCTTAATGTAGGAAGGTCTTTCACGGATGTCCTGAAGCAAAAGCGGGAGGTTGCGGGAGGATTTCTCCGAACTTAATTTCCCGGTATTAGATATATAGCCATAATGGTTCACATATGCGTCAAAGTATTTCCAGGGACCGCATGTCGGAGCCAGCTCCTCATGAACTGTATTTCGAAAGGCTATCCCGGGGATGATCCTGGCCATCCGAAAAGCATAGAAATCAGAACAGCGGATTCCGTCCCAGTCCTCATAATTTTTTTGTTTGTATAGCCCGGCGCCATATTTTTTATATTCTCCTGACAAAAAGAAATCCCGTATTTCTGTTGTATCCTCAAACCATTCGTCATCATCAATGAATAAGAACCATTCCCCTTTTGCTTCCCACAGTCCTACGTTTCTGGCTGCCGAAAAGTTATCACACCAGGTAAAGGGAATGACCTTGTCCGTATAGCGTTCTGCAATCTCTTTTACCCGTGAATCTGTCCCGGTAAAAACAATAATCAGTTCACTGGGAACCTGCATCAGCAACGGGCGCAGGGAATCCAGACACCGTTCCAGGGATGCCGCCCGGTCTGACGCAAGCAATGAGATACTAAGTTGTATGTTCATTGTATCCGCCTCCGTATGTACTTTCAAAAAACAGTAACCTTAAATTTGATGGGCGTTTTCTTTTATATATGGAAACATTACCGTATACAAAAGAAAGCGCCCATCCAGTGGACCGGCGCTCTCTGAAATTATAACTGCCGTAATTACTGCAATAACTGAAGAACTCCCTGCGGAACCTGATTTGCCTGAGCAAGCATTGCCTGAGAAGCCTGAACCAGAATGTTGTTCTTTGTGTAAGCCATCATTTCCTTAGCCATATCTACGTCACGGATACGAGACTCAGCCGCAGACAGGTTCTCATGCTGAACGCCCAGGTTGTTGATGGTGTGTTCCAGACGGTTCTGCAATGCACCGAATGTGGAACGCATGGAAGAAATCTTATCAAT
>Ga0073906_1001609_pt1 | contig 33656 bp, 25 predicted proteins | sample Inofromicrocosms_FD_65485 | JGI IMG/M metagenome (GOLD analysis project Ga0073906, IMG submission 65485) | Mouse cecum microbial communities from Vienna, Austria - Inoculum for glucosamine and mucus D2O microcosms | ecosystem: Host-associated > Mammals > Digestive system > Large intestine >...
ATGGTTATTGAGTTTTGTTTGGCGACAGCTAAATAACCAAAAAGGACTGACTCCTGCAAATGGAATCAGCCCTAATTTTTTGAGACCTCAAAAAGTTTTATCGGACAGCAATAATAGTCTTTAGAGTGTGTTTGAATTTTTATTCTGATTTTTACAGGCAGTTAGATGTTGTCTTGAAGAGGAAGAGGCCGCAGGGTCGGGATGAACCTGCCCTCACGGCCTCCGCCTTAAACTAATTTACCATATTCTAATGCATCATATTCATTTCACCATGACCTTGCGGACAGAGCCGTCGGAATAGCGGACTATGTTGATGCCCTTCACGGGAGCGTCGATGCGTCGTCCGTCGAGCGTGTAGCGTGCGGTCTCGACCGCCTCTGCGGCCTGGATTTCGTCTGCAGCCGCCCACTGCGGGGTGGAGGTGCCGTTCTTCAGGTCCACGATCATGCGTTCGCCGTCGAACGACGTGAGCCTCTTTCCGCCCTCGCCGATCCATGCGTTGGCCGAGAAGGCGTAGGCTCCGAACCATTCGGGGTCGAGGCCGGAGTATGCGTGCGAAAGCGTCTCCATTCCGAACTCTTCGCGGCCGAGCCACGTGAACGTCTTCGCGCCCTTCTTCAGAGGCTGGCTCACGGAGAACCAGTCGATGAATATCGGAGCCTCGTCCGGACCTGCGATGGAGAAGGTGGTCTCCCTCATGCCGAGCGTCGGCACCTCGAACTCGCCCTCGAACCTGCTGCCCTTCACGGGAAGCGAATAGGCCACGTCGGCGAAGCGGATGCGCAGCTCGTAGTCCTCAACGGTGCTTTCCACGCTGATTGAAATCACTGCCGTTTCGGCGCCTGCCGTGTAGATCGTGGGGGAAGTAAGGCGGAAGCATCTATCGTCGGCCACCCCGAGGCCGGCCTTGCCTTTGACGAGGAGGATGTAGTCGTCATTGCCGAATTTCCATCCGGGCGTGGAAGTGAGGTCGTCGAATGTGATGTCGCTCCCTTCGCCCGTTGCCTCAGGGTTGGCGATGTCGGTGGCGTCGGTGAGGTCGGCGGTCGCGTCGAAGTCCTCCTCGAAGATGACGAAGCTCTCCTCGTCCTCCTCCACTATGTTCACGCCGTAGAGATCCACGGCATAGCCCTCGGCCTTGGCGATTCCGCTCCAGTTCGCGGTGAAGCCCGTTTCGCCGATTCCGGTGGCCTCGAGGTTCTTAGGAGTACCTACAACCTCCACGGGGCGGATGTTCTCCGGGGAGAAAGTCGTGTAATAATGCGAACGGATGTCGAAGTAATACTGCTTTTCGGGATCGAGGTTTTTGTATGTGTACGTGTAGAGCTTCGTGCTATCCTTGTGGTCCACCGTACCGATATTGTTGTAAGGCTTGTCGTAGACCAATTCCCCGATAAGCTCGTCGTAGGTCATACCCATCTGCTTTGCCATTTCTTCGAGGTATTCCTCGAGGGTCATCCCCATGGCCTCTATCTGCGCAAGCTCTTCAGGGCTGAAAATGTCCTCAAGGTCGACAACGGTCTTGTAGACAGGGTTGCCTTCAGCGTCGTATCCGTCAAGCTCGTAAAGGTAGGTGTAGTAGTTGTAAGCCTTGCGCACCGGTTCGAAGGATATGGTGAAGCTGTCGTCGGTGGCGGCGGTGAATCCTTTGAACACAGGAGAGCCGATGAATTTGTCAACGGAAGCGGTGATTCTGATATCGTCCACGAGGAGATGGTCAGTGGAAGCGATATGCAGATAGGCATCGTTGTAGGCCGAATAGTTGTCGAATTCAATGTTCACTTCGCACCACCCCTGGTTGGGATAGATCGGAAAAACATCGAAATTCTTTATTTCCTCCTTTCCGTCGCCTTCGAAATCGAAGCCTCGGCCATAATCATCTGTACCCATGCCCACCATCATGGTAGTGCTTTTGAGGTGCACATTTTCTGTCAGGAGAGCCTTGCAGAGGAACGAGACCTTGATTGTGCCGGAATAGTCCATCTTCGGAGTGTTGATGTAGGCGGGATCCTGCGGGTTGATGGTCCAGAGGCCTGCGCATCCGCCGGCCTGGTACACGCTGTGGCCTGTCCACTGCGCGCCGTGGGTGAGCGAGGGGTCGATGAGTTCTGAGCTGTAGCGGCCGCATAGGGGTCCGCTCCACTCATGCACATCGTCGGCTACTCCGACGGCGAATCCGGAGAAGTCTTCGTCGACGATTATGTCAGCTTTGCTGACCGTAACCTTCTGACGATCGTCCGACACGGGTTTCCCGCCGAGCGGCGTTACGGTAACCTTGAATGCCGAGGCGTATCCGCAGAGCAGAAGCGCGATGCCGGCTGTGAGTAAGCTTTTCTTCATTGCTTTCTGGTGTTAGTGTTATGAAATCTTGGACGCAAAATTATCGCAACAAGAAAGTAAAGCAAAGAAAAAAGCTGCATTTTACGTATCAGAACGCGTTTCGATACGTCAGACTGTCTTCAAAAGCGCATTTCAGCCAAAAACCGAGGCCGCATACATGCATGGCCGCACACATTCAGAGCCGCAGAATCCAGGTCTGCTTGGGTCGCAAAATGTGATGCGTAAGTCCACAAGGGGCGTTTCCGGAATTCGTCCGCATAATCGTCCGTAGGTCGCTGTATGCAGCGACCTGCATATATTCATTCTCTGCATTTATTCCCTATATGCAGCGGGGCCATTTTTGCGGGCCTTCTTCCAGTATTCGGAGGGGGTGAGGCCGACGGTCTTCTTGAAGAGGGTGGCGAACGAGGTGCGCGACTGGAAACCGACCGAGGCCGCGATGTGCTCCACGGTGTGGCGCGCCGGGTCGGTGTCCTGCATCAGGCGGCACGCCTCGCGGATGCGGTAGCCGTTGAGGAACGTGTGGAAATTTGTGCCGTTGCAGAGGTTGATGGCACGCGAGACGCTGCGCTCCGGCACGCCGAGCAGCCCGCAGAGGTCGTCCATGACGAAGCCGGGGCGGTAGATGTCGCGGCTTTCCTCCATCAGCTTGAGGATGGAGGGGAAGAGGCGTGCGCTCTCCTCGTCGGCCTCGCATTCCCGGGGAGGCTCCGCGTCGCGCCCTGCCTGCGTCTTCTGTCCTTGGTGGGACATGAGGAGGCGGAGCTGCTGCTCGCGTTCGAGAAGTTCGCGGTTCTTCTCGAAGAGCATGCGGTGGTTGCGCTTCAGGTTGAAGAAGAGGATGACGAAAGCGATAAGCAGGACGGCCACTACCGCAATGACGGCTACCGCTACGGTGAGGAGGCGGCGTTCCTTCTGCCGCTGCAGCGAAAGCTCGCGTATCTCGTCGTTGGTCTTCCCGATCTGGTTCAGCATCTCCATCTCCGAAATCCTGTGCATGCCGTTCTGCTGGTCGAGCCTCGATTTCAGTTCCAGGAAAAGGCTTTTGTATTTCTTCACAGAGTCGGGCTTGTCTATGCGGTCGAAGAATACGCCCAGGCTCTCGTAGATGTACAGCTCATAGTCAGGCAGCCTTTTCTCCCGCGCCATCCTGAGCCGCGTATTGAGAAGCTCCTCCTCCTCGGCATATTTCTGCTGCTTGTCGTAGACGAACTGGAGGATGAACATCGTGCCCTGCGCGAATCGTTCGCGGTATGCCCACGAGCTTTGCGCGATGCTTTCCAAAGCCTGCTTAAGGAACTTCTCGGCCCGGGGATAGTCCTTGGCGAAGTAGCTGTCCATGGCTGCTATGACGCTTGACCGGAATGCCGCGTCATAGCCAGATTTCCCCTCATTGTATCTACGGATGGCCTTCACATCCTCCGCGTATGTACCCCAGCCGGAGTTTTGGACGCGAAAAATCGCCATATTGCTCGCCTGGCGGGTGATGACATCCCGGTTGTCGCTATTTATGGCCTTGTGCAGAGCCTCGGAAAGCAGCTCGTCGGCATAAGACCTTATCTTGTCGCCCTCGTCGGAGCATGTGTGGTAGAGATTGGCGAGGTTGACCAGTATGTCGGCGAGCTGGTAGTCGTCGCCGTCTTCCTCGGCAATAAGCCTGGCCGTGGAGAGGTTGGTGTAAGCCTTGCGGAAATCGTAGAACCGGAAACTGTAGATCTTCCCGAGCTGGTTCATCGCGACGGTGGCGTCTTTACGCGCGGCCTTGTCGGCCGGTTTCGCATAATATCGGTTGGCGACGACGCTCAGCGCGGCCACGGCACGGTCGAGAAGCGTGTCCGCCTCGATGTATGACTCCGCGCGGCCTATGAGCGCGGCGGACGGCTGGCTTTCGAGGTCTGCGCCGTCTCTGCCCGCTCCCCGGGCATGGGAGGAGGCAAGCATCATGACGGCTGCGAGGACGGTGAACAGGTATCTGGTCATCTGGGTGTCGGGATGTATTCGGTAATGATGACGCGAAATTAGCGAAAACAATCGGTTCGGACAAAAAAATCCGGCTCCCCTGCATCCTTAATCGGACGGGGGAGCCGGAATGTCATAAAGACCGTCGGCACAATGCACACGCTCCAAAGCGTGTCAGGATTCGTTATCCCGGTTTCTGCCGATAGGCTTCAGGGAAACGTCATTTCACCATGAGCTTGCGGACAGAGCCGTCGGAAAGGCGCACCACGTAGAGACCGGGAACGGCTGCGGCCTCCCCGGGCAGCGCGGCGGCGCGGCCGTCGAGAGTCCAGCATCCGGTTATCTCAAGGCCTTCGGCGATGATGTCGTCGATGCCGGAGCATGCGTCGGCGGTGGCCACAGTCACGGTGGCGGAGGGGAGGGTGCGGTCAGTGCCGTCGGTCGCCACCACGGTGTAGCAGTATCGGGTGTTAGGCTTGAGGCCGTTGACGCGGAGCGAAAGCCCGCCGTTGGAGATGCGGTCGGTGAAGAGCGGCAGGGGCGTGGTCTCGTATTCGGCCACGGAGGAGACCTTGACGTCGTCGATGGCCACGGAATACGGCTTTTCCTTATCCCTGACGTAGAGGATGCGGAAAGCCGACGCGCCGGCAGGGACGTCGGTCAGCTCCTCGGTGCGTCCGCCCTCGGCGACGACTACGTCGAATTCAGGGCCTTCTGTCCATTCATCGCCGATGAACCAGTCTACGCGCAGCCGGTTGCCTTCGGCTTCCTCCACGCCGCGCTGCCAGAAGGATATGCTGCTGATGCCCTTCGCGAACTCAGGGCTGCGGAGGTATGCGTCGTCCTTGTTGAGGCGCAGCGAAGGCACCGCCTCGCCGCAGAACTCCGGCAAGGAATAGGTCAGCGTGGATGACGAGAACCATGCGCCCGGCACCTTGCCGCCGGTGAAGTCGACCGTCTCGGTGGCGAACGCCACGGCCTGGAGGCTGCTCACGCTGAGGAGATAGTCATTGGCCCCGTCGAGAGCCTGCCAGTTGGCCACGAACGTGGAGTCCGTGATCTCGGTGGCCTCAAGCGCCTTGGGCTTCAGGCTGGAGAAGGGGGCGTCGGCGGTGCGGACCTTTATTTCGTTGGAAGCCGCGCTGAGCCCTTTGCCGGTCTGCGACACGAAGACGGTATAGGCGTAGTCGGTCTCCGGGTCGAGGCCTTCCACCTTGTATTCGGTGGCGGTGCCGGCGTCGGCCCAGGCTGCCGAAGGAGCCTTGAGGAGGGCCACAGACTTGGCGGGGTTGGCGTCGCGGTACACGTTGAGCTCGTAGTGGTCCACGCCCTCGACGGCCTTCCAGCGGGCCGTGAATCCGGAATGGGAAACCTCCGATTCCGCCGGGGCGTAGGCCTCGGTGGCGTCGGAGACCTCAAGGCCGCCCGCCGCCTTGAACGTGATGATGCCGTTCTTCTCGGCGATTTCCGTCAGGGGAAGGTTGAGGTTCTGTCCGCTCCATGTCTTCATCGAAGGCTTGGTGTCGTCGGTGAACGACGTTACGTTGGACTTTCCGGGGAAGGCGTCGCCGGAGCGGGTGCTTTCGGTGAGTATGCCGTCGGCCTCCTCGAGGTCAACGTACTGCTTGGCGGGGTCGTTGTTGACCGTGTTCTGGTCCCAGACGGACTTGTTGTAGTTCACGTGCCACACGAGCATGCCGTGTCCGGGCAGGTACTTGTCCCAGCTCACCTGCTGGCGGTTCTCGATGAGGAAATACTCGTTGTCCTTGGTGGTGTGGATTATCCGGGCCTTGTTGGAGCCTATGGACGGAAGGGCGACGTTCTCCGGGCCCGTGATCGGGTCGGGTGTCATCCAGTCCATGGCGTAGCGTTCGAAGGCGGAATAGAGCGGCGGGGTGCGGCCGTTGTTGTTGTAGGGGCCGTAGTCGAGCACGTTCCATTCGCCGGGCGTGAACGACGAGGTGTAAGTCGTCGCGTAGAGGTCGGGCAGGCCCATGACGTGGGAGAACTCGTGGATGAACGTGCCGCAGCCGTCGGGACGGTTGTCCACCCATTCGTTGGTGCATGCGTAATGGCCGAGCCGCACGCCGTCGAAGACGTAGGGGTAGTTGTCGGCATGGCGCACGTCGAAGGAATGGGGCCAGACGGTGTTGTCGGCGCCGCCGGAGGCCTCGCCTAGTCCGGCATAGAATACGAACACGTTGTCTATCAGTCCGTCGCCGTCGCGGTCATACTGAGAGAAGTCAACATAGTCGTCAAGGGCCTCGCATGCGTGTATGACCATCATATGTGCGTTCTGGTCATTGCCCCACACGTCGTTGGCTCCGTAATACGACATCCTCTTGGGGAGCTTCACGGGGCCGTACACGTCGAATTCCGGGCGGAACTGTCCGCCGGAGGACTCCAGGAAATAGTCGCGGGCCGATCCGGTGCCGCCCCATTCGGAGAATCCCGGTTCGTTGAGCATGTTGGAGAAGTAGGAGTGCGGATCGTCGGTCTTGAAGTCCAGGTCGGAATAGCTCACAAGAACCACAAGGGCCTTCTGGTCGCCCTTGCCCGGGAATGTGGTGGTGCAGAGTCCGGGGCCTTTCTGCATGGAGCGTTTCCTGGCTCCGGTCTGGGTGGCCTTCGCCCTGATGCGCTGCACGACGGCCTCGCGGTCCATCGCGGCGAGGAAGCCTGCTGTGGCGTTGTCGCGCGCGGCCGGGGCGGCCGCGCGGAACGGCGACGCCTTCATCATGCCGTCGGCCGCCTGCTCGGCGAAATAAAGGAGGCCGCCCTCCTCCACGAGGGGATAGCCGTCTTCGGAAAGGAGGTAGTGGGAGAATTCATCTCCGCAAAGACGCACAAGGATCGTGGAGCCGTCTTCCTGATGACGTTCCACGAGGCCGGGCTTCGCCGGGACAGCCAACGCGTCCGGGACAAAAACGGACATTCCGGCCATCAGAGCGGCTGCGAAAAGCAGCCTTTTGGGATTGAAATGCATAAAATAAGAGAAGTGTTAGGTAAACAATGGTAATGCGTATGGCGCAGACCCGTGTCCCTTCCAGCTATGGACAAAGGAACAGGCCGAAGCCAGAAAACCGCCCCAAATTTACGAAAAAAATCCGGGGCGGCAATGGAATGGGCTGCAATTGCCTCATTTTTTTGCGTTTTCGCCTGAAAGCATGTCGGTAAGGAGGATGAAATCCTCCACGGAGAGGCGTTCGGGACGCTCCTTTAGCATCGGCGACTCCGGGAGGGAGACTCCGGGAGAGAGGAGGGAGGCCAAGGAGTTGCGGAGCGTCTTGCGCCGCTGGCCGAAGGCGGTCTTGACCACTGTCTTGAACCGCCGCTCGTCGCAGCCGAGGGAGACGCGCGAGTTGCGCGTGAGCCTTATCACGCCGCTCTTCACCTTGGGCGGGGGCGTGAAGACGCCTTCGTCTACGGTGAAGAGGTATTCGCAGTCGTACCACGCCTGGAGCAGCACCGAAAGGATGCCGTAGGCCTTCGAGCCAGGGCCGGAGCACAGCCTCTGCGCCACCTCGCGCTGGAGCATCCCGGCGCAGACCGGTATCCTGTCCCTGTATTCCAGCATCTTGAAGAATATCTGCGACGAGATGTTGTAGGGGTAGTTGCCTATCAGGGCGAACTCTCCGGGGAAAAGCGCGTCGAGGTCCATGCGGAGGAAGTCGGCTTCCACCACGTCGAGTCCGGGATAAACCTTGTTGAGATAGCCGACCGACTCGCCGTCGAGCTCCACCGCCTTCAGCGGCCTTCCGGCCTCCATCAGGAAGCGGGTAAGGACGCCCATGCCCGGCCCTATCTCGAGAACCGGGATGCCGCCCCAACGCTTGGCGGATCCGGGGAGCTCGCCGGGGCTTATGGTTTCGGCTATGCGCCGCGCTATGTCGAGGTCGTTGAGGAAATGCTGCCCGAGGGCCTTTTTCGGTTTTACGCTCATATTTTTCGGGGGGATAAGTAACCGGAGAGTGGAGGTTGTCTATTTATAACACCGGCGAAAGGCAAATTATTGTTAACGGGAAGCGAAATGGCGCGGCGGTTGCTGCCTTGAAGCGTCGTGTTCCAACGAACAAACCATTTAAAATTTAAATTTACCGGAAATGAAAGAAATCATCATCGCGCTCCTCGGAGGGGGCGCAGCGGTGCAGGTGGCCAACACGCTGGCCACACTGCGCCAGAACCGGCGGCAGCTCAACGCCGAGGCGCTGGGGACGGAGGTGGCCGCGCTCGAGAAGACCATCTCGGTGCTGCGGGAGAATTTCGAGCGCGAGAACGAGCGTCAACGCGAGGAGATAACCGTCCTCAGGCAGGAGATAAGGTTCCTGCACAACGAGAACGGCCGACTTCAGGGAGAGATAAACCGTCTGCGCCAGAGCCGCGCGGGGGCGGAACCGTTCCAGCTCCAGATACCGTCGTTATGAGCGGCAGAAGGATACGCCGGATAGTGGTGCACTGCAGCGCGGGGCCGGCATCGCAGCGTGCCGCCGACATCATCGCCTACCACACGAGGCCCGTCTCCCGAGGGGGGCGCGGATGGAAGGCCGCCGGCTACCATTACATAGTCGAGGCCGACGGGACCGTGGTGGAGGCCGTAGGCGAGGAGGGCGTGGCCAACGGGGCGCGCGGCTTCAACCAGGATTCGATCCACATATGCTACACGGGAGGCGTGGACGCGCGCGGCAAGGCCGCCGACACGCGCACCCCGGCACAGAAGGCGGCCCTGGCTCGGCTGATAGCCGGAATCAGGAAGAGGCGCGGCGCGCTGCCGGCGGCCGGGCACCGCGACCTTTCGCCCGACCGCAACGGCGACGGGCGCATCACGCCCGACGAGTGGATAAAGCAATGCCCGTGCTTCGACGCACGGGCAGAGTACGGGTGATCCCCTGCCGACGCACGGCAGGGGACCCGGCGGGACATCCCGCTTATTTCTTGAACTTCTTGGCGATGGCCTTGGGCACCCCGTCCTTGTGGAGCATGACGGAGATGGTCTTGTCGAGGAAGTAAGGCACCGACACGTAGAAGTATCCCTTGTAGATCTGGTTGGTGTCCCAGGAGTTCTTCACCTTGTAGTAGCGGTTGCCCTCCTGGTCGGTGGCTATGCCTTCGATCACCATGCCGTGGTCGTCGGTCGTCTCCCAGTTGTCGAAATGCTTCTGGCGCATCTCCTGGGTAACTTCAATCTCCTTCTGCGGGCCTTTCTTCTCGAAACGCTTCTTGTCGCGCGCATTGTCGTCGAGCTGCACCCATCTGGAGATTTCGCTGTCGGTCATGTTGGCCTCGTCCACCTCGGCGGGGATGATGGCGTAGCCCTCTTTCCACTTGAAGCCGCCTTCGCTGACGTCGGCCGCCCAAGCCACTGCGTAGCCGTTCTCGATGGCATTGTCCACGATCTGGCGCATCTCGTCCATGGGGACGTTCATCGACTTGGCCTGAAGCCAGTTGTCGGGAATCTCGACGGCGAACTCCTCATAGAAGGGATGATGGGTGAAGGAGGTGATGCCGATGTAGTCGGAAGGCTCGAGGCCGAGCGAAGCGGCATAGGTCTGCGGCGTGTAGGTCTTGCCCTGGTAGGTGAACTGCTCAGGCACCTTGCCGAGGTAGGCGTCGAGGATTCCGACGAATCCCTGCAGCCAGGCGTCGGAAAGGTGGTTGCCCTTCTTCTTGGCGTTGCGGAGCACTCCGCGCAGGTATCCGTCCATGGCCTCGGCCATCTCATAGTGGGAATGCTTCTTCTCGCCGTAGTTCAGCCCGGCGTAGGCCTCTTCGGGCATCGCGCCGTATTTGTCGAGCACGTCGATCACGTCGGAAATCTGGCCGCCCTGCGAGACGGTGGCGTCGCCGTACATGCGCATGAAGCGGCGGGCCTTGTCGATGTAGGCGTTGCGGACGATGAACATCTCGGAGAGGTCGGTCTCCTTGCCCCCTTTGCGGAGGATCTCGTCTTCAAGAAGCCCCACGCCGGAGAAGCTCCAGCATGTGCCGCTCTTGTTCTGGTCTTTGACCGGAGTGGACTTCACCGTCTTGATGTCGGTGAACTTGAAGCCCGTGGAATCGGGGACGACGATGCCGTCGTCGGCGCAGGCCGGAGCCTGCATATACGTCGCACCGGCGGGTATGGCGAGAAGCGCGGCCGATGCGGCAAGGATGAAATTCTTCATGATTAAGTATTATGTTTTCAGAAATCAGGGACAAAATTAGCAAAAAATAATCAAAAAATTTACTTAGGACTTATGAAAAGAGAAAAAACCACCGTAAGAATCGGTTTCGACGAGATAGCGGAAGACGTTTCGCTCCTCGTCAAGGTGCGCCGCGCTTTCGAGGCGGCTGAAAACCCTTCCGCGCCCGAACAGGGACGGCAGACGCCCGACACAGGAGGCGTCTACGGGCGCAGGCTCCTGAGGCCGTCGTGGCTGGCGGCCGCGCGCACGCTCGTCTCGGTGCTGGGACGGTGGGGCGAGGCGGAGGTCTCGGCCGACGGCACGGCGGCGGAATTCAAGCTGATGCTCACGCCTGCGGAGGCGGCCGAGCTGAAGAGGCTCGCCGGACGCCACGCGGCGACCGCGATGACAGCCGACATATCGGAACAGTCGCTCCATCCCCTGGCCGGATCGGACCGCCGCAAGGCCGACGAAGCCGCCGACAGCCTGCTGGCCTTCACGGCCCGCTTCTGAGCGCGCAAGGCCGAAAGCCCGCGGCGACGGTCAGCGGTAGACGAAGCGCGAGAGGAGGCGCAGCAACGGGAAGCCGCCGAGGTAGCTGGCCAGGATGCCGACCTTGTTCTTCCGGCGCACGCGCGGGTCGCGGAGCGACCCCCAGCGCGTCTCCCTTATTATCTCTTTGCAACGGGCCTCGATGGCCCTGCGCGCCATCTTCTCCCCCTTGGCCGCCTTGTTGACGCTCAGGAGCCCGTAGACGTTGAAGGCGGCCGACAGGCGGCGGTCGCGCGCCGCCATGTACAGCCGCAGCGAGCGGTTGCGCGCCATATAGCCGCACAGCCGGTCGCAGACCCCGAGCACGTCGGCGCGGCGGAGGCTGAAACTGTGCAGGAAGCTCGACGGGTTGGAGCGGTAGAAGTAGAGCGGCCGCGGCGTGAAGGCCACGCGCGAGGCGCGGAGGAAGACGCGGTAGAACAGGTCGAGGTCTTCGTACCATGTGCCCTTGCGGAAGCGCAGGCCGTCGAAGAGGCGCGAGTCATAGAGCTTTCCCCATGCGGAATGGTTGAGCCTGTCCTGGTAGAGCATCATCTCCACGGCCGTTTCCGGGTCGAGGGACATTTCTTCGCGGCTGTCCCGCCACGACTTCGGGGCTTCGGCGCCGGGGGACGAACAGAATCCGGCGCACGCGATGTCGGCCCCGTGTCGCCCGGCCAAAGCCGAAAGGCTCTCGAGAGCGTCGGGGGCGACGGCGTCGTCGGCGTCGAGGAAGAACAGCCGGTCGCCGCGTGCAGCGTCGATTCCGGCGTTGCGGGCATCGGAAAGCCCGCCGTTGGGCTTGTGGACCACGCGTATGCGCGGGTCGCCGGCGGCCGCGCGGTCGCAGATTCCGGGCGTGGAGTCGGTGGAGCCGTCATCGACGATCACCATCTCCCAGTCCCGGGCGGTCTGCCCGACCACGGAGTCCACGCAGGCCTGCAGGAATCTTTCGGCGTTGTAGGCCGGTATTATCACCGAAATCATTTCTTGAGTATCCTCCGGTATTCTGCGGGGTCGAGGAGTATGCGGCGCGCCTCGGCCATGGCGGTGTCGCCCTTGAGCTGCTGGGCCGCGCGTCCGCGCTCGTAATAGTAGCGCGAAGCTATCTCCTCGCCGAGGTATTCGGCTATGTCCTTGCGTTTTATGTCGAGGTCTGAGTCAAGGTCGTGGATAAGCAGGCGGCTCAGCCCGTCGAGCTGGCTCCGCACCGAGTCGTTCATGTAGCCTTCGGCGTCGAGGGTCTCGTTGAGCTGCTTTATGAGGTCTTCGCCCACCTTGTCGTATTTGAACCGCTTGGGGTCTATCGAAGCCTTGAAGTCGGCATATATCCCGTCGGTGATCTCGAATTCCTCAGGGGCGGGGATGGACGGATTCTCGGCGGCGAACCTGGTGGCGAAGTCGAAGGCCCAGTTGTCGCGGGCTATGTTGAAGAGCAGGCGGCTCATCTTCCCCCAGTCCACGGTGATGTCGGGGGTCAGCCCTCCGCCGTCGCGCACCTCTCGTCCGGCGGCGGTGCGGTAGACGTTGGTGAGGCTGTCCGGCACCCGCGCCACGGAGCCGTCGGGATTGCGGTGGGAATAGTCGAGGGCCTGGATGAGGCGGCCGGAGGGGATGTAGTATTTGCCTGTGGTGACCTTAAGGAACCCGTCGTAGGGGAGGGGGCGCGTGCCCTGCACCAGCCCCTTGCCGAAGCTGCGCGAGCCGATGAGGACGGCGCGGTCGAGATCCTGGAGCGAACCGGCGGTTATCTCAGACGACGATGCCGAGCCCCCGTCGATGAGCACGGCCAGCGGTATGTCGGGCATTATGGGCTTGCGGCTCGTCTTGTAGACTTTCTCCGCGCTCTTGTCGCGCCCGCGCATGCGCAGGATTTCGGTGCCCTTTGGCACGAAGAAGCCCACTATGTCCACGGCGCTCTCCACGAGGCCTCCGCCGTTGCCGCGCAGGTCGAGCACCACGCCCTTGAGGCGCGGGTCGTTGCGGAAGCTGTCGAGGGCGGTCTCCACCTCCTTGGGCGACTTGTCGATGAATGTGGTGAGGCGGATGTATCCTATCCCGGTCTCGGGGTCGAGGCGGGAATACGGCACGCTGGGCGTCTGTATCTTGCGGCGTTCCACGGCCACCTCTATCACGCTGTCGGGCCCGGCGTAGGGACGTTCGAGCCTGAGGTTGACGATTGTGCCGGCGGGGCCGCGCAGGAGCTTGCTCACCTTGTCGGAGGCCATGCCCTTGGCGTCGGCCGTGTCGATGCGCACTATGCGGTCGCCGGCCTTGAGTCCGGCCAAAGCCGCCGGAGACCCCTCGTAGGGGCCGGATATGTAGACGAAGCTGTCGCGCTGCAGGATGTAGCTGCCTATGCCTCCGTATTCGCCCGTGGTCATCTTGGCCAGGTTCTCAGCGTCGTCGGAAGAATAGTATTCCGTATACGGGTCAACGGTCGAGAGCAGCGCGCGTATGGCAGTCGAGAAGCTCTCGTCGGTGCGGATGGTATCGACATAGTTCATCTCCAGCTCCTTGACGAGGGCGTTGAACACGTTGAGGTTGCGGGCCACGGCCGAGTCGTGGCTCTTCTTGGCGGCGTTCACCCCCCATGATCCGGCTATGGCCGCCACGAGGAGCGCCGCTCCGGCTATGCGTTTCAGATTTATAGACATATTTAATTTTTGGAGTAGAGAGGAGGAAGTTGTTCCTTGGAGTAGAGAGGAGAAAGTTGAGAGGAGGGAGTTCTTGGAGGTGAGAGTTATTGGAGATGGGAAGAGAGCTATTCCACTCCCTACTTTCTACTCTGTACTCCCTACTTGTTTATACTTCTATACTCTGTACTTTCTACTCTGTACTCCCTACTTGTTTATACTCCCTTGTTCAATTCGGGATGCGGGTAGTCTACGGTATAGTGGAGCCCGCGGCTCTCCTTGCGCTCCAAGGCCTGACGCATTATGAGGTATGCGACGTTGATGATGTTGCGCAGCTCGCACAGCTCGCGCGAAGGCTTGCTGGTCTTGAAGAGCCGTTCGGTCTCCTGATAGAGGATGTCGAGGCGGTTCCAGGCCCGCTTCAGGCGCAGGTCGGAGCGCACTATGCCAACGTAATAACCCATGATCTGGTTCACTTCCTTCACCGACTGTGTGATGAGAACCATCTCCTCAGGATGCGTGGTGCCGGAATCGTTCCATTCAGGCACGTCGGAGCGCAGCTCGTAGCCTTTGACGGCCTTCGCCGCGTGGGCGGCCGCCGCGTCGGCATATACCACGGCCTCTATCAGAGAGTTGGATGCCAGACGGTTGCCGCCGTGCAGACCGGTGCGGCTGCATTCGCCCACGGCATATAGCCTCTTGATGCTCGACTCGCCGTTGAGGTCCACGTCGATTCCGCCGCAGAGGTAATGGGCGCAGGGAGCCACCGGTATGCAGTCCTTCGTGATGTCGATGCCGAGCGAGAGGCATTTCTCGTAGATGTTGGGGAAATGCCGGCGCGTCTCGGCGGCGTCCTTGTGCGTAACGTCGAGATAGACGTGGTCGGTTCCGTTGAGCTTCATCTCCGAGTCGATGGCGCGGGCCACGATGTCGCGCGGGGCGAGAGACAGGCGCGGGTCGTACTTGTGCATGAACTCAGAGCCGTCAAGGTTGCGGAGCACGGCCCCGTAGCCGCGCATGGCCTCCGTGATGAGGAACGACGGGCGGTCGCCGGGATGGTAGAGGGCCGTGGGGTGGAACTGGATGAACTCCATGTCCTTCACCGTGCCCTTGGCGCGGTAGACCATCGCTATCCCGTCGCCGGTGGCGATGAGCGGGTTGGTGGTGGTGGTGTAGACGGCGCCCACGCCGCCCGTTGCCATGAGGGTGACCCTTGACAGGAACGTCTCCACCTTCCCCGTCTCCTCGTCGAGGATGTATGCGCCGTAGCATGTGATGTCGGGAGTGCGGCGCGTGACGATCCTGCCGAGATGGTGCTGGGTGATGATCTCTACGGCGAAATGACGCTCGAACACGTCGATGTCGGGATGCTCCCTGACCCTCGCCACGAGGCTTTCCTGTATTTCCGCGCCCGTGTTGTCGGCATGGTGGAGGATGCGGAACTCCGAATGGCCGCCCTCGCGGTGGAGGTCGTAGGAGCCGTCGGGCTTCCTGTCGAAGTCCACTCCCCAGCCCACCAGCTCGCGTATCTGCGCCGGCGCGCCCCTGACCACCATCTCCACAGCCTCGGGGTCGGAGAGCCAGTCGCCCGCCACCATCGTGTCATGGATGTGCTTGTCGAAATTGTCCGCCAAAAGGTCGGTTACGCTTGCCACGCCGCCCTGGGCGAAATATGTGTTGGCCTCGTCGAGGGTGGTCTTGCACACGACCGCCACCCTGGCGCGGCCGGCCACCTTGAGCGCGAAGCTCATTCCGGCTATGCCGGAGCCGATGACGAGATAATCATACTTACGAACCATGATTGATTAAGTTTGACGCGGCAAAGTTAGCCAAAGTTTCCGAAAGAATAATCAGGATAAGGCGATTTAAGGCGTATTAAGGCCGTATAAGGGGGATTTAAGGCAGAGCGAAGGGCCGCATCGCTGATGATGCGGCCCTTCGGTTATCCGGCCTTGAACGGCCTTATGGTTTTCAGAGGATTGCCTTGAAGGTCTTGTTGCCTTTGCGCACGATGACGAGCTGGCCCTTTTCAGGGTTGGCGAGGCGGATGCCCTGGAGGTTGTAGTAAACCTCGGGAGCGTTCTCTTCGACCATGCTGTCAACGATGCCTACGCCGCCGGACTTCTGGCCGGAAACGTAAAGGTTGCGGATTTCCCAAGTGTCGGCGCCTTCGGCGGTGGAACCGTACTTGAAGCCGATCTGGATCTTCTTGCCTGCATAAGCCTTGAGGTCAATGACGTTGCTCCAGGACCAGGTCCAGCTGCCAGCCACGGGCCATTCCGTGATTTCAAGGGGAGTCCACCCGGCAGCGCCCTCTTCGCGTACAGAAACGCCGCAAAGAGTCTTGAGGGTGGTCTGGAATTTTGCAGTATGTTCAAACTTCATGGAGGCGTCGTTGTAGTCGGTAAGGTCAACCACGGGAGAGATCGCATAGCAGTCGCTGACGGGATATGCGGTCTTGTTGGCAAACGCGGAGCCGTTAAGATAGTACTCGTTGTCGTAGCTCTTCCAGTTCCATACGTAAGTGAGGCCTTCGGGGAGGTTGTCGGCGGAAAGTGTCCATCCTTCGATGCCGTTTTCAAGAGACGGGTCGAGAAGGACGATGGTGCCGGCCGGAACGGGTTCTTTCACCGTGATGGTATAGGAAGCCGAACCGGCATAGTATTCGTCGTTTTCGTCGGCCTTTGCCTCGATCACGGTCTCGCCCACGGCAAGAATCGTAACGGCGCCCGTGGCGGCGTCAACGGTGGCCACTGCCTCGTCGGAAGAAGTGTAAGCCACAGCCGCCGTGGTGGCCTTGGTGAGCGTGGGCTGGGTGAACCCTTCGCCGAGGGCCAGGGTAACAGACTTCGGGTCGAAGGCCATGTCGGCGTTCTTCTTGGCCACTCCTGTCTGGGTATAGGTGATGACGATGGAAGTGAAGTCGAACTGGCCGGACTTGGTGGGACCGTCAGAGCCGAAGTCGGCTTTCGCGCCTACCGTGTACTTGATGCTGTTGGCGTCGCCGGTCCAGGTAACGGTCTTGTCGCCTGCAGCCTGGGTTGCGATTGTGCCCACGGAAGCCGTTATCGGGGCAAGACGCGTGAGACCCTGCTTGGAAAGGTTGAAAACCACTTTCTGGATGTTCATGTTTCCTGCGCCTGTGATTGTGATTGTTCCACCTGCGTATATGCGGAGGTCGCCGGCTTTGTTATAAGCTGTTGTAGTCCCCCCCTTACTGGTAACAAATGTGAAACCCTGGTTGGTGAACTCAAAGTCCGCGTCCTTGTCGAGGTCGGCAACAGTTTTGTCAGCGAAATTTGAATCCGCACCTTTGATTGTGATAGTCGCTTCGTCGGCGGAGGCTGTGAAGGCCGCGCCGGAGAGGACTGCGAGTGAAAGTAAGAATTTCTTCATATCTGTTTGTGTTTTAAGTTGATGTTTCTTGTCAAGCCATTTGCGGAGAGATAAGTTTGGCAAAGTTACTGCTTTTATTCCGTTCGGACGCAACAACCGCTTGTAAATTTATGTTAAATGCGCGTTAAATAAAAATATCCTGCGTTTTTTACCGTTTTTTCGGCGTTTTTTATTACTTTCGCCCTCATAACGAAATTACCAAGGACTGATGAAATTCAACCGCATACTTCTCAAGCTCTCCGGCGAATCCCTCGCCGGAAGCCAAGGCCAGGGCATCGACCCGGGCCGCCTCGCTTCATACGCATCGCAGATCCGTGAGGCCGTCGCCCTCGGGGTTCAGGTAGGGATAGTGGTCGGCGGCGGCAACATATTCCGGGGCGTGGCCGGGGCCGCCAAGGGCTTCGACCGAGTAACGGGCGACCAGATGGGAATGCTCGCCACCGTGATCAACTCGCTCGCGCTCCGCTCCGCGCTCGAAGACGCCGGGCAGCCGGCACGCGTGCTGACGGCCATCGGCATGTTCCCCATAGGCGAGCCTTACTCCAACCGCCGGGCGATCGAGACCCTCGAGGAGGGAGCCGTGGCCATAATGAGCTGCGGCACAGGCTCGCCCTACTTCACCACCGACACCGGCTCGGCCCTCCGCGCCATCGAGATACAGGCCGACGCCATGCTCAAGGGCACGCGCGTGGACGGTGTCTACACGGCCGACCCTGAGAAAGACCCGCAGGCCGTGAAGTTCGACCGCATAAGCTACGACGAGGTGATGGCGCGCGGCCTCAAGGTCATGGACCTGACCGCCACGGCCCTCTGCCGCGAGAACTCGATGCCGATACGGGTCTTCGACATGGACACCCCGGGCAACCTCCTGAAGCTCCTCAGGGGCGAACCCGTCGGCACGGAGGTCTATTGAATAAGTAGAGAGTAGGGAGTTGAGAGTAGGGAGTCGGATACTTTCTTGAACGTTTTTTGTCGGCCACCTAAAATGACTGCAATAATGGGAAATGACCTTAAAGCGGAAATCTCCAAGAAGCTTGCAAAAGAGTCGGTAAGGCTGTATCAGCTTTTGTCGCGGAAACTGAGAGAATATGACTTGGGAAGGCAGCTGCTCAGATCCGGCACTTCTGTCGGAGCCAACATAGCCGAAGCAAGATTCGCCGTGAGCAATGCCGACTTCTGCAACAAGCTTTCCATAGCAAGAAAAGAGGCTTCCGAAACACTGTTCTGGCTCGAATTGCTGGAAGAGACATCTCTGCTTCCCTGCTCGGAAACAGAAGAAGCCAAGGCTCTCACCAACTCCATAATCAACATCCTCACAAGCATAATAAACAAAAGCAACGGATTTCTCCGTTGATATAAACGAGAATCATCAACCAAGAGGCCGGAAGCCGGAAATGAGAACAAGGCATTAAACTCTCTACTCCGTACTTCCTACTCCCAACTCATATTTTAAACAAACAACCGGGAGAAAGAAACCGACACGGAGAAAAAAGAGTCTTAAACTCTCTACTCCGTACTTCCTACTCCCAACTCATATTTTAAACGTCATGGAAACAAAAGAAATCATCACCAACGCCGACGAGTCGATGCAGCTCGCCGTGGAATACCTCGACGAAACCCTGAGCCACATCCGCGCAGGAAAAGCGTCGCCCAAGCTCCTCGACGGGATACGCGTGGAATACTACGGTTCGCTCGCGCCGATATCCAACGTGGCCAACATCAGCGTCCCCGACGCACGCACAATCGCCATCACCCCCTGGGAAAAACCGATGTTCAAGGAGATCGAGAAGGCCATCATCAACTCAGAGCTGGGAGTAACCCCCGAGAACAACGGCGAAGTGATCCGCATCTGCATCCCGCCCCTCACCGAGGAACGCCGCCGCCAGCTCGTGAAGCAGAGCAAGGGGGAGGCCGAAAACGCCAAGGTCAGCGTACGCAACGCGCGCCGCGAGGCCGTGGACCTCATCAAGAAAGAGGTGAAGGCAGGCCTGAGCGAAGACTCCGGCAAGGACGCGGAAGCCGAAGTGCAGAAGGTGCACGACAAATACATGAAGCGCATCGACGAAGTCTTCGCCGCCAAGGAGAAAGAAATCCTCACCGTATAGCCTTCCCTTGCCCGGCCTTAAAAAGCCTTGATTAATCGGCCTTAACCAGCCTTATCCGGCCTTAAAAAGCCTTATGACCACCCTCCAGGAAGCCTGCTCAACCTTCGCCTCCGGGGCGCGCTCCGACGCGCTCCGGAAGCTCATCGCCGACCCCAAGGCCCGACGCATCCGCCTCGAAGGCCTCGAAGGGAGCGCGCCGGCGATGCTCTTCGCATCCCTCGGCCTGAAGCGTCCCGCGCTAATAGTGGCCGACGACGCCGACACGGCCGGATACATGTACCACGACCTCTGCCAGATTCTCGGACAAGAGGGCGTGGCCATCCTCACGTCGGCCTACAAGCGCGACATCCGCTACGGACAGATCGACCCGCCTTCCCAGATACTGCGCACCGAGACCCTCGACGCGTACTCCTCCGGAAAGGCCCGCTGGATAGTGAGCTGGCCGGAGGCGCTGGCCGAAAAGGTGCCGGCCCCGGAACGCCTCGAAGAGGCGCGCCTGAGCCTGAAGAGCGGAACGAAGGCTTCAATGCCGGACACCGTGGCCAAGCTCCGCGAGGAGGGCTTCCGGCAGACCGACTACGTCTACGAGCCGGGGCAGTTCGCAGTACGCGGCTCCATCCTCGACATATACTCCTTCTCGCACGAGCTGCCCTACCGCGTGGACTTCTTCGACGACGAGATAGACTCCATACGCACCTTCAACGTCGAGACCCAGCTTTCCGAAAGGCGGCTCAAGGAAATAACCGTAATCCCGGCTCTGGCCGACGAAGGGAAGGCCAGCGGCATGTCCCTCTTCGACTTCATCGACCCCGGGACGCCGGTCTTCGTGCAGTCGGCCGCCTGGCTCGCCGCGCGCGTCAAGGCAGTGTGTTCCGAGACGATCTCCGAGGCCGCCCTCATCGCCGACGAGGGCGACCCAGACGCAATGGGCAACCTCGTGGACCCTGACGCGTTCGACGCGCGCCTCGGCGGGTTCAAGACCATAGAATACGGCGTCTCCGGCCCTGCCGCAGGCCCGCAAGCCATCCCCGACGCACGCATGGCGTTCGACTGCTCGCCTCAGGCCCTGTACCACAAGAACTTCAACCTAATCGCCGATTCCTTCGCCGACTTCCTCGCCAAAGGATACCGCATACTCATCCTCTCCGACTCGGCCCGCCAGACCGACCGCCTGCGCGACATATTCGCCGACAGGGGCGACGACGTGCGCTTCACGCCCGTGGACCGCACTCTGCACCAGGGGTTCATCGACCACGCCTCGAAGACCTGCTTCTTCACCGACCACCAGATCTTCGACCGCTTCCACAAGTACAACCTCAAGAGCGACCGCGCGCGTTCAGGCAAGCTCGCCCTCTCGCTCAAGGAGCTGAACCAGATCGAGACGGGCGACTACATAGTCCACATCGACCACGGAGTGGGCAGGTTCGCCGGGCTGGTGCGCACCGACGTGAACGGCCGCCCGCAGGAGATGATAAAGCTCCTCTACCAGAACGACGACATAATCCTCGTCAGCATCCACTCGCTCCACAAGCTGTCCAAATACCGCGGCAAGGAGGGCGTGCCGCCGAAGGTCAACAAGCTCGGCTCCGGCGCGTGGAACCGGCTGAAGGAGCGGACCAAGACGCGGGTCAAGGACATAGCACGCGACCTCATACGCCTCTATGCCGCACGGCGCGAGCAGAAAGGCCACGCCTTCGCCCCCGACAGCTACATGCAGCACGAGCTGGAGGCGTCTTTCATCTATGAGGACACGCCCGACCAGATAAAGGCCACGCAGGCCATCAAGGCCGACATGGAGTCGGACAGGCCGATGGACCGCCTCGTCTGCGGCGACGTGGGCTTCGGAAAGACCGAGCTCGCAGTCCGCGCAGCGTTCAAGGCAGCCGCCGACGGGAAGCAGACTGCCGTCCTCGTCCCGACCACCGTCCTCGCCATGCAGCACCACCGCACGTTCGCCGACCGCCTCCGCGACCTCCCGGTGCGCGTCGACTTCATCTCGCGCGCACGCAAGCCGAAGGAGGTGAAACAGATACTCGCCGACCTCGAGGCCGGGAAGATAGACATCCTCGTCGGCACCCACAAGATAATCGGCAAAGGCGTGAAGTTCAAAGACCTCGGACTTCTCGTAATCGACGAAGAGCAGAAGTTCGGCGTAGCCGTCAAGGAGAAGCTCAAGCAGATGAAGGTCAACGTGGACACGCTCACCATGAGCGCGACCCCCATCCCGCGCACGCTCCAGTTCTCACTCATGGGCGCGCGAGACCTCAGCTCGCTCAACACTCCCCCGGCCAACCGGCAGCCGATACAGACCGCCGTGGCCCCGTTCGACGACGACCTCCTCAAAGAGGCCGTCGGCTTCGAGCTTTCGCGCAACGGGCAGGCGTTCATAGTCTCAAACCGCATAGAGTCGCTCATCGAGCTTGAAAACCGCCTGAGGAGCCTCATCCCCGGAATACGCGTCGCTGTCGGACACGGGCAGATGCCGCCCGAAAAGCTCGAAAAGACGATCATCGGCTTCGCCGACCATGACTACGACGTGCTGCTCTCCACCACCATCGTGGAGAACGGAATAGACATGCCCAACGTCAACACCATAATAGTCAACAACGCACAGAACTTCGGCCTCTCCGAGCTGCACCAGCTCCGCGGACGCGTCGGACGCTCTTCGCGCAAGGCCTTCTGCTATCTCCTCGTGCCGCCCGCGCTACCGCTATCGCCCGTGGCGCGCCGCAGGCTGCAGGCCATCGAGTCGTTCTCCGACCTCGGGTCCGGGATACACATCGCGATGCAGGACCTCGACATCCGGGGGGCGGGCAACCTCCTCGGCGCCGAACAGAGCGGATTCATCGCCGACCTCGGCTACGAGACATACCGCAAGATCCTCAAGGAGTCGGTAACCGAACTCAAGACCGAGGAGTTCGCCGACGCTTTCGACGAGGTGGGAGCCGACTCAGCAGCCGGGCAGGAGGAGGAGTTCACAGCCGACTGCACGGTGGAGAGCGACCTGGAGCTGCGCCTGCCGCCGGCCTACGTGCCGCAGGAAAGCGAACGAATATCGCTCTACCAGACGCTCGACAACATGGAGCTGCCCGAACAGATAGAGACTTTCCGCGAAAACCTCCGAGACCGTTTCGGCGAAATACCGCACACCACCGAGGAGCTCATCCGGATCGTGCCGCTGCGCATGTCGGCGCGCCGCCTCGGAATAGAACGCCTCCTCCTGAAAGGCGGCCGCATGTACCTCTACTTCGTCGGCGACGCCAACAAGGCATACTACCAGTCGAAGGCCTTCGGGCGCATGCTCACATACCTGCAGCTCAACCCGAAGCGGTGCCAGATACGCGAAGCCAACGGCAAACGCTCTTTCCTCGTGGGGGAAGTGCCCGGGGTGGCCGAAGCCCTCGCCATCCTCCAGGGCATCGAGGCCCTGCCAAGCTCTTAGGAGTTTCTTCAGCTTCTTCACAAAAAATCTTCCACCGACACCCTCGGCGACCCTTCGGCCATGAACCGCGCCGCCGCAAGGCGCGTCAGGGCAAGCGGAGTGGCCCACGGCCTGAGGCGCGAACAGCGCAGAAGCTCCTGCCGAGCCTCGGCATCCGTCTCCACAGCCCTGCCGTCCTCCGAAAGCCCGGCGTAGACATCGCCGCAGTCGGCGAGCGAAACGGCGTCGAAGACCACGTAAGGACGCTCGTCCTCGTCGTAGGCCATCGGCACGCCGAGCATCGCCGCACGCCGGGCGCACCGCCGCGCATGCCCCGGCCCGTCGGGACGCACGGCCTCAGCCACCACCAGCCGCGCCCCCTTCCCCCGGCATCTTGCGGCGGCCTCGGCCACAGCCCGCCCCGGGGTAAGCCCGTCGAGCCTCTCGTCCACGAGCGGGGTGAACCTGCCGTCCACCTCGGCGAAGAAGGAAAGCAGCTGACCCTGCCCGTCGCCCGACACGAGAAGCACACCCAACGCGCCCCCGTCCGCAGGCGCGCCGGGACTCTCCGCCAACGGGGCCACCTGCCCCTCCGCGAGCAGGCTCCCGCAGCCGGCGTTGGCGAAGGCCTCCTCGGCAGTCGAAGGGAACTCAGCCATCATCGCCTCGTGCGTCGCGTACTCGCGCCGCTTCTCGTGGTACCACGCCACGCGCTCCAGCTCCACGCCGTCGGCAAGCAGCCCACGCTCATAGTCGTCGAGCGAAGCCTCGGCAGCCGCACGCTCGCCCTCGGCAAGCTCCTTGCGGTAGATCTCTATCTCGTGCCAAGGGACGAACACCGCACGCTTGTCGCTCTTCCCCGCCACCGCACGCCGCCACTCGCGGCAGAAATAGTTGTCAGTCCCGTTGGCCGTCGATTCCATCACCACGAGCGTGTCCGGCTCACGCGCCACCGACCCGCTCACCGTCCTCACTATCTCCGAAGCCACGCGCTCGTCGCCGTCGGCCCAGAAAGCCACCTCCGAAAGATGCGCCATCGCGAAGTTGCTGCCCCTCACCGTGTTGGGCGAAAGCGACGTGGCTATGGCCACCTGAGCCTCACGCGCCGGAATCCAGCACACCGACTGCGACTTCTCATAAGGCACGAAAGCCCAGTCCCTGGCCTCCCCGGCCTTCATCCCCTCCGGGTACTCGCGCAGAAGCTGCGAATACATGCCGCGTATCTGCGCCGAAGCATCCTTCACATGGGCGCATATCAGCGAATTCCAGCCCTTGCGGCGCACAAGCTGCATCCACGCCATATACGTCTGCACAAGCGTCGAGCCTCCCCACTGCCTCGCCTTGAGCATGATGAGGCGGATAGGCTCCCCGCCCCGGCGCATCTCCTCGAGAACGCCCAGCACACGCCGCTGCGGCGCATTGAGACGGAACGGCACAGGCCGTCCCGTCAGCTTGTCGGTGATACGCACGCAATCACGCGCCCACCTTTCAAAATCCTCCCTGTAATCCTTCATGATTCTATGGTTCTTATTATGGTTTCCTCGACTTACCGGCCTTAATTGGCCTTAACCGGCCTTAATCAGCCTTATTTTCATTAACTTTGCACCATGAAACGCTCAGACTTCGAAATCATGGCCCCCGTAGGCAGCCGCGAGTCCCTCGCCGCAGCCCTCGCCGCAGGCACCGACGCGATATACTTCGGCATCGGCGGCCTGAACATGCGCTCACGATCCAGCGCAAACTTCACCGCCGACGACATGGAAGAGATCGCCGCCGCATGCGCCGCACGAGGAGTGAAGACCTACCTCACCGTCAACACCGTAATCTACGACTCCGACACCGGCATGATGCGTAGCATCATCGACCGCGCGCACGCCGCCGGAATCTCCGCCATAATCGCGTCCGACATGGCCGCCATCCTCTACGCCCGCTCCATCGGACAGGAAGTCCACATATCCACGCAGGTCAACGTCAGCAACACCGAGGCCGTCCGCTTCTACTCGCAGTGGGCCGACGTCATGGTCCTCGCCCGCGAGCTGAACCTCGACCAGGTGGCCGCCATCTCACGCGCCATACGCGAAGAAAACATCTGCGGCCCGGCCGGAAAGCCCGTACGCCTCGAGATGTTCTGCCACGGCGCGCTCTGCATGGCCGTCAGCGGAAAATGCTACCTCTCCCTCCACGAAATGAACTCAAGCGCAAACCGGGGCGCGTGCAACCAGATATGCCGGCGCGCATATACCGTACGCGACCGCGAGACAGGCGAAGAGCTCGACGTGGAAAACAAATACATCATGTCGCCCAAAGACCTGAAGACCATCCATTTCCTCAACAAGATGATCGACGCCGGAGTCTCCGTGTTCAAAATCGAGGGACGCGCACGCAGCGCGGAATACGTCGCCGAGACCGTCGGCGCATACTCCGAAGCGATCACCGCCGTCTGCGACGGCTCGTATTCCGAAGAGAAGATAGCCGCCTGGGACTCACGCCTCGAAAAAATCTTCAACCGGGGGTTCTGGGACGGATACTACCTCGGCCAGCGGCTCGGCGAATGGAGCGCGAAATACGGCTCATCGGCCACACGCACCAAGTTCTACTCATCCAAGGCCATGCGCTATTTCCCCAAGCTCGGGGTAGGGGAGTTCCTGCTCGAGAACGGCACCCTCTCCGTAGGCGACGAAGTGGTGCTGACAGGCCCCACCACCGGCGCGCTCGTCTTCACCGTCGAAGAACTGCGCCTCGACCTCGAGCCGGTGCAGACCGTCTCCAAAGGCGACCGCTTCTCGATGCCCGTCCCCGCCAAGATACGCCCCGCCGACCGCCTCTACCGCTGGCACACCAACCCTTAGGGCGAACCAATCGCTCATACGGATTCGGCGTAGTCGATGTCGTCAACGATGTCGATAAGTAGTTTGCCGTCTATACGCAGATTCTCTATCAGCGTGTTCGGATCCGGAAATATCTCATATGACTTACAATAGTTTTCATCAGTCAGAGATGCGTAGTCCCATCCGAACAAAAGATGATACATGGTTCCATGATATTCAAACCTCACATTCATCCCGTGTACAGCAAACTCTTCAAAAAGAACCTGTGCACTTTCGTTCCTGTATCCGTTGAACAAGCATCCGTATTTCTCAGCATCCGGCGGATACTTCCCGTTATAATACTCTCCGGAGTCATCCTTTTCCACATAATGAAAATGATACCCCTTCATCTTTTCGCTTTCCGTTTTCGCAAGCTGCTGAAGTTCCGACCTGTAAAAGCCTACGCACATATCTTCATTGGTACACACGTCTTCAAGCTCATCTATGATATCCATTAACCGCCTGCCTTCAATATCCATGTTTTCTATCAGACGGTTAGGACTTGCAAAGACCTCATATTCGGTCAAGAACCTTAGATCGCACCTTGCCGCATGGTCCGGTTCAGAAAGAATCTGATAGCGTTGCCCTTTCAGCTTGAATCTGGCATCAAAGCCGTCAACGGCAAAATCCTGAAACAAGACCTTCCTTGCCAAATCAGGATAACCTCCGAATTCATCACCGTATTTCTCCCGGTCGGGAGGATATGCAGCGTTATACCGCCTTCCTTCCGCATCAATGCCTATGTAGGCATATTCGAATCTGTCTTTCATACTCTCTTACTTTCTGAAATTCCTCACCCTTTCAAATAAAGATGCAAGCTCAGGTGTCAATTCCGATCCTGTATTGCTTATAGGATAACCTTTTTCATTGCATAGGTGAAAATGCGGTTTTATGCCGTGGTGATTGTCATTATGAATCTCCCACTTGGCAATCCCATTTTCATCATACTTTGCAATTGTCTTTACATCTTTTCCATTCCTCATAAAAATACTGTATGTGCTATTGGGTTTCGCTCCGTCACGAGGTAATTGGGTATTGTTGATTCCCGGTTTCATCTGAAGAATCTCCACATCACCGACGTTGCCGACCGAAACCCATCTTTCCCCAACAGGCCGCATCCCTTGCCGCTGCAGTACTGACCCGTTAGCGCCCATCCCTCAGACGCTTGTAGTTCTCGTTCTCGAAATATACACTACAAGCTTCATTCTCGCCCGGCATTCTGTCGCCGTAGCGGATTATCAGCTTGGGTTCAAGCCTGCGCAATGCCTCTTCATAGCCCTTGCGCCAAAGGTACATCGACCAGTGGCACGAACGCACACCGACGCAATTTATAGCTATGACCGAATGCTTCGGCAATCCTTTGAAGGCATATTCGTAGCTGTCCGGATCAGACCAGCTTACATTGGGAATCACCGGAATCCCTTCCGACTGCCAATATGCGGTCAAAGCCTTGTTCCACCATGAGTTCTGGAACCTCACGAACTCCGGCATCCCGATTTTCTGCGAAAAGTCAGGCCCGGACACATATCTGAAACGCTTCAGAAGTTCCATATATTTCCTCGGTTGGTGAAGAATCCTCGCAAACGCCTGGTCACATTCGTAGAAATGTACAAGCTTGCCCGTTTCAGTTGAATACAACGCCTTGCTGAATGCAAGCGTGTCAGACGGAAGTTCTGGCAAGTCTACTGCCGACAAGACAGGAATCCCGATTTTGTCATCGGTAAATTCAAGTCCCGAAAGCATACCGAACTTGTTGAGAAGGTACTCAGCCGTAGACCGGCATCTCCTTCTCTTGATGTCGGCAATCTCTTCTAAAATCATAAAATGGTAAATTTTAAATGGTTATATCACCCCTGAGAATTTAAGAGTGTGTTTGGATTTCACAGGACTTTGCAAACCTTGGAACGATGTGCGCAGCGGGCTATACAACAAGTGAACGGGCGGCAAAACGCCGAACACTCTCTACTGGCTGAGGATTTCGACGCTCTCAAGGCGCGAGGCCCGGCCGGCGACGCTCAGCGAAAGCATGGGCCGGGTCTTCGCGGCAGGAAGCATCAGGCTCCCGTGGGCGGTGCCGTTGAAGCCGCCGCGGATGTCCCATCTGCCGAGGCACGCCGGACGTGCCTGCGTGGCGGGCTGGAACGAACCGTGGCTCCACACGGCCACCGACACGTCGGCCGCGTCGCTCCTCAGACATACGCCGACCGAGGCGGCCCCGCCTACCGGCCATTCCGCCGGGACGCTTTCCCATTCCATGTCAAGCTCCTCGCCGTCGGGCGACTCGAGGACGGACACGCCCCGCGCACCCAAGACGTAGAGCCTGCCACCGCAGTCAACAGGCACGCGCTCCCAGACCTCGCTGCGCATGCTGGCCGAAAGGCCGTCCCCTTCCGTATCGACCGCCATCCACCGGCTGCGTCCGGGGGCGAACAGCCACAGCTCGCGGTGCCTGCGCTCGAAAGCCAGCCCGGAGTAGCCCTCAAGGCCGCGGACGAGAGTCCTCGCGGAGGAGTCGCGCAGAAGAAGAAGCTCGCCGTCCTCGCCGACGGCATACACACCCTCTTCGCCCGAAGCCACCCGGAGACGGCTCCTGACCACCGACCGGGAAATCTGGCGCATGTTGCGGTGCCTGCCCTCCATGTCGTGCGTAAGCGCGGTTATGCCCCTGTCGGTGAAAAGGTAGACGTACTGGCGCGTGTATGCCCCTCCGCCTACCGGCTGCGCCGCCATCGCCGCCACGCGGCCTCCGGGCGAAAGGCTTTCCCAAGCCACCACGAACGGATTGCCGCGCATCGTGGTGGCCACCTTGCCCCGCGACGCGAGATGCAGGTAGTCGCCGTGCCCCTCGATGGCCGTCGCCGAAAACACGGCCGCCGACGGAGCCTCGGCGGGGTCGAGACGTTTCCCGCGCGGTTCGCGGCGTGTCAGGCTGACGGCGGCCCCTCCCGCAGTCGGCGCAAGCGTCTCGGCCTTCTCCATGGCCGAAGCCACGACGGACTCAGCCACCGACGACGCGCTCCGGGCGCCGAGGCTCACGCCTATGCTGAGGGCCGCCCCCTGGCTGTGCAGCCCCACGGACGCTCCGCCGTCGAGCGGGTCGGGCTCCTCGCTCACCCAGACCTCCACGCTTCCCACCACGTCTTCCCATCCCGCCGGAAGCGCGGAGGGGAGCTCCACCTCAAGCCGGCAGGCGGGCAGGCGCAGCGTCCCCGCCGCCGTGCCCGTGTAGCCCTTGTCGCCTGCAGTCAGGGCAAGGCTGACGCGCCCTCCGGTCTGCGGCACGCTCCCTGCGGCCACGGCCGGTCCGGAAAGGTGGATAAGCGTGCCGTCCCACAGACGCCAGGCCACGCGCACCGCCACCGGCTGCGTCCAGTAGCCAGCCTCGCGCGCCGTCCGCATGGCCTTCCCGAAAGCCTCTCTGACCGACGCGACGGCCGAAGCCGCGTACGTGGCCGGATCCCCTTCCCTCGGGTCGGCCACGGTCCCCGTGAATTTCGCCGGGGCGACCGATGCCGTGATCTCCGTCTCCCCGACGCGCCTCACGGACACGCCCCCGAACTCCGGAAGCGTCCCCAACGCCGAATACCGCCGTTCGTCGGCGTGCCAGAGAAGGAAGAAGAGCCTGTCGTCGGCCAGCCTCACCACCAGGAACTCGCCGCACACCGCATAGTCGGCTATCCCTGCCGGAAGACGCGCCACAAGCTCGTCGCGCCTCACCGCCTTCCCGTCCTCGCCTTCCACCACGCTCAGCCTCAGGTTCAGCCCCGCGTCGAGCGTGAAGAAATTGCGCTCATAGTCGCGCCGGTCGGCCATCACGGCCTCCGCTCCGGTGGCCGCCAGCAGCGCGCCGCCCCTCACCGGCTCAAGGCCGCCTGCGCCGCTTCGGCGCAGGTTGAGGCAATAACACGCGCCGCCCCCGCACTTGCCGCCCTGCCGGGCTTCCCCGCCCGGGGACATGAGCCCCGGGACCATGTAATGTCTCTTTCCCATGATGCATCCCCGTTTCAAATCCTTATTCCCAAAATCCTGTCCCTGCGGCCAGTGAACTCCCTGAACGCCGAAAGTATGTCGAGCATCGCTATGGCCGCCCCGTCGCGCTGCAGGCGCGCCATGTCGGCTCCTGCGGCCTGACGGCCTCCGTCAGAGAAGATGCCTCCCGACCCCGATATGTCGTCGAAAAGCGAAAGCTGCGTCTTCAGAAGCTCCGTAGCCCCGGCGCAGCCCCCGCCTCCCGAGAGCTGGCGGGGCTGGATGCTCTTCGACGTCCGCTTGAAGGGCAGGATGGCCGACGGCGACGACCAGAGCCTCCTCAGCTCCTTCCACGTCATCCCGTCAGGCAGCTGGTCGACAGGATACAGAACCGCCCCCTTGGCCGACGCGCCCAGTATCTCGTCAAGAAGGCCCACCAGGCGGTTGACGAACTTCTGCTGGTCTATCACCGTCTCCACCATGCTGTGCACTTCGCCGTCCACCATCGGGTAAAGCCGCATCACCAGCGGCAGAGGCTCGCCGGGGGCCCCCAGGCCACGCCCGAGCACGCACCCGTCGGCAAGCATCCACGTCTGCTCCCAACGCTCGTCCTGCCTCACGTTGTCCATCAGGGGCCGCCGTCCCTCGGCCTCACGGGCGGCGTTGATACGCCGCAGACGCTCCTCGGCCTCGCCGCTGTATTCCCCTTCCGCGTATTCGCCGCTCTCGCAGTCGTAGACGCGCATCACGCCGACAAGACGCCTGCGCCACACCTCCACCACCCGGCAAAGGTCGGGTATGTCAGGCTCCGAAAAGGAAACCTCCCCGGCCACGCACGGCATCCCCGGCGCGCCCCCTTTGCGCCAGCTCTCCACTATCCTCCCTACGCGCTCGGGGTCGCGGCCGCCGAAACGCTCCACAAGAAGGCTGAGCGGGATGTCGTGCAGAAGCCCCACGAACCTCACGTCGGCCGCATCGGCATCCGCGAACCGGCGGAAGAACACCCGCTCCGGGCTCCTGTTGCTCACGTCGCCTCCCGGAAGCCACTCCTCGCCATGACGCTTCACCCTCTGCAGGGCCATCCCCGAAATCAGGAACTCCTCCAGCCCCCGCGCGTCGGCCTCGCCGAGCGCGTCGAAACGCCCCGCGAGCCTCACGCCGCCGTCCCCGCCGCCGTCCCCGCCGCCGTCCCCGGCAGTCATATGGCGGTAATAGCCCACCATCTGCTTTATCATCCGCCCGATGAGATTGTTGGTGACAGGCATGCGCCCGCTCTCGATCATATGGCGTTCCTCACTGACGATGCGCCCCGAAGGAAGCCTCACCGTGTCGCCCCACTGCCGCCCGTAGGCGAAATCCTTGCACCTGCGCCGTCTGCGCCTGAACCATCCGAGAGAATCCCAAGCCTCCCGGCATTCCTTGATAAGTCTCTTGTCCTCAGTCATGATTGATTGTCAATTGTCAGTTGTAGATTGTCCATTGTCAATTGTAGATTGTCAGTTGTAAATACCCGCCTCCCGCCACTCTCTCCTCTCTCCTCTCTCCTCTCTCCTCTCTCCTCTCTCCTCTCTCCTTTTTTACTCTCCCCTTTCACCCCACAAGCATCTCCCCGTATCTGAGAAGCGACGGGTCGAGCACGAAAGCCCCGTCGGCCGGAGCGGCCACCATCATCAGGCTCTCCACGGGCGGAAGCGGCCTGTAAGGCGGCACATTCCCGGCCTCCCCGGCAGACTGCGCCGCCATCGGCACGTTGCCGCTCGGAAGCCCGTGCACGAACAGACGGTGCACCCCCTCCACTATCACCGGAGCGTCGGGCGTGGCCCACGTCTCACGGTACTTCTGCAGCCCCGCCCTCCGGCTCGCCGGGGCGAACGTGGCCTCCACCGCCGCGTCCCACGCCTCGAGCTTCAGCGACACGAACCTCACCCCGCGTTCCGGCAGAACAAGCTCCATGCAGTTCTCGCCCACGTATCTGCCCGTGGACTCGTCCTTCAGGTCCTCGCACGGCAGAAGCTGGCGCGGGGCCGTCAGCAGCAGGTCGGCATACCACGCACGGATGTCGTCCGTCAGCTTCGCGTCGAGCCGGTTGCCGTCGGAAGTCCCGACGACGCCCGGCGACGACGAAAGCCCGAGCCGCCGCTTCCAGAAGGCAAGCATCTCCTCCTCAGTGTATCTCTTGAGCATATCTCCGGTCTTTTGGCAACGATCACCCGCCTATCACTCTCGCGTGCGCCTCCGGATAGCGGAGCGTCAGGCAGCTCGCCTCGGTGAGCACCAGCGCCTCCGTGTTGCGCTGGCCGCTGCCCCGCAGGTCCAGACGCTCGGCGTTGAACGGGATGAACACATGCTTCTGTATGTACTCCGGGTCGATGATGATGCCGTTGGCGGCCATCCCCATCGAGTCGAACACGTCGGAGAAGACCACGTACAGACGCCCGAACTTCGAGATCAGCTCCGAGAAGTCGATGCCCCACGCCGTGACCTGGTCGCGCGCCGTGATCACGCGCTGCGCGTCGATCTTGTTGATGGCCGCTATAAGGTCGCTGCCCGCAATCAGGATCTTGCGGCGCGAGCCGCTGTTCTCCGTGAACGTCTTGCGCAGGATGTCCACCAGAGCCTTAGCGTCGAGGGTCGCCAGCTCGGCGTGGATCTCCTTGCCTGCCTGGGTCCACACGCCCTCGGTCAGCGTAACGTTCTCCTGCTTAAGGTAGTCATACACCTTCATGCGCTTCCCGAAAAGGAACTGCTTCTCCATCCCCAGGCGCATGTCGTAGACGGCGGCCTCCTGCTGGTCGGTGAAGTCCCAGCCCACCTCCTTGTGGCTCAGCTTCATCACCATGCTCTGCTCTATCTGCATCTTGAAAATCTGGCAGAAGTTGGTCTTCTTCTGCGGAAGCACCGAGAACTGGGGCGACTGCACGTCGAGCTGCGTGGCGGCGCGTCCCAGGCGGATTATCTCCGTTCCGGCGGCAAGGGCGGCGCCGTCGTCGGGATGCAGGCGCACCCACAGTCTGCCCTCGTTCTTTTCCGCCACGTAGCCTACGCCCATCGTGCCGTCATCCTTCATGAAGCCGAACGACTCGGAAACCTCGAAGACGCCCGCGTCCCTCGTCTCAAGCACCATCCCGGCGCACCCGTCGTCGAAGCCCGTATGCTCAGCGTCGGCAGTGGCCTTCGTCACGCGGGTGGAGCCTTTGCGGCAGTCCACCGAATAATAGTCCACCTCCATCGAGTCCACGTCGCGCACATGTCCCAGACGGCTTATCTGGTCGAGCGGAGTGGCCATCGGGCGTATCTTCACCACGGCCTTGTCTATGGCGTTGCGCAGAAGCTCGGGAGAAGCCTGCATTGCGATGTCGGTGGTCAGCGGCGCGCCGCCGACGTGGGTCCCTCCGGCGATGCCGGGAACCAGGTTCATTGTCTCACTCATTCTTTGGTCAAATTTTAAATGGTTTTTTTAATTGTCTTTGCCGGTTCTGGAAACCGGAACATGGATTCCGGACACGCCTTCAGTCCCAGACCGACTTCCTGACATTGAAAATCGATGCAATCTCCGAAGGAAGCGCGGGGTCGGCCTCCCAGCTCGCCTCCACCTGCTCGCGCCTCCCGCGCAGATAGGCCTCACGTGCCGCCTTCTCGGCCTCCTCACGGCTCACGTAGTCGCGTTCCACATCGGCCACAGGCATCATCCCGGCCGGCACGCCCTCGTCAGCAACCCTCTTTCCGTCAGGGGTTGCCGCGGCCGCAGGCTTGCGGTCTGCGCCATCCCCGGATTCCCCGCCGCCCGCAGGCGCGCTCTTTTCATCCTTCTCCTCCGGAGCCGGGAGAAGTTTCTTTTCGGTCAATTCCAAATGGTTCATGTCTGTCTCTTTTTATGGTTAAATGGTCTATGCGTTCCTTTGAATCACGTTGCAAAATTACAATCAATATTTTGAACAAGCAAATATTTTGGCAATAAATTTTCAAATATTTTCTTCAAAATTCTTCAATACTTTGATTGACAGAAAAATGGTTTTTCTACGTTAAACTTTTGGCTCATCAGACGTTTCTATTCATATATGGACAGGCGTTTCCGCCCGACACTCAGAGTGTGTTTGGAATTTTTCTTCAGGATTTTTTATGGAGGATTTCGGGATGTATTCGCGTATGCAGACGAGGGAGTGCAGCGGGCTGCATGACCGGGGCAAAGGCGTGAAGACGGCCGAAAGACCCATAAAGGCACACTCGAACGGCACACTACGGCATTTTCACGTCCTTTCCGGCCTTTCACT
>Ga0073906_1001617_pt1 | contig 33555 bp, 32 predicted proteins | sample Inofromicrocosms_FD_65485 | JGI IMG/M metagenome (GOLD analysis project Ga0073906, IMG submission 65485) | Mouse cecum microbial communities from Vienna, Austria - Inoculum for glucosamine and mucus D2O microcosms | ecosystem: Host-associated > Mammals > Digestive system > Large intestine >...
TTCCGCTGGGAGAAGCCGCAGTTGGCGATCATCTGCATGCCGGAGATGACGATGGAGCCGAACATCATGATGGTGCATCCACCCAGCACGGACTCCGGCAGGGAGGCGAAGAAGTTGCCCACCGGCGGCAGCAGACCCGCCAGCAGCATGCACATTGCGCCGGTCATGATGGTGAAGCGGTTCACCACCTTCGTCATGGCCACCAGACCCACGTTCTGGGAGAAGGAGGTTACCGGCGGGCAGCCAAAGAGGGCGGCGATGGTGGAGGCGTAGCCGTCACAGGCCAGGGAGCCGGAAATCTCCTCGCTGGTAATCTCCCGGTCCAGGCCGCCGGAGACCAGGGCCGAGGTGTCGCCGATGGTCTCCGCCGCAGAGACCAGGAAGATGATGCAGGCGGAGGCCACGGCTCCGGCGTGGAATTCCGGCATGTAGGGCAGGAAGCGGGGCAGGGCGATGAACCCGCCGGACATCAGCGTGCCAAGGTCCACCTTGCCCATGAAAATGGCGGCTATGTAGCCCACGATCAGGCCCGCCAGAACGCTGAGCTGCTTGAGATAACCCTTGGACAGCGTGTTCCACAGCAGGCAAGCCGCCAGGGTGATGACGCCCAGCAGCAGGTTCTGGGCGGAGCCGAAATCCTCCGCATAGCCGCCGCCGAAGGACCGGGTGCCCACGGTGAAAAGGGAGAAGCCGATGGCCGTCACCACCGACGCTGCCACGATGGGAGTAATGATCTTCCGCCAGTACTTGGCCAGAAGGCCCAGGGTGCCTTCCATCAGGCCGCCCACGATGACCGCGCCGATGAGGGAGGGATAGCCGTAGTTGGCGGCAATGGAGCTGAGCACCGCCACGAAGGTAAAGCTGACGCCCATGACCACCGGCAGCCGGGACCCAACCTTCCAGACCGGGTAGAGCTGAATCAGCGTGGCGATGCCCGCCACAAACATGGCGTTCTGGAGCAGGACGGCCACCTCCGCCTGACTGAGAGCCGGCTGGGCAGAGGCGGCAATGAGGGTGATAGGGGCCAGGTTGGAGACAAACATTGCCAGGATGTGCTGGAGGCCAAAGGGAATGGCCTTTGCCAGCGGGACCCGTCCGTCCAGCTGGTAGATGTTGTTGATGCTGCATTCCGGGGCTTGCCGTGTCTGTTTCATGGTGTTCTTTCCTTTCTCCACATACGTTACGTGCCTGCCGGCTCCTTTCTTCTATTATATGCACAAAGGTCGACCTTTGTCAAACAAAATTTTTGCATTTCTCACAATTTTTTTGTTTATGGAGAGTAAGAAAGAGGACCCGCCGGAAGGCGGGGCCTGCTGCCTCAAAACAGGGGAGAAAGAGGGGCGGTATTGACGCGCTTTACAGCCAGGCGGTCCCCAGAAGCTCGTCCTTCCCGGACCGGCTCATCAGCTCCGAGACCACGTCCCGGGTCCGTTTGCCCTGGTAAAGCACCTCGTAAGCGCAGCGGCAGATGGGCATGTCCACTTTTTCCCGCTCCGCCAGCTGATGGACGCTCTCGGCGGCGTAGTAGCCCTCCACCACCGCGCCGACCTCCTCCATGGCCTCCCGGGCGGTTTTGCCCTGGCCGATGAGGATGCCCGCCCGGTTGTTCCGGGAGTGCAGGGAGGTGCAGGTGACAATCAGGTCTCCCATGCCGGCAAGACCGCCAAAGGTCCGCCGGACGCCGCCCATATGCTCCCCTAAGCGGGTGATCTCCGCCATGGCCCGGGTCATCAGCAGGGCCTTGGTATTATCCTGAAAGCCCAGGCCCACACAGATGCCGCAGCTGAGGGCAATCACGTTCTTCAAGGCCGCCGCCAGCTCCACGCCCACGATGTCGTAACTGGTGTAGACCCGGAAGCGCTCGTTCAGGAACGCGTCCTGCACAAAGCGGGCGGCGTCCCGCTCCGGACAGGCGGCCACGCATCCCGTGGGCAGCCGCAGGCCCACCTCCTCCGCGTGAGAGGGGCCGGAGAGGGCCACGATCTGACAGCGGTTTCCGGTGGCCTCCCGAAGGACCTGGCTCAGGCGTAAATTCGTGTCCCGTTCAATGCCCTTGGATACCGTCACCAGGATGGTCTCAGGCCGCAGATAAGGGGCGATCTTCGCCCCCGTCTCCCGAACGGCGAAGGACGGCGGCGCGCTGACCACCAGCTCCGCTCCCTCCAGGCAGCTCAGGTCCCCGGTGATCTTCAGGCTCTCCGGCAGGGGAATGCCCTTCAAAAGGGGATTTTCCCGGGTTCGGGCCATTTCCTCCACCTTGGCGGGGGTCCGGGACCAGAGGGTCACATCGTGTCCATTGTCACAAAGAACCATCGCCAGAGCCGTGCCCCAGCCGCCGCTGCCTACTACCACTGCCTTCATGAGCCGCCCTCCTGTTTCTTCTTATGGAATGTGAGTTTTCGTTCCGTGCCATGGAGCAGCCGCTCCGCGTTGCCCCGGTGCTGCCAAACCACCAGCCCCCCCAGGAGAAAGGCCAACACGACAACTCGAATATCCGGATAACAATACCAGCTGACGAATGGAAAGCTGGCCCCAGCCCACAAAGATCCCAGGGAAACATACCGGGTCAAAACCGTCAAAATCAAGAAGCCTCCCCAGACCACCAGAGCAATACGCCAGTCGATCATCAAGGCGATAGTCCCTCCGGAGAGGATGCCCTTGCCCCCCTTGAAGTGGAACATACAGGGGAACATATGGCCCAGCAGACAGAACAGGCCCGCCCAGTATTTGGCTGTCACAGCCCCACCGAACACGGTGCTGGTCAGCAGCACGGCAATGACCGCTTTCAGCACGTCGCAGAGTATGACCACGAAGGTCAGCCCGCCGCCGAAGGTCCGGTGAAAATTCGTCAGCCCTGCATTCCCGCTGCCGTGGTTCCGGATGTCGTCCCGGAGGATATACTTGGACACAATCACCGCGCCGTTGAAGCAACCCAGAAAATAGGACGCCACGGCCGTTCCGCCATAGATCAGGAGCATCGCCAGCCACAGGTTCTCCATACTCAAACCTCCTTGTCTCCCCGCTGCCGGACGGAAATCTTGATGGGCGTTCCCTCCAGGCCGAAGGTGTTGCGAATGCAGTTTTCCAGATACCGCTGATAGGAAAAGTGGAACAGCTTCGTGTCGTTGCAGAAAATGACGTAGTGGGGCGGCTTCACTCCCACCTGGGTCATATAGTAGATTTTCAGCCTTCTGCCCTTGTCCGTGGGGGGCTGGACCCGGGTCTGGGCGTCCGCCAGCACGTCGTTCAGCATACCTGTGGTAATCCGGGTGGCCGCCTGGTTGGAGACATAGTCAATGAGCTCGAAGAGCCGGTCCACCCGCTGGCCGGTCTTGGCGGAGATGAAGAGGATGGGGGCGTAGGTCATGAAGCTCAGGCCCTCCTGGACCTCCTTGCGCATACGGTCCATGGTCTTGCCGTCCTTTTCCACCAGGTCCCACTTGTTCACCACGATGATGCTGGCCTTCCCCGCCTCGTGGGCCAGACCGGCGACCTTGGTGTCCTGCTCCGTGACCCCCTCCGTGGCGTCAATCAGAATCAGGCACACGTCCGAGCGCTCAATGGCCATGGTGGCCCGGAGGACGCTGTACTTCTCGATGGCCTCCTCCACCTTGCTCTTGCGCCGGAGGCCCGCCGTGTCGATGAAGACGAATTTGCCCTTGTCGTTTTCAAACCGGGAGTCGATGGCGTCCCGGGTGGTGCCCGCCACGTTGGAGACAATGACTCGCTCCTCCCCCAGGATTTTATTCACAAGGGAGGACTTTCCCGCGTTGGGCTTCCCGATGACCGCCACTTTGATGGCGTCGTCCTCCTCCTCTTCCGCGTCCTCCGGGGGGAAATACTGGAGGCACGCGTCCAGCAGGTCCCCGGTGCCGTGGCCGTGGACGGCGGAGACGGGAATGGGGTCCCCCAGTCCCAGGTTGTAGAACTCGTAAAAATCCGGGTCCGGGACCCCGGTGGAGTCCATCTTGTTCACCGCCAGGACGATAGGTTTGCCACTTCGAAGCAGCATGGCGGCCACCTCCTGGTCCGAGGCGGTGAGGCCGGTGCGGATATCCGTCAGGAAGACGATCACCGCCGCCGTCTCGATGGCGGTCTGGGCCTGGTCCCGCATGAACGCCAGAATCTGGTTGTCCGTCCGGGGTTCGATGCCGCCGGTGTCCACCAAGGTGAAGGCCCGGCCGCACCAGTCGGACTCCCCGTAGATCCGGTCCCGGGTGACGCCGGGGGTGTCCTCCACAATGGACAGGCGTTTCCCGATGATTTTATTGAAGAGCATGGACTTGCCCACGTTGGGGCGGCCCACGATGGCGATGATCGGCTTTGGCATACGGTATCCCTCCCGGCGGCGCGCCGCCTTGTTTTTTGAAACATATAAATCCAGTTTCATTATAACCGGGATGGGCCAAAGGCGCAAGGAAAATCTTTCCGGGAATGGGGAAAGGCGGAGGCTGAATGCCTCCGCCCCGGAAAAATCTTATTTTCTCCGGCAGTACCCGGCGGCGCTGAGGGCCAGGGACGCCGCCAGCAGCGCCGCCAGGGCCAGCGCGCCCGCCAGCAGGGAAAGCGGGAGATTCTCTGCCAGGGACACCAGGTCCGCCACGGTCCACCAGCCGTCCTCAAAATTTTTGATGGCGTAAAACATCAGAAAGGCCAGGGGCAGGCTGGTAAACTGGGCAATCTGGCTTCCAAACCAGTAGTAAAAGGGCAGGCTGAACACCGCGAAGACTGGGGGAACTATGATAGCCGCCACTACCGACAGTCCCAGCACCTCCGGCCAAAAGGCCCGGTACACGACGAAAGCCGCCAGATTCGATACCACGGCCCCCGCGACGCTGACCGGCACCGTCAGCAGCAAAGCGGCGTACTTCCCCGCCATCACCTTCCCCACGCCCACCGGCATGGTCCGCTGATAGCTCCTCCAGGCCGTCTTCTCCTCCTTCTCCAGGGCTGTGAGGTGCAGCAGGCCCACCATCATATCCAGGGCGAACGAGAACAGCATCCCGGCGTAAGCGCCTCCTTCGGCCGCGAACAGGACCAAAAGCCCCCCCAGCACCAGCAGGACGATTTTATCGATCCCCTTGAAAAACAGGCACAGGTCCTTATAAATCATTCCTCGCATGACGTTTCCCCCTTGATATAAAACAGCATGATGTCCTCCAGGGACGCGGCGTCCGCCACGGCCTTGGGATACTTCTTTCCGGCGGCGGAGCGGTCCCGGACCAGATACTCCGCGCTGACCCCGGTCTCCCGCCGGACGATATAATCCCCCGGCTCCACCTCCGTGCCCTTGCCGCAGCGGAGGATGCCGTATTGGTCCAGAAGCACGTCCTTCTCCTCCTCGAAGACGATCTTCCCCTGGTGGATCAGCACCACATAGTCGGCGATCTTCTGGATATCCGAGGTGATATGGGAGGAGAAGAACACGGAATGCTCCTCGTCCTGGATAAAATCCAGCAGGATGTCCAGAATCTCGTCCCGGATCACCGGGTCCAGGCCCGCCGTGGCCTCGTCCAGAATCAGCAGCCGGGGCCGGTGGACCAAGGCTGCGGCAATGGACAGCTTCATCTTCATGCCCTTGGAGAAGGTCTTGACCCGCTTTCGCTCCGGCAGGGTGAAGCGCTTCAAATAGCCTCGGTACGCCTGTCCGTCCCAAACGGAATACACCCCGGAGAGGACTTTTTCCACGTCCAGAGGCGTGAAGACCTCCGGGAAATTGCAGGTGTCAAACACCACGCCCAGGTCGTTTTTCACGGCGGGGCCGGCGTGATCCCGGCCCAGAACCTCCACGGTTCCTCCATCCTTTTTCAGCTCGTTTAAAATCAGGTGAATGGTAGTGCTCTTCCCCGCGCCGTTTTCTCCGATAAAGCCCACGATGCGGCCCTGGGGCACCTGAAAAGACACGCGGTCCAGGGTAAAGCCCGGAAAGCGCTTGGTGAGGTCCCGGACCAAAATGCTGTTTTCCATACTCAGTCTCCTTCTTCATAAAACAGGGCGAGAATGCCCGTCAGCTTTTCCAGCGGAATGCCGCTGGACCGGCCCAGCTCCGCCGCCCTTTGCAGCAGCTCCTCCGCCTCCCGGAGCCGCTCCTCTCGGATGAACTCCTGGTTCTGGGCGGCCACGAAGCTGCCCTTGCCGGAGACGGTCTCGATGAAGCCGTCCCGAGTCAGGTCCTCGTAGGCCCGCTGGACCGTGATGACGCTGAGGTGCAGCTCCTTCGCCAGGGCCCGCATGGAGGGCAGCGCCTCTCCGGCGGAGAGGGTCCCGTCCATGATCTGGGTCTTGATTTGCTGGCAGATTTGTTCGTAAATGGGCCTGCCGCTGCTGTTGCTGATGAGAATGTCGATAGGATCGCCTCCTTGTACTGCTCGCACTGTGCGTACTGGTTTGATAAGTACACTATAGACGCTTGCGGGCCGTTTGTCAAGAGGGAAAATAAAAAAGAGGGGGAAATTTCCCCCTCCTGTTTGACTGGTTCAGCCGTCCTCTTCCTGGAGAACAAAGCGAAGTATATACACACTGGACTCCGGGTCGAACACCCCCACAACCTCCGGGGTGATTTCCAGCGGCTCCATGCCGTCTGCAATGTCCAGCCGCCAATCCTCCGAATTTAGCTCAAAGGCCCAGTCCGCCAAAAGCGCGCCGTCCTCGCCCGTCTTCATACCCGCCTCCAGCACCGTGGCCGTCGCGCCGGGATAGACCGTGTAGACCGGGTACTCCCAGAGCTCCGGGCCGCCGTCGTTGCTGAAACCCTGTCCAACCTCCTGGACATTGGTGATCTCGATTTTCAAACCGCCGTACTCAAACAGCACAGTTTCCCCCTTTGGCTGTTCCGAGGGAGCGAAGGCTGCCCAAAAGGCGAATATGGCCAGCACGGCGATGCCGGGGAACAGCAGGGACTTGTAGCGGTGGACCGGCCGCCGGGGCCGCTTTGTCGAACGCATGGAGTACGCTCCTTTCCACGTTAAGAAAAAAGAGAGGGGAGACCAGCTCCTCTCTCTTCATTCAACAGAATCTCACTTCGAGACGACGGACTTCACGACCTTGATCTCCCGGCCGTTGTAAGTACCGCACTCCTGGCACATTCTGTGAGGCAGGTGCATAGCACCGCATTTGGGGCACACGACCAGATTGGGGGCCGTCAGCTTCCAGTGGGAGCTGCGCCGTTTGTCCCGTCTCGCTTTGGATACTTTACCCTTGGGTACTGCCATTGTGACACCTCCTAATCATACAAAAAGGCGCGGAGCGCTTCTCGTTAATTCTTATCCAAAAGCGTTGCCAGGGCGGCCAGCCGGGGGTCCGGCTCCTTTTGGCAGGAGCAGGGGCCAACGTTCAGGTTGGCGCCGCACCGGGGGCACAGTCCCTTGCAATCTTCCGAACACAGTGTTTTGCTGTCCATTCCTAGGATGAAAGCCGTTCGGGCCAGGTCGCCCGCGTCCGCCTTTCCGTCCTCCAGCAGGACGATTTCGTCGCTCTCCCCGTTCTGGAGCTCTTCCGCCAGCATGCAGCGGTAAGAGACCTCTTTCTCCAGAAGGAACTCCTTCCCGCAGCGGTCGCAGACCGCGTCCAGGGTGGTCTCCGCCGTCAGGGCCAGCTCCAGCAGGTCCGCCGTGTTGCGGACCTCTCCCGTCACCTCCACCGGGCGGCTGACGGGCTTCCGGCCGTCAAACTCCAAGTCGGAGAGGTCCAGGGAGAACTGGAATTCCAAGTGCTTGCCGGGGGTATGCAGTATGGGCCTTACATCAATCAGCATAGTCTACCTCGCAACGATACCTTACGTATTATAAAGGATGCTTCCTCCGTTGTCAAACAATTTTTTCGTTTTTTCCGTTCTTTTTTAAAAGACCGCCTCACTCATCCCCGTCGTCGTTTTTAAAGGGCAGGGTAATGCCCAGGAAGGTGGGCCGGAAGCCCTTGCGAAGCTTGGCCTGCGGGGCGACGCTGTAGGCCTCCTTGGGCCACCGGGCGGCCCAGCCCGTCTGGAGCGCTTCCGCCAGGGGGGCGCAGAAGGGGTCCTCCAGCAGCATGGGGGAGAGGTAGCAGACGATCATCTGCTTGTCGTTCATCAGGGCCACCGAGCGGTTCCAGAATTTCTGACGGGCCCAGCCCCCGGCTATGCCGTCCAGCAGAGGCTCCGCCAACGCCGCCGCCCCTCCGGCGGAAAGCAGCGCCTCCCGGTAAAGCGGGGCGAAGCGCGCGCAGTATTCCTGGAAGGCCTTGTCGTATTCCTTCCCGGTAAAGCGGCTGATCCAGACCTTCCCGTCCTGAATGGCGGGCAGCAGGGGTGCGGTATTCACTTCGCTCATTGTACGATCTCCTTCTCCGGCGGGGCCTTTCCTCCCGCCTTAGCGTCTTTTGCAGAACATTCCGCAGACAAGACCAACCAGCAGTCCCAGTGCCAGCCAGGGAAATGCCGCGCCGAAAAACTCCGCTGCCATCTCGGTTTCCTCCTCTTTACAAGCTCCGGCAAAACAGGTATGATGGACAAAATACACGCAGGAGGTCCGCCATGCGGGAACTTACCATCGGAAAAAACGACGCCGGACAGCGGCTGGACCGCTTTGTCGCCAAAAACCTGCCGCTTCTGCCTCCGGCGCTTTTGCAGAAGTACATCCGCCTCAAACGGGTGAAGGTCAACGGCAGGGGGGCCAAGCGGGACGCCCGCCTCCAGTTTGGGGATGTTCTACAATTATATATCAACGACGAGTTCTTTGACAAGCCCAAAGAGGAAAATCTCTTCCTCTCCATCTTTCAGCCCCGGCTGAGCATCGTCTATGAGGATGAAAACCTCCTCCTGGTGGACAAGCGGCCGGGGCTGGTGGTCCATGCCGACGAGACGGAGAAGGTGAACACCCTCATCAACCACATTCAAGCCTATCTCTATCAAAAGCGGGAGTGGAGCCCCCGGCAGGAGAACGCCTTCGCCCCGGCTCTTTGCAACCGCATCGACCGGAACACGGGGGGGATTGTCATCGCCGCCAAAAACGCGGAAACTCTTCGGATCCTCAACGAGAAAATCCGGACCCACGAGCTGGAGAAATCCTATCTCTGCGCCGCCGTGGGCCGTCCCCGGCCCGCCGCGGGGAAGATTGAGGGCTTCTTGTTCAAGGACGAGGCGAAGAAGCTGGTGACCTTCCACCGCCGCCCCGTCCCCGGAGGGAAGTCCGCCGCAACGCTGTACAAGACGCTGGAGACGAGAGGGGAGCTGTCCTTGGTGGAGTGCCGTTTACTGACAGGGCGAACCCATCAGATTCGGGTGTCTATGGCGGAGATTGGCTGCCCGCTGCTGGGGGACGGGAAGTATGGAAACGGGGCCGTGAACCGGAAGTACCAGGAGACCCGGCAGGCGCTGTACGCCTACAAGCTGAGGTTCGCGTTTCCTGCCGGCGCGGGGATGCTGAATTATCTCCGGGGGAGGGAGTTCACAGTGGAGGACGTGCCGTTCAAGGAGAAGTACTTTCCCAAAGGTTGACGAAGCCCCGCCCCTTCGGGCGGGGCTTTCAGGCTGTCGAAAACGTGTTTTCGCCAGCCTGCGCAAGTTTTTCAAACCTTTAAAAAAGGTTTGAAAAACTTCTGATTGAAAACGAAAGGAACCCCTCCTGGGTTCCTCTCGTAACTCTCTTCCTTCCCGCTGCGTCAATCTTCTGCGTTTTTTGACACGCTGAGCCCCGCCCCTTCGGGCGGGGCTTTGTTCCCTCATGTAATCCCCAGTGCCGCCAGGGCGTCCCGGGTTTTCCGCCAGATTTCCAGCAGGGCGGCATGGCGGGCTTGGCCCGCCTCCGTCAGGCGGTAGTACTTCCGGGCCGGGCCGCCGGAGGTCTCCCCCTGATAACGCTCCGTGGCCCCCTCCCGGCAGAGCTGGCGGAGGATGGCGTAGATGGCGCTCTCCTGGGTGTCCGGAAACACCCCGTGGAGCTGGCGCAAGAGCTCGTAGCCGTACTGGTCCCCTCCGGACATCAGGTGGAGGAGGCAGAGCTCCAGGAGGTCGCGTTTCAGCATAGGGATACCCCCGTTCCCAGGAGGCCCACAAGAATAATGACCATGTATCGTATCACATAGGGCGTCTGCCATCCAGGCTGAAACTCCCAGAACATCCCCGTGTACATCTTCCACATGAACAAACACGCCACAGCCCCCGTTAAGCCCAGAACGTACACCGCCCTCCAACGCCGGTCCGCCAGACGGGCTTTTACCAGACCAATCATCCCAACCGTTCCGGCGGCAAGGGCATTCAGTCCAAGCGTCAGGCGATGAAGCCAGACACGCTCTTCAGGAAACAGGGCGTTGAGCAAATTCCACCGCTCCGCAAAAAGCGTCCAGGCCAGAAACGACACCCAGGCTATCCCCAACAGCAAAAGAATCAGCAATGGTACCACCCACTTAGGGAGCGTCTCTTCCTTTCTTCCATTGCGCCGAAACCAAACCAGCGCCAGCACCGTCCCCAAAGGAAGCAGCATCTCCGCATACCGTGGTGTCTGCATAAGGTCATTCAGGAACAGCCCAAACAGCCAGGACAGCTCACTCCGAACCACGCCGGCCGCCGGCAAAAGCACACAGGCCGACAAAACAAGAAACACCGCCAGCCACCGCCGGTAAGCCTTGGGCTGGGCCAGCTGGCGCATCGCCGCCCGGGGCGTTCCCAAATCCCGCCGCAGCTCCTCCCCGCTCCGTCCCTCCACAATCTCCCGGTAATCCTCCAAGACTTCCGCCGCCTCCGCCGGGGGCAGATACCACCGGGCCGCCCGGCTCAGCCGGGAGAGATAATTCCGCTTCATAAAACCGCTCCCTTCGACACTATTGCAAAATTATCAGTAGCCATTTTTTCCAGTATACTTCCCAGTCCGGCAAAAGTCAAGGAAACTACTGAAAAAAATTCAATAGTCTCCGCCCAACAATTCCCTTGACATTTCAGGGCGCTTCCGTTATCATGCAGGTATCGCTGAATTTCGACGGAAATTCAAATTTCAAGCGATGGAAAGAAGAGTCACAAGGAATACAGCGCCCGGTTGCCGTCGCTTTGATTAACTCAACCACCGGACCCCGCAGCGCGCTAAAGTTCTTTTGTTTCTTTTCTTTCAAGAAAAGAAACGGGGGAGGATACATGTCCAAAGAGTTGATTCGCCTGCGGGATCTCTGCATGGCGTACGACGACGAGCTGGTTCTCGATCATTTAAATCTTTATATCAATGACAAGGAGTTCCTCACACTGTTAGGGCCCAGCGGGTGCGGCAAGACCACCACGCTGCGGATTATTGGCGGCTTCACGACCCCAGGGTCGGGAGACGTTCTCTTCGACGGTGTGAGGATTAACGATGTCCCGCCCTACAAGCGGCAGATCAACACGGTGTTCCAGAAGTACGCGCTGTTCCCCCATCTGAACGTCTTTGAAAACGTGGCGTTTGGCCTGCGGATGCAGCGGAGGCCGGACCCCTCGGACCCGAAGCGGAAGGCCAAGCTCCCGGAGGAGGAAATCCGGGAGCGGGTTCTGGAGATGCTGGAGGCCGTCAGCCTCAAGGGTTTTGAAAACCGGCGGACGGACGCTCTCTCCGGCGGGCAGCAGCAGCGGGTGGCCATCGCCCGGGCGCTGGTGAACCGCCCCAAGGTGCTGCTGCTGGACGAACCGCTGGGCGCTTTGGACCTGAAGCTCCGCAAGGACATGCAGATCGAATTGAAGCGCATTCAGCAGCAGGTGGGCATTACCTTTATATATGTGACGCACGACCAGGAGGAGGCCCTGACCATGTCCGACACAATTGTGGTGATGGACCAGGGCTCCATCCAGCAGATCGGCACCCCTGAGGATATTTACAACGAGCCGAAAAACGCCTTCGTGGCGGACTTCATCGGCGAGTCCAACATCATCGACGGCATCATGGTCCGGGATAAACTGGTCCAAATGTACGGACGCCAGTTCCCCTGCCTGGACGGAGGCTTCGCGGAGAACGAGGCCGTGGACGTGGTCATCCGGCCCGAGGACATCGACATCGTCCCCGTGGAGCAGGGCCAGCTGACAGGCACCGTCACCAACGTCACCTTCAAGGGGATGCAGTACGATATCATCGTGGACTTCCGGGGCTTCAAATGGCTGATCCAAACCACGGACCACTCCCCCGTGGGGGCCCGTATCGGCATCAAAATTGACCCCGACGGCATCCACGTCATGAAGAAGAGCCGGTACTCCGGCCTGTACGGCGACTACTCCTCCTTCTCCGACGAGTACGACGAACTGGACGCGGCAGAGCCGGAGGAGGGCGGCGATGAAACCTAAGCTCTCCCGGTTCGCCATCCCCTATGTCATCTGGATGGCCCTCTTCGTCGTGGCCCCCATCGTGCTGGTGGTGGTCTACGCCTTTTCCAGCGACCTGGGCGGCTTCACCCTGGAAAACTTCTCCCGTATGGGGACCTATGCCGTGGTCTTTGGCCGGTCCTTCAAGCTGGCCCTCATCGCCACCTTTATCTGCCTCCTCATCGGCTATCCGGTGAGCTACGTCATGAGCAAGGAGGGGGAGAAATTCCAGCGGGCGGCCATGGTGCTCATCATGCTGCCCATGTGGATCAACTTCCTGCTGCGGACCTATTCCTGGATGTCCATTCTGGAGAATAACGGCCTTTTGAATCAGCTGTTTCAAAAAATCGGCCTCATCGCCCTGTATAACCGGGTATTCGGCACAGAGCTCTCGTTCTTTCCCATGATGAACACCCAGGGGGCGGTGGTGCTGGGCATGGTTTACAACTACCTGCCCTTCATGATTCTGCCCATTTATTCCGTCATCGTGAAGCTGGACGGCTCCCTGGTGGAGGCGGCCCGGGACCTGGGGGCGGACGGGCTGAACGTCTTTCGCCGGGTCATTCTGCCCCTTTCCCTGCCGGGGGTTCTCTCCGGCATCACCATGGTCTTCGTCCCCTCTGTCTCCACCTTCGCCATCAGCAAGATGCTGGGCGGCGGCACGGAGCTGCTTCTGGGGGACCTCATTGAGCAGCAGTTCCTGGGCGGGGCCTACAATCCCCAGCTGGGCGCCGCGATTTCCCTGGTGATGATGGTCATCGTCGTCGTCTGCATGGTGGTCATGAACCGCTTCGGCGAGGGCGAGGAACAGGCGGTGATGCTGTGAAAAAGAGCGGCCGCTTCGGAAGCCGGTCCCTGATGGCCCTGGTCTTCCTGTTTCTCTATGCGCCCATTCTGCTGCTGATTGTTTTCTCCTTCAACAAGGGCAACAGCAACACCGTCTGGACGGGGTTCTCCCTGGACTGGTACAGATCCCTGTTTCAGAACCGGCTCATTATGCGCAGCGTCTATACCACGCTTCTGGTCTCCCTGCTGGCGACGGCCATCGCCACGGTGGCCGGGACCTTCGCCGCCATCGGCTTCTACAGCCTGCGGAGGCGGTCCCGGACGGTGCTGAGCACCGTAAACAACATCCCCATGATGAACGCCGACATTGTAACCGGCGTGGCCATGTGCCTGTTCTTCGTGGCCTTCTTCGCCTTTTGGAGCGGCTTTGCCGGGTGGTTCAACCGCGTCCAGAGCATCGCCGTCCTGCCGGAGCGGCTGACCCTGGGCTTCGGCACGCTGCTCATCGCTCACGTCACGTTCAACATCCCCTATGTCATCCTCTCCGTGGGCCCCAAGCTCCGGCAGATGGACCGCAATCTGGTGGACGCGGCCCAGGACCTGGGCTGCACCTGGATGCAGGCTTTCTGGAAGGTCATCCTGCCGGAGATCAAGCCCGGCATTGCCTCCGGGGCCCTGACCGCCTTTACCATGAGCGTGGACGACTTCATCATCAGCTACTTCACTGCCGGGTCCTCCAGCTCCACTCTGTCCATGACCATTTACGGCATGACGAAAAAGCGGGTGACGCCGGAGATCAACGCCGTGTCCACCTTGCTGTTCGTGACGGTGCTGGCCCTGCTGGTGATTGTGAACCTCCGGGAGGCCCGGGCGGAGCGCAGCGGCGAGGCGCGCCGTCCCGTCTCCCGGAAGCTGACCCGGCTGCTGGACACGCCCCGGGGCCGCATGCTCCGCCGGGGCGCCGCCATCGCCTTGGCCGCCTCCTTCCTGGTTGCCGTCGTCCTCCTCACCGGGGCCACCAACGCCCAGCCGGTGGTAAACGTGTGCAGCTGGGGCGAGTATATCGACGAGGACCTCATCACGCAGTTTGAGGAGGAGACGGGCATCATCGTCAACTACCAGACCGCCGAGAGCAACGAGGCTTTGTACTCCCTCCTCAAAAGCGGCGCGGGGGATTACGACGTCATTGTCCCTTCCGACTATATGATTTCCCAGCTCATTGAGGAGGATATGCTGGCGGAGCTGGACTACGGCCAGATTCCCAATTACGCCCTGATCTCCGACCGCTTCAAGGGCCTGACCTACGACCCCCAGGAGCGCTATACCGTCCCTTACGCCTGGGGCACCGTGGGAATCATCTATAACGAGACCATGGTGGACGAACCCGTCACCAGCTGGTCCGCCATGTTCGATTCGCAGTATGCCGGGAATGTACTGATGTTCCGCAATTCCCGGGACGCCATGGCCACGGCCCTGAGCTATCTGGGATACTCCCTGAATACCACCAGCGAGGCGGAACTTCGGGAGGCTTTCCAGCTCCTCAAGGACGCCAAGAACCAGGGCGTGTATCAGTCCTTCGTCATGGACGAGATTTTCCAGAAGCTGGAGGGCGGCAACGCCGCCATGGGCGCGTACTACGCCGGGGATTACCTCACCATGCTGGAGAACAACGAGGACCTTCGCTTCGTGGTTCCGGAGGAGGGGTCCAACTGGTTTATGGACGCCATGTGCGTGCTGAAGGACGCGCCCCATAAGGACGAGGCCATGGCGTGGATCAATTTCATCGCCTCCACCGAGGCGAACCTGGCCAACATGGACTATATCTGGTACGCTTCCCCCAACCAGGAAGCGCTGGAGCAGTATCCCGCTTACTACGAAGAGCTGTACGGGGAACCGCTGGACCCGGAGATGTACGATATCATTGCCGCCCCGCAGGAGGTGCTGGACCGCTGCGAGGCCTATCTGGTTCTGCCCCTGGAGACCCGGAAGCTCTATAACGACCTTTGGACAGAGCTGGGGATTTGAGGAGGGCCTGCGCGCCCGCCGCTTTCCAGCCTCTGCGGATTTGAGAGAGGAGGATGAAGATGATTCTGATCGGAGCAAAATGCCAGCTGGAGCAGACCGTCACCCAGGAGCTCACCGCCGCCGCCGCGGGCTCCGGGACCCTGCCGGTGTTCGGCACGCCTTTTATGGCGGCCATGATGGAAAACGCGGCCCTGACCGTCTTGCAGCCCTTCCTGGAGGAGGGGCAGGGCAGCGTGGGGACCCGCCTGGACATCCGCCACGACGCGCCCACCCCTGTGGGAATGAAGGTCTGGGCGGAGGCGGAGATCACCGCCGTCTCGGAGAATGGAAGGATGGTGGACTTCCGGGTCTCCGCCTGGGACGAGAAGGGCCCTGTCGGCAGCGGCGTCCACACCCGGGCGATCATCTGGAACGAACGGTTTCTGGCAAAGTGCGCCGGGAAGCTGGAGCGCTGACCGCGCCGTCCGGATTCCGGTGTGAATGACGGACACTCAGCGGCCGCGCGGGTGCGGCCGGAACAAGACCCCCTCCCCGGCGCTTCGGTTTTGGAAGCGCCGGGGAGGGCTTTTTTATTTGGAGCTCCCTCCGTTCCGCGCAGGGAGCTCCGCCTCCCGGCGTCTTTTCCGTAGGCGAAGACGCCGGAGGGACACTGGCAAGTTGCTTCACGGGAAAATGGTTGACACTGTAGACTAACTGTGTTAAACTATGTCTACAACGTAGACAAGGAGGCGGAGAATATGGAACACGTCAAATTGACCGCCGGCGAGTGGAACGTCCTGAGCTGCCTGTGGGAGCAGAGCCCCCAGACGGTGATGCAGATCGTGGGCGAGCTGGAGCGGGCCGTGGGCTGGCACAGGAGCACCACCATCACCACCCTCCACCGCATGGAGGCCAAAGGGCTGGTGCGCTGCCGGCAGGCCGGCCGGGGGACGGCCTACGTGCCCCTGGTGAAGCGGGAGCAGGCGGAGATGGCCGAGACCCGGAGCTTTCTGGACCGGGTTTACCAGGGCAGTGTGGGGATGATGATGAGCGCCATGGCCCGGCGGCAGGAGCTGTCCGGCGACGAGATCGCGGAACTCCGGGCGATTCTGGACCAGGCGGAGAGGGGGGAGCTTTCATGAGCGCGGTTGTGTTGAACTGGGTGTGGACGGCAAGCCTTTTGATTCTGGCGGTTCTTCTGCTCCGGGCGGCCTTCGGGCGGCGGATCAGCGCCAGGCTGCGGTATGCCCTGTGGGCGGCGGTCCTGGTGCGGCTGCTGGTGCCGGGACAGCTCTATACCGCCCCGGCGGAAGTGCCCCGGGTATTTCCGGAGCCCCCCGCGCTCCAGGCGCTTCCCCTGACGCAGGGGGCCCCGGCGAAGGAGACGGGAACCGTGCCCGGCGGAGAGGGCGGCCAGCCTGTCCAGGTTCTTCCCGGGCCCGCCGGAGAGGAATCCGCCTCCGCCGTCCCGGAGGGGCGAAGCCCTGGGGACCTGGCGGCTCTGCTGGGGGGAATCTGGCTGGCAGGTTCGGCGGCGGCAGCGGCGGCGTTTCTCATTTCCAATGGGAGCTTCGCCCGGCGGCTGCGGCGGCTGCGGGTCCCCCTGGAGGCGGAGTGCCCCCTGCCGGTCTACAGGCTGGAGGGCCTGCCGTCCCCCTGTCTGTTCGGCGTTTTCCGCCCGGCGGTGTACGTCACCCCCGAGGCGGCGGCGGACCCTGTGACCCTCCGCCATGTGCTGGCCCACGAGACGGCCCATTACCGCCAGGGGGACCACATTTGGACCCTTCTCCGGTGCGGGGCGGCGGCGGTCCACTGGTGGAATCCGCTGGTGTGGCTGGCGGCGGCGCTCAGCCGCCGGGACGCGGAGCTTGCCTGTGACGAGAGGGCGCTGAAGCGCCTGGGAGACGGGGAGCGGCGGGCCTATGGCAATACGCTTTTGGCCCTGGTCACCGCCGGCCCCCGGCCTGGGGACCTGCTGCGCTGCGCCACCACCATGACGGGGAGCAAGCGCAGTCTCCGGGAGCGGGTCAGCCGCATCGCCCGGACGCCGAAGCGCTGGCTGTGGGCGGCGGCGCTGTCCGCATTGCTGGCGGCGCTGGTGTGCGCCTGTTCCTTCGCCAAGACGGCGGAGACAGGGCCGGAGACGGAGGACGGCCCTTTGACGGCGGAGGAGCTGGAGCGGTTCAACAACGAGGTCTTCAACGGCGAGGGCTTCAATATGATGAACCAGTTCCTGTTCCAGGCTGTGGAGGCCCCCAAGGATTACAAGCAAATCGACCTCTACCAGCTCTTCTACAACGGCATTGGGACCTTCTCCTGCACTGAGGAGGAACGTCAGGCTGTGGCCAACGCGGCCTGGGGCGGCGAGGACCCGGGAATTGATCTGCTCAAGTGCTCCGCCGGAGAGATGGACAAGGTCCTGCGGGAGTACCTGGGCCTGTCCCTGGAGGAGACGGACAAACGGGGCCTGGACCGGTTCACCTATCTGGAGGAGTACGACGCTTATTACACCTTCCACGGCGACACGAATTATCCCGGAGACGTCACCTTTACCTTCGGCGAGCGGAGAGACGGGGCGGTTCTGCTGTACTATGAGGGCAGCGGCTTCCCGGGGCTCAGCAGCGGAAACGGAGAGATGACGGCTGTGACAGACGGTCCTGCCTGCGTGACGCTGGAGGAGCGAAGGGACGGCGGCTATCGCTTCCTGACCAACTGGCGGTATGATCCCCCCGCCGTTCCCACGGCCTACCCGGCCTGGGACCCGGAGCGGGTCATCCCTCTGGACGGGCTGGAGCCCTACAAGTCCTGGAAAGACATGGAGCCGGATACCGTGCCCGCAGATACCATGGGGGAGGTCCTCTGCGCGGAGACGCTGGGAGACGGCACGGAGGTGGTCTGCTATTGGGAGCCGGACCATCTGACCAACCCGGACCACGCGTACACGAAATACTGGGCCATCCGCCGGGGGGACCGTCTTCTGCGGTTCTGCCAGGAGGATAGCGGCTATACCGACGGGTATACCGCAGGCGCGTTCGAGCAGGTCCTGGGCCGGGAGGGGTTCTGGATTGCGTGCCCCCGGGGCGCGGCCTACCAGGCCCGCGACTACTATGTATTGGACGAGGGCGGGGTCCCCCGTCCGCTGGCGGACTGCGCAAACGAGGTGACGGAGCTGGACCTGGACGGCAACGGGGAGAAGGAGCTGGCGTGGACCTACCACGGCGGCGGAGAGACGTACCTGTACTTCCGGCGGGACGGCGCGCTGTATCTGGCCGATATCCGCGCCCTGGTAAGCGAGGCGTGGCCGGAGGCGAAATATGTGAGTTTCGGTTCCTGGGACCCGGCCAGCCGCGCGCTGTCCTTCTCCGCCGGAGTGCCCCTCTCCGGCACGGACCGTACTGTCACCGCCTTCCGGACGATGTGGTTCGACGGAGAGAACCTGCGGCTTTATAAAGACGAAAGCGGCTATACGGACCACATGGCCAACGGTCTGGAGGCCCTTCCGGCGGACGTGCTGGCGGCGGCCCGGGATTTTGCGGAGGAGCGGTTCAACGCCCTGGCGGCGGAGGGCTTCGGCGCAGACGGCTCCGGGAGCTACGACGAGGAAAACTTCGGCCCCGGGAACGTGGTCTGGGACGACTGGCGCGTCACCGGCCTCAGCGGACCCTGGTACGAGACGGCGGGGGACCTCCGGGTGGAGGTCTGGAGCGTCAGCTACGAGACCCACACCGCCACCCCGGACCGGGTCATACTGGCGGGCGGGTCCTATATGGGAGAGGACGGCTGGTGCATGATCGGCTATCCCGGCCGCGACTACCTGTACTTCCGATGGGACGGGGAGGGAAGCCGGACCTATCTGTTTTCCAAGATGGAAAACGACTGCGCCCCCGGCGCGGAGCTGTTTCAGGAGGATTTGGTGAGCGCCCTGACGGAGCAGGGGCTTTTGGACCCGGCGGCTGCCTTGGCGGGGAACTGACCGGCGGAGGCCGCAGGTTCGCGGGCTTTGGCTGCGGCGTGCGGTTGAACCGGAGGGAATCTTTCAGAAAACGCTTGACATGGAGTGAACTTCAAGCGATATAATGAACCGCCGGAAACCAATTTTGAAAGGAAGGATCAGGATGGCAGAAAAACAGACGGCAGGAAGAGACCTTTTAGGCGATCTCGCCCCGAAATTCGCGGAGCTGAACGACGACGTCCTTTTTGGGGAGGTCTGGTCGAGGGAAGAACAGCTCTCTCCCCGTGACCGCAGCATGATTACCATCGCGGCGCTGTTCTCGGCAGGACTGTATCCGCAGCTGAAATCCCATCTTGCCATCGGCAAGGCCCACGGCGTCACCAGGCAGGAGGCCGTGGAGCTTGTGACCCAGCTGGCCTTTTACTGCGGCTGGCCCAAGGCGTGGAGCACCTTACCGCTGATTCGGGAGGTTTACGGCGAGGACGGCGGCACAGACCCCAGCCGGCTGTCCTGCTTCCCCGTGGGAGAGAAGAACGACGCCTTCGCCCAGTATTTCATCGGGCAGAGCTATCTGGCTCCGCTGTCCACCCGGCAGGTGCCGGTGTTCAACGTGACCTTTGAGCCGGGATGCCGGAACAACTGGCACATCCACCACGCCTCCAGCGGCGGCGGGCAGATGCTGATCTGCGTCAGCGGCCGGGGCTGGTATCAGGAGTGGGGACAAAAAGCGCGGGAGCTGCACCCGGGCGACGTGGTGAACATCCCCGCCGGAGTCAAGCACTGGCACGGCGCGGCCAAGGACTCCTGGTTCCAGCATCTCGCTCTGGAGGTCCCTGGCGAGGATGGACGTGCCGAGTGGTGCGAAGCGGTGGATGAGGAGCAGTATAACCGTTTGAAATAAGGCGGGAGACCGCATTCGGACCGAGGAGCGGCGGACAAAAGGGCTGAGGGTTTCCCCTCAGCCCTTTGCCTGTCTATGGATGCGGTCTTTCAGCCGGATGCTCCTCCGCAAGCTCGCATCTTCCGGTTTCCCGGCGGAAGAGAAGGGCGGTCCGGAAAGGTCACTGGTAGAGCTTTATGGACAGCGGGATGGAAAGCGCCGTTCCCGCCGCCGCCCCAAGGGGAAGCAGCGCCATCAGGGGAATGGGCAGGCTGGGAAGCTCATCCACCACGTCCACGAGAACCCCGATGGATACCGCCACGCCAAAAAACACCACCATAAAAATCATCCTTCCCCGCTCCACGCCAAAGCGCAGCACCGCCGGCAAGGTGATATCCAGGGAGATGATTCCCAGGCAGAGGCTCGCCAGCAGGGTGAGAACGCTGGGCCCGTTCCCTGAAAAAATCCCCGCCGCCGCCTGCACCGCCAGGCAGAACACCCCCGACGCCGCCATGCAGATCCAGCCCAGCACGTACTTGCTCAGCACGATGTCCCGCTTGGAGTAGGGCATCATGGCCGCCAGCTGGTTCCAGTGGCTCCGCTCGTCATAGGCCATGGCCGTATAGGGCAGCATGGAGCACCAGACCACCAGGAACATCGTATTGAACGCGCTGTTCACCATGGACAGCAGCACCAACACCAGGACAAAAATTTTCATCTGCTTCCAGATCACATAGAAATCCTTCTGTACCAGCGCCTTCATCATTTTGCTCCTTTCACCATAAAGAGAATGATATCCTCCACGCTGGCCCGCTCCAGCTCCAGCGCCGCAGGGACTTCGTCCCGCCGGACCAGGGCCCGCACGCCGCCGTAGCCGCTGGCCTCCCGGCCCATGACCGCCTCCTCCCGAAGGCTCTCCAGCTGCTCCGCCGTCCCGGTGAAGATGCCGTAGGCCTCCAGAAGCTGGTCCTTTTCGTCGCAGAACAGCAGCCGCCCCTGGTGCAGGAAGGCAATGTAGTCGCAGAGCTTTTCCAGGTCGCTGAGGATGTGGGAGGAGATCAGAATGGAGTGGTCCTCCTCCCGGGTGAACTCGTTGAAAATCTCCAGCACCTCGTCCCGGACAATGGGGGCCAGGCCGCTGGTGGCTTCGTCCAGAATCAGGAGCTTGGGCTGGTGGCTCAGGGCCACGGCAATGGCCAGCTTCATCTTCATCCCCCGGGAGAAGTCCTTGAAGGGTTTTTTCTCCGGCAGGCCGAAGCGGCGGAGAAACCCCTCGTAGGTCCCCTGCTCCCAGCGCCGGTAGGTGCCCGCCATGACCTTTCCGACTTGGACGGCGGTGAGGGTCTCCGGGTAATACGCCTCGTCCAGGACGACGCCCACGTCCTCCTTGACGGCCCGGAACTCCGGGGAGGCCGCGTCCACGCCCAGGACCCTGACGGTTCCGCTGTCGGGGCGGAGGGCGTTCATCAAAAGGCGGATGGTGGTGGATTTGCCCGCGCCGTTCTCGCCCACCAGACCGCAGATGGTGCCGCTTGGCACCGCGAGGCTCAGGTCCTGGATGGCAAAGCCGGGAAAGCGCTTGTGGATGTGGTTCAGTTCAATGGCGTTCATAGGTTCTCCTCCTCCAACAGGACGCGCAGCATATCGAATAGTTCCTCCACTGTCAGGCCGCAGCCCTTCGCCAGCGCGGCGGCGGCGGACAGGTGGTCCTCCAGCTCCTTGAGCTGCTGTTCCCGGATCAGGTCCAGGTTTTTCTCCGCCACAAAGCAGCCCTTCCCGGCCACGGTGTACAAAAAACCCTCGGCCTCCAGCTCGTCATAGGCCCGCTTCGTGGTGATGACGGAGATTTTCAGGTCCTTGGCCAGGGCCCGGATCGAGGGCAGGGCCTCTCCCGGCGTCAGCGTTCCCGCGATGATCTGCGCTTTCAGCTGGGCGTAAATCTGCTCGTAAATGGGCTGGTTGACGGTGTTGCGGATGATGATCTCCATGGAAGTTCCTCCGTTTCACTGTTCATATACAGTATACACGGAATGAACAGTTTGTCAAGGCCCTCCGCAAAAAAATTTTTGCCTAGGCAAGCTCCCGCCATTGTGGTATACTACCCCTGAAACGAAAGAAAGGGGACATGCCCATGGAGACGGTCAGCGGCGTGAGCAACTGGAGGCTGGTGTTCCGCCGGGAGGCGGACGGCGTCACCCTGCTGCGGGCCCAGACCTGTGACGCGCGGGCGGTCCTGCCGGAGCGGATTCTGGACCTTCCGGTGACGGCGCTGGGGAACCACGCCCTGGCTCCCGGCCGGCGGGACGGGGAGGGGGAGACCCTTCTTGTAACCTGCGGCCCCTCCGAACCGCCGGAAACCTGGGACAACCAAACGCTTCAGGACCTGACTCTGCCGGAAGGATTGACCCGCCTGGGGGACTACGCTTTGTTAAACTGCTCCGCACTGAAAACTCTCCGTATTCATGACGGCATAACCAGCTGGGGCGGCGGGGCGCTGATGAACTGCCGCAGTCTGGACACCCTCCATCTGACCCGGACGGGCCCGAACCAGGGGGAGGCCCTGGCCTGGTTTGTGGAGGAGCTTTCCCGGGAATTGGACGTGAGCATTTACGGCCCCGGGGAGGAGACGGTCCGGCTCCTTTTTCCGGAGTACACGGAGCTCTATGAGGAGAACTGCCCCGCCCATCATTTTGACTACTTCATCTCCGGCGCGGGCTATCCCTATCACCACTGCTTCCGGCGGAAACGGCTGTCCCTCCAGGCATACGACGCCCTCTGGCGGGACTTTTTGGGCATGGAGCACGACGCGTCCGCCGCCCTCCGGCTGGCCTGGTACCGCCTCCGCTGGCCGGCGGAGCTGTCGGACGCGGCGGCGGAGGGCTACCGCTCCTATTTGAACGCGCACGCCGGAGACGCCCTCCGCCTGCTGCTGTCGGAGAAGGGTGGGGCGGACCTCCCCTTTCTGTTCAACCAAATCTGTCCGGACCGGGAAAGTCTCTCCGCCGCCTGTGCCCTGGCCCGGGAGCGGGGGAACACGCCGGCTTTGGCGGTGCTGCTGGAGGAGGAGCACCGGCGCTTTCCCGCTGGAATGGAAAAATCCTTTACACTGTAGAAGGACCAATGCCTATGGAACAAACGGACTTTGCCGGGATTGGGCAGGACATTCTCTATGCCTCCCGGAACGAGCTGTATATGAGCCTTCCCTATCTGGACGCGGCGCTCTGCGCCCTGGCCTTCGCCCCCGGAGGCGGCGTGACGCTGTCCCTGGCCACCGACGGCGAGACGCTGTACTACGACGGTTCCTGGCTGGCGGAGCGCTATCTCCGCAGTCCGGTTCTGACCAACCGGGCCTATCTTCATGTCGTTCTCCACTGCATGCTCCGGCATCTGGGAAAAAAGCGGGGCAAGGTCCCGGAGCTGTGGGACCTTGCCTGTGACACGGCGGTGGAGAGCCTTTTGGACGAGCTGGACTACCCCTGCCTGAACAGCGGGGGGGCGCCCCTGCGGCAGAAGTTCTGCGGCGAGTGCCGGCAGGACATGCCGGTGCTGACGGCGGAGGGCGTCTACCGCCGTCTGCTGCGGCTGCATTTGCCGGAGTACGAGACCGCGCGGCTTCAGCGGGCCTTTCTGGCGGACGACCACGGCCTCTGGGACATGGAGGGGCGGGATGGGGAGGAGCAAAACCGCCGCCAGGACCAGAAGTGGCGGGACCTCTCCGGCAAGACGCAGACGGGCCTGGAGACGGTCCTCTCCGACAAGGGGGCCGGCGGAGAGGCCGTGCTGGAGCAGGTCCGGGCTGCGGTCCGGGACGACGTGGATTACCGGGCCTTCCTCCGCCGCTTCGCGGCTCCTAAGGAGATCGCGGCGGTGGACGGGGACGCCTTTGACTATGGCTTTTATACCTACGGCCTCCGGCTCTATGGAAACATGCCCCTGGTGGAGCCTCCGGAGACTCGGGAGGAGAAGCGGATCGAGGACTTCGTCATTGCCCTGGACACCTCCATGTCCACCTCTGGAGAGCGTGTCCGGCAGTTTCTGGCCTGCACCTACGCCATTTTGCGAAGCGCAGGGACCTTCACCCGAAAGGTCAACATCCGCGTTCTCCAGTGCGACGACCAAATCCGGGCGGACGACGTTATCCACGACCTGGAGGGCCTGCGGGATTATATGGAGCATTTTCAGCTCACCGGCGGCAGCGCCACAGATTTCCGCCCGGTGTTTGCGCACGTGGCAAAGCTTCAGGAGGCGGGGGCCTTCACCAGTCTTCGAGGGCTGGTGTACTTCACCGACGGCATGGGGATTTACCCGGAGAAGCGCACGCCCTACGAAACGGCGTTCATCCTTCTGGGAGAGCCGCCGCTCAGCGTGAAAACGCCCCCCTGGGCCATCCGCCTGGTCCTGGAAGCCCCAGACCTGGACCGGGCGGCGGCGGAGCTGCCGGAGGAACTGGACCTGGACGAACTGCCGGAGCTTTAAGGGGGGGTATCATGCTGTCTGAAATTGTGAACCGGCGCAGTATCCGGTCCTATCGACCCAAGCCCGTCTCCAAAGAGGATATCGAAACCATATTGCAGGCGGGCGCGCTGGCCCCGTCATCAAAGAACCGCCAGCCCTGGCGCTTCACCGTTGCGACTGGAACGGAAAAAGCGGCGGCGCTGGCCGTTATGGCCCGGGGGCTGGCGGAAGAAATCCGCCGTCCCCTTTTGCCGGAGAGCGCCCAATTCCTCGGCGGAGCGGAACGGACGCTGGCCGTCATGGAACAAGCTCCGGCGATTATCTTTGTCACGAACCCTCTGGGCCGGGACCCAAGGCAAGCGCGGACCACAGACGAATGGGTCTTCGAGCTTTGCAACGCCCAATCCCTGGGAGCGTGCCTGGAAAACATGACGCTCCAGGCCTCGGCTCTGGGGCTGGGCAGTCTCTGGATCTGCGATATATTTTTCGCCTACGACGCGCTGAATGCATGGCTGGGCGGGCAGGGAGCCCTGGCGGCGGCCCTGGCTTTGGGCTATGCCGCCGAAAGCCCGCCGCCCCGTCCCCGGAAGCCGCTGGAAGAGCTGGTGGAATGGAGAGAGTAAGCGCTGCAGGGCCGCCGGAGGCGGCCCCACAGGGTGTTCTGCCGCCAAGCCAGCGGCAGCGAAAAAAGAAGCCAGTCGATTCGACAACCACCAAAACCCCCGCCTGCACTGAGCCGCGGGCAGGGACATGCGTACCTGAAACCCCGCCCCAGGCGCGTCCCCGTCCCCGCATTAAAAGCGCTTTTTCTCTTTTGGACCGTGCACGGCCCGTTTTCTCTTTTTGGCGCAACCAAAAAGAGAAAATGGGGGGTGCAAAGGACCAGCCATCTTCATGGCTGAAATCCCCCCCCGCCCGCCAGGGCGAGCAACCGCCCCTCCCCCCGGGAGAACAGGAAGGAACCACACCATGAACATCAAACAAGCCAAACAAGAAATCACCAACACGCTAAAAGCCTACCTGGCCAAGGACTCCCTTGGAAACTACCGGATTCCCCCCATACGCCAGCGGCCCATTCTTCTGATGGGCCCTCCCGGCGTGGGCAAGACCCAGGTGATGGAGCAGATCGCCGCCGAGACCGGCGTGGGCCTGGTGGCATACACCATCACCCACCACACCCGCCAGAGCGCCGTGGGCCTGCCCTTCATTGAAAAACGAACCTACGGCGGAGAGGAGTACTCCGTCACCGAGTACACCATGAGCGAGATACTGGCCTCCGTTTACCAGCTCATGGAGAGAACCGGCCTTCGGGAGGGCATCCTCTTCCTGGACGAGATCAACTGCGTCTCCGAAACGCTGGCGCCCATGATGCTGCAATTCCTCCAGTGCAAGACCTTCGGCAACCAGCGCCTGCCGGAGGGGTGGCTGATCGCCGCCGCCGGGAATCCGCCGGAATATAACCGCTCCGTCCGTGAGTTCGACGTGGTAACCCTGGACCGGGTGAAGCGCATGGACATCCAGGAGGACTTCGCCGTCTGGAAGGAGTACGCCCGGGGGAAGGGGCTTCACGGAGCGGTGCTCTCCTATCTGGATATCAAGAAGGAGAACTTCTACCGGGTGGAAACCACGGCGGAGGGCGTCCAGTTCGCCACCGCCCGGGGCTGGGAGGACCTGAGCGAGCTGCTGACGGTCTACGAGAGCCTGGGCCTCCGGGCGGACCGGGAGGTGGTGGGGCAGTATATCCAGATGCCCCGGATTGCCCGGGACTTTGCCAACTACCTGGAGCTCTATCATAAATACCAGGATATCTATCACGTGGATGAGATTCTCAGGGGCGCCTGGAGGCCCGTCACCGTTCGGGAGCTCCGGGCCGCCCCCTTTGACGAAAAACTCTCCGTCATGGGCCTGCTGCTCTCCCGCCTGTCCGAGGCGGTGCGGGACGTCCGCCGGCAGGACGCGCTGTGCGAGGGGCTCCACGCCGTCCTGGCGGAGTTCAAGGGGACGCTCTCCGCCGGGGAGAAGCCCTGGGAGATATTGGACTCCCAGGCCCGCCGCCTTCGGGAGGAGCTGAGGCGGGCCCGGGACGCGGGACAGTTGGAAAAACAGAGACAAACGCTGATTCAGCTGGAAGTGGGCGTCTTGGAGGATTACCGCCGCCGCCTTGCCGGGGAGGGCCTGGCTGCTCCGGAGGCGGCCATGGAGGCGGTCCGGGAATGGTTCGGCGGCGAGGTGGAAAAACGGGCCGCCCTGGCCCGGGGGGCCAGGGCGGAACTGGATCATACCTTCGCCTTTCTTGAGGAGACCTTCGGCCAGGGACAGGAGCTGGTGCTCTTCGTCACCGAGCTCACCGCCGGACCGGACACCAGCTGGTTCATCGAGCAGTTCGGCTGCGACGCCTACTTCCGTCACAACCGGGAGCTGCTGTTTGACGATACCCGCCGCCGCATCCGGGAGAATATTGAGTTCGCCAGACGGGCGGAACAGGAGGAAATCCATGACTGAGGATATGAAACGCATTGAGGCCGTGCTGGACGAGAAGGTCCGTCCCGCCCTCCGTGCCCACGGCGGGGAGATCGCCGCGGACCGCCTGGAGGACGGCGTGCTGTACGTGAAGCTGCTGGGCCAGTGCGCCGGGTGCCCCTCGGCGGACCTGACCAACGAGACCATCGTGGAGGCGGAGCTTACCGCCGCCCTGCCGGATCTGGTGCGGAAGGTGGCGGTCATACAGACGGTCAGCGACGAGCTGTGGGAGCAGGCCAAGCGCCTCCTCCGGGATCACCATCTGTAAGGCCGCCCTCCGCGCCGCCGTCACCCCTCCTTTTCCATCATGATCTCCAGAATGGTCCGGTCCGTTTGTACCATCCCCGGCGTGCTCACCCGGCCCATGCTGCGGATGGCCTCTTCCGGCGTCGCGCCGCAGATGCCGTTGGTGGACGGGAGGACCACGCCCTCCATAGCCAGGTGGGCGCACATCAGCGCCGCGTTGGCCGCGGTGGCCAGCTTCAGCGCGCAGCCTATTTTTCCGCCGTCGCAGACCATGCCGGTAAGGTCCCCGCTCATGTTGATGATTGTCCCGCCAATCTGTTCGTCGCTTCCGCCCATGAGCCAGACCATGGCGGCGGATGCGGCGGTAGCGGCGGAGACGCCGCCGCCGCAGGCGGCGGACAGCTTCCCGGTGAAGAGCTTGATGTAGATGTTCAGAGTGTGGGAAAAGGCCAGGGCCTTTACCAGCTGCTCGCTGGAGGAGCCCAGATGCCGGGCCATCTCCGCGACGGGGATGACGGCGGTGATGCCGTGGTTCCCGCTGCCTGCGCTGCTCATGACCGCGTAGGGACAGCCGCTCATGCGCCCCTCGGCGTTGCTGGCCACCCGGGTCATGATCCGGCTGAACAGGTTGTCCCCCAAGTCGCCGGAGGCCATTTGCCGCTTCAGCGCCCCGGCGATGCCAATGCCGGGATCGTGCTCCAGGCCGTAGTCCGCCAGACCCTCGTTCAGTTCCACGCCCTCCAGCATGAAGGCCAGCTCCTCCTGGGAGCACTGCTCCACCAGGGCCCGGATTTCCGCCACCGTCATGGTTTTCAGCCCGTCATGGAGCGCGTCGCCGCTCCCGGGGGACCAGGGCTTCTCCAGCAGCACCTCGTGGTTCCGCTTGGTGAGGATGATGTTGGAATGCGTGCCCCGGATGATGCTGAGGCCCGCGCCGGCGGTGGTGATGACCTCCGCCCGGGCGTAGAGCTGGGCCTCTCCGTGCTGGATGGACACCGCTACCTGGCGGTTCTCCACCAGCGCGACGGCTTGGGCGGAAATCGCGTCGTTCAGGTCCTCCAGAAGCCGCAGACCTTTCTCCGGGTTGCGCAGGCTGGCGCCCAGGGCGGCGGCGTACTTCAGCCCCACTCTGGAAAAGCCCGGAATTCCCACGCTCATGCCGTTTTTGTAGATGCCGGGGTTGACCTCCAGCTTGACGGAGACGATTTCGCCGCCAATGGCGCGGCAGGCGTCTGCGGCGGCCAGGGCCACGCAGACCGGCTCGGTACAGCCCAGGGCGGGAACGACTTCCTGGCGCAGCAGCGTGATGAGTTCGTTTTTGGTAATCATACGGATGCTCCTCTCTGTCAAATGGTTTGGACTTGCTTTCTTCCTTGTGGAACTAATAAAGCAATTTTTGTGCCAGATCGTTTGCCTGAAAAACCCTTGTAATCCGACGGTATTTGTGGTTAACTGGTTAAAGAAATAGGTCGAAGTTTGGAAAGGGGAGGACCGCTATGCCGCCCAAAAAGAAAATTTCCGTCATCGCCCTGGACCCCAGGGCGGGGGAGTCCTACAAATCCGACATTGCCAAGCTGTTCGCGGATGCGGCGGACATCTCCGTCTTCTCCATGCTGGACGGCAGCGCCGCCGGGGTGCTGGACCGGGCGGACCTGTTCGTAGCCTCCACCGACGCCTACGGCTCTCCGGAGGAGCTGATGCGGCACATTCCCATCGACAGCCAGACCATGGCCGTCGAGGTGTCCTTCCGCTGGAGCGAGCTGCGCAGGCTGAAGGAGCTCCCGGCGGGCAGCCGGGTGCTGTTTGTCAACATGACCCAGACCATGGCGCGGGAGGCCATCGCCCAGCTGGAGCAGTTCGGCATCACCCATATTCATTGGATTCCCTTCTACCCCGGCGCACCGGAGGTTCCGGATGTTCACATTGCCGTCACGCCGGACGAGCTGCGCTACGTCCCTCCGGGGATGGAGACGGTCATCGACTTGGGCCAGCGGGTGTGCACCTCGGGCATGATGATTGAGATTGCCCTCCGGCTGGGGCTGGAGTCCCTGCTGGAGGGGCCCGCCTTTCAGGAGTATGCCCAGGCGGTGGCCACCAGCAACTACAGCTTTGACCGGATGTTCGCCCGGTCCATCCGCCTGGAGAGCCAGTTCCATATTTTAATGGAGAGCCTGGAGGACGGCGTGGTGGGCGTCAATGAAAAGGGGGAGATCTTCGCGTGCAGCCGCCACGCCGAGGAGATGACCCTGGTCAGCGCCTCCCTGGTGCAGGGCCGGCGGTGCGAGGAGGTGTTTCCCTACATCCCCTTCGCCCGATGCCTGCAAAGCCGCCAGACCTTGCCGGTGAAGGCCGTCAAGGTCAGCGGCGTAAACCTCAGCGTGGAGGTGGTTCCGGTGATCCGGCAGAACGCCTGCATCGGGGCCTTCGCCCTGCTCCAGCGGTTCAACGACGTTGAGGCCCGGCAGAGCGAGCTGCGCAGCCAGCTCTTCCACAAGGGTCACTGCGCGAAGTACAGCTTCGCCGACGTCGTGGGCCAGTCGGAGGCGATTCGAAAGACCAAGGATACCCTGAGCCGCATGGCCCGCAGCGAGAGTCCGGTGCTGCTGATCGGCGAGACGGGCACCGGCAAGGAGCTCTTTGCCCACGCCGTCCATCAGGCCAGCCGCCGGGCGGAGGGCCCCTTTGTGGCCATCAATGTGGCGGCCTTCCCGGAGAACCTGCTGGAGAGCGAGCTGTTCGGATACGAGGAGGGGGCCTTTACCGGGGCGAAGAAGGGCGGGCGGCCCGGCCTCTTCGAGTTGGCCCACGCGGGCACGCTGTTTTTGGATGAGGTGGAGGGCATGAGCCCCGCCCTTCAGATCAAGCTTCTCCGGGCGCTCCAGGAGCGGGAGGTCATGCGGGTAGGGGGAAACCGGATTATCCATGTGGACGTCCGCGTGGTTTCCGCCACCAACGAGGCCCTGGAGCAGAAGGTCCGGGAGGGCTCCTTCCGCCGGGACCTGTACTACCGGCTCAGCACGCTCCCCGCTCTGATTCCGCCCCTGACGGAGCGGGGCGGCGACATGTTTTTGCTGACGGAGCATTTCCGCCGGGAGTTGGGAGGCTCCTTCCGTCTGACGGAGCCGGTGAAGGACTTCTTCCGCCGCCACACCTGGCCGGGCAATATCCGGGAGCTGCGGAACGCCGTGGAGTACTTCATCTATACCGGCCATCCGGACATTGGCCTGGAGGACCTGCCCCCCACGCTGTTCCTCTCCGGCGTTCCGCGCCCCTCCGCTCCGGCGGAGGCGGAGGTCTCCGACGGCTTTTCCTTTATCCTTTCCCAGCTTTACGCCGCCTCCGAGTCCGGCGCCTCCACAGGCCGGGAAGCGCTGCTGCAAAAAGCCCGGGAAGCGCACATCCCCCTCTCCCAGAGGGAGGTGCGGGACATCCTGTCGGACATGGCGGCCCGGGGCTGGTCCGGGTCAGCCGGGGCCGCGGCGGCAGCCGCCTGACCGGCAAGGGGCGGGCGCTCTGGGAAATGGGTCAAAGATAAACTTATTTGACCAATATATCAAGTTTAACCAAAAGGCGGCCCGCCGCAAAGCGGGAGCGGGATTTCCTCCTGCGTGAACCCCCGGGATGGACCTTGGCAATTTGCTGAATCCGTCCTGGGGGTTTTGTGCGTCCCTCTAAATCCGCTGGAATTTTCCGGCAAACACGTTCGGCTCGTCTGATTTGGCACGATTATTGCTATAATAATTTGCCAAACGACGCGGACATACGATTCATACAGAAAGGAAGCGAGAGCATGCGATACGATTTTGACCAAGTGGTGGATCGGACCGGGAACCTCTCCGCCAAGTACGACGAGCGGGTCAAGAAGTTCGGCAGGGACGACGTGATTCCCCTGTGGATCGCGGACATGGACTTCAAGACTGCCCAGCCTGTCATCGATGCGCTGAAGCGGCGGGCGGAGGAGGGCATCTGGGGCTACACCGCCCGGCCGGACAGCTATTTCGAGGCCGTCCGGGACTGGCAGAGCCGCCGGAACGGCTGGACCCCGGACACGAGCCTCATGAGCTTCTGCCTGGGTGTGGTTCAGACCCTCTCCGCCATGGTGCAGCTCTACACGCCCCAGGGCGGCAGCGTCCTGATTCAGACCCCAGTCTACGGCGAGTTCTACGACATGACCGAGTTCGCCGGGCGGAGGGTCCTGGAGAACCAGATGCTGGAGCGGGACGGGGAATGGACGGTGGACTGGGAGGACTTCGAGGCGAAGCTCCGGGACGCGGACCTGTTCCTGCTGTGCAGCCCCCATAATCCCCTGGGCATGGTCTGGAAGGAGGAGGAGCTGCGCCGGATGATGGAGCTGTGCTTAAAGCACCGCGTCCTGGTGGTCAGCGACGAGATTCACTCCGACCTGATCTTCCACGGAAAGAAGCACATTCCCACCGCCTCCTTGTCCCCGAAGATCGCCGCCAACGTGGTCACCGGCATCTCCGCCACCAAGACCTTCAATCTGGCGGGCCTCCAGGCCAGCACGGTGGTGTTTCCCGACCGGCATATGAAGGAGACGTTTGACCGCTTCTGGATGAACATGGACATCCACCGGAACAACGCCTTCTCCGTTACCGCCGTGGAGACGGCCTTCCGGGAGGGGGAGGAGTGGCTGGACCAGCTGCTGCCCTATCTCTCAGACAACTTCGACCTCGTGGTGAACTACTGCCGGCGTCACATCCCCCGAGTCAAGACCCACGCCCCCGACGCCACCTATCTCATGTGGCTGGACTGCCGGGAGCTGGGCCTGAACAATCAGGAGCTTCACGACTTCATGATCGAAAGGGCCCGGCTGGGGCTGAACGACGGCTGCGCGTTTGGAAGGAGCCTGAACGGCTTCATGCGGCTCAACGCCGCCTGTCCCCGGAGCGTGCTGGAGCGGGCGCTCCACCAGCTGGAGGCCGCCGTCAACGGCCTGTAATCCCCCCGCTTCCCCCAGACGAAACAAGGCACAAAAGAAACGAGAAATGGAGATGTTATCATGGCTACGCAAACTGGAAAGCAGACTCTTTGGCAGCAGTATAAGACCCCCATCCTCCTTCTTGGCGGCATCGCCGCCGGTTCCCTATCGGCGTGATCTCCCCCGGACTGGGCCAGACCTTGAAGCCTGTGGGCGACATTTTCCTGAACCTGCTCTTTACCATTGTGGCGCCGCTGGTCTTTGTGTCCATCACCTGCGCCGTGGGCAGCATGGCGAATATGAACCGCCTGGGGAAGATTCTGGGGGGCACCGTGGCCACCTTCCTGGGCACGGGAGCGGTGGCCGCCGCCTGTGTCCTTATCTGGGTGAACCTGTTCAGCCCCTCCGCCGGGACCAACATCCAGCTGGCCGCCGCCGAGGTGGGAGAGGCCCAGACCGCCGCCCAGATGATCGTGGGCTCCCTGACGGTCAGCGATTTCCCGGAGCTTTGGAGCAAGTCCCACATGCTGCCCCTTATCATCTTCGCCATCATCACCGGCTTCTGCGCGGCCTCCTGCGGCGGAGAGAGCAGCCCCGTTGGGAAACTGCTGATGAACCTCAATGACATCATCATGAAATTCGTGGGCGTCATCATGACCATCGCCCCCTTGGGACTGGGCGCGTATTTTGCCAACCTCATCGGCGAGTTCGGCCCCCAGCTCCTCAGCGATTACGGGCGGTCCATGGTGGTGTACTATCCCCTGTGCCTGCTGTACGTGGTAATTTTCTTCCCTCTGTACGCCCTGTTTGCCGGAGGGAAGGCCGGTCTCTCGCGTATGCTGAAATACATCTTCACCCCCGCCGTTACCGCCTTTGCCACCCAGAGCTCCGCCGCCACCCTGCCGGTAAATAAGGAGGCCTGCGACAACATCGGCGTGCCCAAGGACGTCAGCGACCTGGTGCTGCCCATGGGCTGCACCATGCACATGGACGGTTCCGTCCTCAGCTCCATTGTGAAGATCGCCTTCCTGTTCGGCATTTTTGACATGCCGTTCACCGGAGCGGGCACCTATGCCATGGCCATTGCTGTGGCCATCCTCAGCGCCTTCGTCCTCTCCGGGGCTCCCGGCGGCGGTCTGGTGGGGGAGATGCTGATCGTCAGCATGTTCGGTTTCCCCGCAGAGGCGTTCCCCCTCATCGCCACCCTGGGCTTCCTCTTCGATCCCGCCGCCACCTGCCTCAACGCCGCCGGGGATACCATCGTCTCCATGATCGTCACCCGGCTGGTGGAGGGCAAGGACTGGCTGGAGAAGAAGCTGACGGCCTGTGAGCGGACATAAAAACCATAAAACAATCGAAGGAGTTTGTCACCATGGACGTATTGGAAACCAAGAATGCCCCCGGCGCCGGCTTTGACAAGGTCTTCAAGACCACCTGCTTCCTGGCCGACATGGGGGACTTTGCCGCGTTCAACGAGGTCTACGCCA
>Ga0073906_1001622_pt1 | contig 33483 bp, 34 predicted proteins | sample Inofromicrocosms_FD_65485 | JGI IMG/M metagenome (GOLD analysis project Ga0073906, IMG submission 65485) | Mouse cecum microbial communities from Vienna, Austria - Inoculum for glucosamine and mucus D2O microcosms | ecosystem: Host-associated > Mammals > Digestive system > Large intestine >...
ATATTTCTTTTTACTAAAAAAGTTTAAATCTTTAAAGAAAAAGTCATGTAATTCTGGAAATTTAATTTCTTGGAATAAAAAGTCATGCACTTCTGTCAACACTTTTTCCTCTTTTTGTGTTAATTCTAATACAACTGGTTTATTAAAATCAATTTCTCTACAAATTAAACCCTTGATTTTTTGCCATGTTCCGACAACAAGTGGCAAATTACCAGCATTTTCAGTTTCTACTAATTTATATTCTTTCATCTGTATTTTATCCTCCTCTAGTACACAGAAAATTAATTTTTCCACAGGATACTAAATTTCTTATTACATTATTTATACTATATAGGATTTTTTTATTCAATAATAATTAAGTTAAATTTAGATTACCATTTTATTACATCTCCTGAAACTAAGCTAAGGTTATCTTTTCCAGTTATTTTTATTTTTAAGATTTGATTAGAAACATCTACATTAGTTTTTAATTTTACATTAATATAATTTGCCGTATGTCCTTTATAATATTCACCATCTTGTTCTTCAAATAATACTGAAACTTCTTTTCCAATATATGTATCTAAATATTCATTTTCATTTGTATCAGATAGTTCTAAAAGCTTTTTGCTTCTTCCTTCTTTTACATCTCCTGGAATCTGATTTTTCATATCTGCTGCAATTGTACCTTTTCTTTGTGAATATTTAAAAATATGCATTTTATAAAATTTTATCTTTTTTAAAAATTCATATGTTTTAGAAAATTCCGCTTCTGACTCTTCTGGAAATCCAACTATTATATCTGTTGTTAAAATAACATCATCATATGTATTTCTTAATCTTTGAACGATTTCATTAAATTCTTCTATTGTATATCTTCTATTCATTCTTTTTAAGGTTTCATTGCAACCACTTTGAAGAGATAAATGAAAATGATGACAAATTTTATTTAATTTTTTTAGTCTGCATACAAACTCTTCAGATATAAGTAATGGTTCTATTGAACCTAATCTAATTCTTTCTATCCCTTCAACATTGTTTATATCTTCTAATAAATCTATTAATTTATATCCACTTTCAAAATCTTTTCCATATGATGCAATGTGAATTCCAGTTATTACAACTTCTTTTATTCCATTTTGAGCAATTTGCTTGATTTCTTTTATAATATTTTCAGGATTTCTACTTCTCACTTTTCCTCTAGCAAATGGAATTATACAATATGAACAAAATCTATCACATCCATCTTGAACTTTTATTACAGCTCTAGTTTTTTCTGTATATGTAACACTACCAAATTCATCGAATTTGGCATCATATAGAATATTTTCAAGTTCTGTTGAATTTATATTTATTTCATAATCTTCAACATATTTTACAATATCTGCTTTTTCATTAGTTCCTATACATAAATCTATTTCTGGTATTTTTTCTACTTCGCTTTTAGCAACTTGTACATAACATCCACATGCTACAACAATTGCATTTTTATTTTTCTTTTTGGCTTGCCTTAAAACTTGTCTTGATTTTCTATCAGACATATTTGTAACTGTACATGTATTAATAACATATATATCAGCTTTTGCATCAAAATCTACTATTTCATATCCACAATTTTGAAAATTTTGTATCATTCCATTTGTCTCATATTGATTTGTTTTACATCCGAAGTGTAAGAAATGCAACTTTTTTCATATTTAATACTCCTATTTTTTTATATCATTATATCATATAAATGAAATGCTCACATAAATATGTGAGCATTTCATTTAAGTATATTTTGGATTTTATTATTTTTTCATTCTATCCATACTATCAAGATTATCTAGTGCCTTTCCAGTTCCTTTAGCTACACAAGAAATTGCATCTTCGGCAATCATAACATTTATTCCTGTTTTTTCTTGTAGTAATCTATCTAAACCATCTATTAAGCACCCTCCACCAGTCATATAAATTCCTTTATCACTAATATCAGCAGCTAGTTCAGGTGGTGTTCTTTCAAGTACTGAGTGAACTGCATCTATTATAAGCATTGCTGGTTCTTCTAATGCTTCCATCATTTCACTAGAATATATTGTAATCGTTTTTGGAAGACCTGTTACTAAATCTCTTCCTCTAACATCCATTTCCATATCTTGAATTTTAGGAAATACACAACCTATTTGTTGTTTTAATTCTTCTGCAGTTCTTTCACCTATCATAACATTATGACGTTTTTTTATAAATTTTACTATATATTCATCAAATTTATCTCCAGCAACTTTTATTGAAGAACTTACAACTGATCCTCCTAATGAAATAACTGCTATATCTGTTGTTCCTCCACCTATATCTACAATCATGTTTCCACATGGTTTTGAAATATCTATTCCAGCACCAATTGCAGCTGCAATTGGCTCTTCTATTAAATAAACTTTTCTTGCTCCTGCATTAGAAGCTGCATCTATAACAGCTTTTTTTTCAACTTCAGTTACTTGAGATGGTATACAAATCATTATTCTTGGTGCAAATAAAAATCTTCCACCAATTTTACTAATAAAATATTTTAACATTTTTTCTGTAACTGTATAATCTGAAATTACTCCTTCTCTTAAAGGACGTGTTGCAACAATATTTCCAGGTGTTCTTCCTAGCATTCTTCTAGCTTCATGTCCAACTGCTAAAACCTCACCTGTTACATTATTTACAGCAACAACAGAGGGTTCTCTAAGAACGATACCTTTTCCCTTTATATATGCAATTACTGTTGCTGTACCTAAATCAATTCCGATATCTTGTCCAAACATCTAAGTTCTCCCTTCAAGTTTTTTAAGAGCAAATCCAATGTTACATTTGCATTACGATTATATTACATATGCTTTGAAATATCAACCCTTTTTATAATTAAATTGAATATTTTTTTATATCTTTTATATTACATTTTTTTACTAAATTTATTTGTATTAATAGCTAGTATATGTTATAATAATTTCGATTATTCAATATGTAGAGGTAAAATTATATGGAAAAAATATCAGTAGTAGTACCATGTTATAATGAAGAAAAAGCATTACCACTTTTTTATGAAGAATTGAAAAAAAATATGAAAGATTTCGCAAGAAATGTCGAATTTGAAGTTCTTTTTGTTAACGATGGTTCAAAAGATAATACTTTAAAAATTATTAAAGATTTAACAAAAATTGATGATAGAATAAAATACATATCTTTTTCAAGAAATTTTGGTAAAGAAGCTGCCATATATGCTGGTTTAGAACATGCTTCTGGAGAATATGTTACACTTATGGATGCAGATCTTCAAGATCCACCTTCTCTTCTAAAAGAAATGTATAAATCAGTCACAGATGAAAATTATGATGCTGTTGGAACTAGACGTGTGGATAGAAAAGGTGAACCTGTTATAAGAAGTTTCTTTGCACGATTATTTTATAAGTTAATTAATAAAATAACTAATTTTGAAATGGTTGATGGTGCTAGAGATTATGTATTTATGAAAAGAAATGTTGTAAATTCAATACTTTCATTAAAAGAATATAATAGATATTCTAAAGGATTATTTAGTTTTGTTGGATTTAATGTAAAATGGATTGAATATCAAAATATAAAAAGAGTTGCTGGAGAAACAAAATGGTCATTTTGGAAACTTACTAAATATGCATTAGAAGGAATTACAGCATTTTCAACAACACCTCTTCTTATTTCTTCTGCTATAGGATTACTATTTTGTTTAATTTCATTTTTATTAATACTAATAATTATATTTAAAACATTAATTCTAGGAGATCCTACAAGTGGTTGGCCATCTCTTGTTTGTATAATTTTTATGGTTAGTGGAATTCAAATGTTTTCACTTGGAATTATTGGACAATACCTATCAAAAACATATCTTGAAGTAAAGAAACGTCCATTATTTTTTATTAAAGATACAAATATAAAAAATGATTAATTTTAAGAGCCTTGAAACAAACAAGGCTCTTTTTTAAAATATGTTTTTTAATTCAATTTTTTGTTTATTTTTTACATGTTCTAGCAAAAATTTTATTTCATCCACTTTCTCATTTATTTCATCCATACTATCATTTGCAATATCTGACTTTATATTATCCACAAGAACTCCAACCTTTTCAAGTTCATCATGTTCCATATAAAATGCTAATTTATCTTCTTCCTTTTTCCAAGAATCACATAAATTTTTAACTTTCTCACCAGCATCTTCACTTTCTAATGATAATTCTAGTTCTTCTATTGTTTTATTTATATCACTAATTGATTTATGTGTTATATTATCTGTTATAATTTCAATAAAAATTACAAATACTATTATGAAAAATAATATCACATACTCTTTTAAAAATCTCATGCCTTACCTCTTATTTTTCTTTGACAATAAAATGTTCCATCTCCATTTAAAACAAATATTAATGCTTCAGTTGGAACCATATTAAATTTAGAAATTTCCTTTTCTAGCCATGCTTGGTCTTTTTCAATCTTCTTTAAATTATCATTCATTATTCTTCCGTCTAAAACCAAGTCATATGAAATTTTAGTTTTATCTACTTGTATATTAAGATCTTCACATGTTGCAGGGGATTTTTCAGCTTTTAAAATTACACTAATTTGTCCTGAAGTTTCAAGTATCGCATATTCTACATCTGAAATATTATTAACATCATTAACACGTAATCTTTCTTGTAGCTCATTTATTGTAAAGTTTTCTTTTATTAGTGCTCTTTCATCTATTCTACCTTTATCAATTAATATACGAGGCTTTCCACATATAATTTCTCTCATTCTTATACTTTTTATATTAATTACAGAAATTGCTATATGCATAAAAAGCATTCCAAATATTGGTATAATTCCATATAAAATCGGTATTCCAATTTCTGTCATTGGAGTAGATGCTAAATCAGCAATCATAATTGAAATAACAAGCTCAAATGGTTGCATTTGACCGATTTCTCTTTTCCCCATAAGTCTCATTACACACAAAACTAAAACATATATAATTATTGTTCTTACAAATATCAGTATCATTTTATCCTCTATATACAAATTTTATATGAATATTTTTCGCAAAATTTATCAAAATATACTTATATATTTGATTATTTTTTCAAATATAATTTTTAAAAAAAGGATTTTAGTTTTACTTTTAAACTAAATATATACTTTAGAAAGGATAAAAAAATGGAAAGTAATAATTCAAACACTAAAACATCTGGTTCTTTAGGTGCTTTTGGTCAAGTAGTTGGAAGATTTATAGTTGCTGCTATTATTTTAGGAATCACTGCATTTTTCACACCTGGTTTTTCTATAAATAATATTTGGACATTAGCTTTATCTGCAATTGTTTTAACAGTTATGGATTATCTTATTATAAAATTTACTGGATTACATGCAATGGCTTTTGGTAAAGGATTTGTAGGATTCGTACTTGCAGTAATAACTTTATATGCAACTCAATTTTTTGTTGCAGGCTATTCAATTTCTTGGATGGCTGCAATAATAGGTGCACTAATTTATGGTGTTATTGATTATATAATGCCTGGAGAACAAGGTATGTAAGAGAATTTTAAGGAATAGATTTATATCTATTCCTTATTTTTTTATTTTTTTTAATTTTTTTGTCACTTTTTGTCGTTCTAAATTGTTTTATTAATGTAAGGAGAAATAATTATGATAAATTTATTAATTTTAAGCAACAGTTTAGAAACTGTACAAAAAATCACAAATAAGATTGTGTCACATTTAGAAAGTGTTAGAATTGTAGGGATTGTAAATACAATATCTGATATGAAAGACATTATAATGGAACATGAACCAGATCTTATAATAACAACAAATAATCGTATATTTAATTTATTAAAAGAACACTTTGTATTCTTTTATCCTGGTGTTATTTTAATTTCAAAAGTTGTTCCTGAAGTGGAAGATGAAAAAGAGGGTCTAAAATATGATAACGCTCTTATCATAGATTATCACACTAATTTTAAAAATATTTTAGAGCAAACAGAATTATTTATAAAAGATAATCTAACAATTTCAAAAAAATCAAAAGCAATCAAAACTTTATCTTATATTGGTTTTGATTTTAAATGGTCTGGTACAAACTACTTATTAGATTGTATCTTATATGTAAATTCATATAAAGGATCTTGCTCTTATGATACTTTATATTATGATGTTTACCCAATTATTGCAAAAATGAATAACACTACAACAAATGTTGTAAAATGGGGTATTGAAAGAGCTATTAAATATGTTTACTCAACAAATGGTTCTGATACATATGAGAGAATTTTTAAATACACTGGTGTGGAATACCCAAATAAAATTACTGCAAAATTTATAATAACATTTATATCTAATAAATTAACTATATGAAATTAGGGACGTTCGAAAAATTTCACTTTTTTTCTTAAATTTTTAAGAGAACAAAAGAGCCACTTTTAAAATTCTCAATCATTTCAACATATTTAAGTGGCTTATCTTTGTTCGCGTAACACAAAAAAGAAAAACATAAAATTTTGCTTTAAATTTTATGTTTTTCTTTTAGTGAAATTTTTGGACTGTCCCTAAATTTCATTTTAATTCAAATTATCTCTACATCTTTCACATAATGTTGGATATTCTGAGTTTTCTCCAACTGTATCTGAATACATCCAGCATCTTTCACATTTTTCACCACTGGCTTTTTCTACTTTAACACCTATTGCAACTTCTGTATCTTCATTTCTTCTATTTTCGCGAATTTCAACATCTGATACAATAAGTATTTCTTTTAAAAGTTCTTCTTTTCCTTTTATAAACTCATATTCGTCACCTTCAGCAAATAATGTAACTTTAGCTTCTAATGAAAGTCCTATATCTTTATTTGCTCTTGCTATTTCTAGTTTCTTAGCAACTTCTTCTTTAATTTTTATTAATTTTGACCATCTTAAGGCTAATTCCTCATTTTCATATTTAGCATTTACTTTTGGATAATTCTCAAGCATTACACTCTCTAAATTCTCTCCTGCTTTATGAGGCATATAACTCCAAATTTCTTCTGCTGTATAACATGTCATTGGAGCAAGTATTCTTACTAAACAAGAAAGTATTTCATACATTGTTGTTTGAGCTGCTCTTCTTTCAATTGAATCTGGTTTTAATGTATATAGTCTATCTTTTATTATATCTAAATAGAATTGACTCATATCTGTAACACAGAATTGATTTATAGCATGATATGCATCATGGAAATCATAATTGTCATAAGCTTTTGTACAATCTTTTATCAATTTGTTTAATCTTGTTAAAGCCCATTTATCTATTTCTTTTAAATCTTCATAAGCTACTGGATTATTTACATCATAATCTGAAATATTTCCAAGTATATATCTTGCTGTGTTTCTTATTTTTCTATAAACTTCAGATACTTGTTTCATAATATTTTTAGATCCACTTATATCTGATTTATAATCTGATGATAAAACCCAAAGTCTTAAAATATCAGCTCCTAATTCTTTTATAACATCTTGTGGAGCTATACCATTTCCTAAAGATTTAGACATTTTTCTTCCTTGTTCGTCAACTGTATATCCATGTGTTATAACTTCTTTATAAGGTGCTTTTCCTTTTGTTGCAACAGATGTTAGAAGTGATGATTGAAACCATCCTCTATATTGGTCACTTCCTTCTAAATATAAATTAGCTTCTGGTAAACCTCTTTCTGCTAAAACAGATTCGTGTGTAGAACCAGAATCGAACCAAACATCCATTATATCTGTTTCTTTTTTGAACTCAGTACATCCACATTCACATTTTGCATTTTCTGGCATTAATTCTTTTTCTGTTAGCTCAAACCAAGCATTTGTACCTTTTTCTTTTACTATTTCTTGAACTTTCTTTAAACTTTCTTCTGTTACATATTCTTTTTCACAGTTTTTACAATAGAATATTGGTATTGGTACTCCCCATGTTCTTTGACGAGAAATACACCAATCGTTTCTATCTTCTATCATTTTTGTAATTCTTTCTTCTCCCCAAGCTGGATACCATTTTACTGTTTTTATAGCTTCTAAGCTTTCTTTTCTAAATCCATCAACTGATGCAAACCATTGACTTGTAGCTCTAAATATAACTGGCTTTTTACATCTCCAACAATGTGGATATGAGTGATTTACAACTTGACTTGCTAATAGTAATCCATGTTCATCTAACCATTTAATAATTTCTTTATCAGATTTTGCATAATACATATCTTGGAATGGACCTGCTCCTTCTCCTCTTTGAACACCTTTAGCGTCAACAGTAACTATTATATCACTATCATGTTTTAAACCTAATAAATAATCTTCTTTACCATAACTTGGTGCACAGTGTACACAACCAGAACCCGTTCCAAGTTCTACATTTACACTATCTTCTGTTCCTAAAACAACTTTTGATTGTCTGTCTAAGAAAGGATGCTTGCAAACTATTCCTTCTAAAGCTTTACCTTTAAAATCTTCTTCTATTTCATAATCTTCAATTCCTGCAATTTTCATAACTTCTTCTACTAAATCTTTTGCAAAAATTAATCTTTCAGTTCCAACTTTAACTACTGCATAATCAAAATCTTCTCCAACTGCAATCATTGTATTTCCAGGTAATGTCCATGGAGTTGTTGTCCATATTACAACATAAGTATTATCTCTTTGAATTAATCCTTTTCCATCTACAACTGGAAATTTTACATATGCTGTATTTGAATTTATATCTTTATATTCAATTTCAGCTTCAGCTAATGCTGTTTCACAATCTGTACACCAATATACTGGTTTTAAACCTTTATATATATAACCTTTTTTATACATATCTGCAAATACACCTATTTGCTTTGTTTCCATTTGTGGTTGATATGTTATATATGGATGCTCCCAATCAGCAAGAACTCCTAATCTTTTAAATCCTTCAGTTTGTTTATCTTTATAATCCATTGTAAATTGCTTACATGTATCTCTAAATGTATTTACTGGTATTTCATTTCTGTTTAATCCTAATTTTTCAATTGCTTTTTTCTCTGTTGGCATACCATGTGTATCATATCCAGGGATAAATGGTGTATAATATCCTTGTAAATTTTTATATCTAACTATTGTATCTTTTAATATTTTATTTAAAGCATGACCTAAATGAATTTCTCCATTAGCATATGGAGGTCCATCATGTAATACAAATGGAGTTTTACCTTCATTCTTTTTTAACATTTTTTCATATAAACCTTTATCAAATACTTTTTCTTTGATTTTTGGCTCATTTTCTGGTAAGTTACCTCTCATCGGGAAATCTGTTTTTGGCAAATTCAATGTTTTGCTATAATCTTTCTTTTCTTCACAATTATCACACATAATTTTATCTCCTTTTAAATTTTTATATATTTTAATTTATTATTAAGTTCTTTTACATATTTTTCTAAATTTTCTGGTGTTATTAAAACAGTTGATGTATTTACACAAGGATGAACCCCTAATAATTTTTCATTTTTCAACTCTTCATCAAAAATGACTTCAACTGCATTTTCCTCATCATTAATAATAGCAAGTGGAGTTACAGATCCTGGAGTTAGTTTTAAATACTTCATTAATCTTTCATTTGATGCGAAACTTAGTTTTGTACTTCCAATTTTTTCTGCAATTTCACTAAGTGGTGCTCTTTTCTCTTCTGGCATTACTATTAAAAAATGTCTTTTTCCTTTTTGATCTCTAACAAATAAATTTTTACAAATTTTCGCATCTTCAAAAATATTTCCTAAATTATCCATATCCTCAATTGTAAAAACAGGAACATGTTCAACTTCTTTATATTCAATGTTTAATTCTTGCAGTTTGTTTAAAACTTCTTCTCTCATCTAATCTCCTCCCTATAATACAAAAAAATCCATTTCATCCCATAGGACGAAATGGATAAACTTCCGTGGTACCACCTAAATTTAATTGATAAACTCGCTTTAACAATTCTCTTTTCTTTTTAACGCAAAGCAATGCGGATTATTTTAATAATATAATACGTTCAAATAATCAACTCCAAGGTGATAATAAATAAACTATTTTCCTACAAGCCTCTCACCAAACAGCTTGCTCTCTTAAGGTTTTATTTTTATTTACCGTGTCCTTTTCAAAGTTTTTAGTTATTAATAATTATTATAATAACATCATTAACATAAGTTTGTCAATATCATTTATGCAAAAAGTGGAGAAAGCATTCGCTTCCCCCACTTTTCACGTTTTATAAGCCTAATTTAATAAATCCAGCTAACCAAAATCAAAAACTCAACTATTCTGGTTTACGTACTTCATTACATCAATATCCATATACTGAATCTTCGGATGTTCAATGCTCATGATTGATCTGCTTGTATATATTTTGCTTACTGGTGACCCAGCTTTTAGCAAATCTCCGTCAAATACTTTCGGCTCACAGTGTGAAACTACAAGTACAATTTCACTTGCTCCCATTTCCTTTAAGATATTTGCTGCTCTGTACATTGTACTACCAGTAGCGCAAAGGTCATCAATAATAATGCATTTTGCCCCAGGTACGATTGCCCCTTCTTTATGGTGCATGTCTGTAATCCATCCAGAAGAAGGGTCTCTGTGTTTCTGCATAACACAAATATTCTGATAACCACAATCGCTGTATCTTGCAACTGCGCCTTTATCTGGGAATACAATTTGAACTCCAGTGCCAATTTCCTCAGGTTTTATCCAATCTTTTACAGGATAAACCGCTGTTGCACGCTCCAATAAACGCATAGTTGCATCAGAATGGGGTTCCATTACGATGATTTTGGCAAAGTTAAGCCAATTGATATAACTGCAGATGTACTTGAGGTTAAATAAATCTCCCTCAATCTTTCTGTCCATCCTGCTGTATGACATGTACCATATGAACAATGTACATGGTACATTAAATTCATCAATCCGCTTCTTTACAAACATTAGCAAAATCAGATCTTCATCGTTAAAGTATTTGAATTCCAGTACATTTCTTCCATCCAGCAGAATGTGCTCTTCAAAGTCCTTTACACGAGCCTCATTGTTTCCAAACCGTTTCGTCTCAATTTCATAACCATTCAGTTTAAGCATATTATAGCCTCCTTTAAGTTTTCATTATTGGTTTCGATATTTTTTACTACTTTTATATTATAACAAAATTATCTTTATAAGTCAATTATGTAAACTTTCGCTGTAATATGTGGATTTTTTCATTAATTTGTGTTAAAATTATGTTAACATGTATTTTGTTTATTTTAGGTAAATAGTTTTCCCTATTATTAAAAACATGTTTTGTAGCACATTCACAATTAATATATTAGAGAGGTAGGTCACATTATGGCAAAAAAAGAAACACTTCGGGAATTCTGGAAAAAAATCAATTTTCCAATTTTAAAACAGCCACGGCAAATCAAAATCTTTAAAGGAAAAATTATTGTTATCTCAATTTTGGCAACATTAATTCTTGATGCTCTTAGTTTTTCCTTAAAAGGTGCTGAATCTGCTATGACTGCTGGTATGATTCCTTTATCCATCTTTATGCTCATATTGTATTTTGGGCAAAGAACCATCGACACATCATATAGCACTTATGCAGATTTACAAAACGACATATTCAGGCAGATTTATTCTACTGAAACAATTCAGATTGTTATGAATATCTGTAACATGTGCCGATCAAAAGTATTTAAAAAGGATGAAGGAAAATCAACCCTGATGGAAAATGCCGAGATCATGCAAAAAGCAAATTGGTATTTAAGTGCAGTATGGAATTTTTGGTGGTGTCTTCCCAAAACAATATCAGAATGCATTATACTGGCTGGTATGATTATTGGAATGATAGCTGTCGAAATTCATGAAAGTGATCCTGTTCAAACAGCTTTCATTATGACACTTTTAGCCATCTGCATTGCAATTTATTTTGTTCTTGGCAAAAAACGAATCCTGCTCAAAAATAACTATCGCAAGCAAGCAAAAGAAGCCGAAGTTGCAAAAGACGTTCTGTTTACAGAAATCAAAAATGTTGATTTCATCTCCAAAAGTGATTTCGACTATCATGCAAAAGAATTTAAAAAATGTCTCATGAAAGAGGTGGAAATCAGCAAAACAGAAAGATTTAAACTGAATCGTGTTTTTATCCAGAGAAGTTTTATCGCATCTGGTTTCATGATTGTTATATTGCTTTTTAAAGTTTTTACTGCTAAAGCTCTTGATATGTCAGTTATATTGAATGTTGTAGCAGTATCTTCTGTATACAGCACTATTCTTGCTAAAATCGGAAACATTCTTCATGAATTTGAAGTTTTAGCAGATAACAAAATTGACATTGATGCATTGTATGATGATTTTAAAAATATCTATGATGTATATATAGAAGAGAGCAATAAGCAGTTTTCTGAAAGCAATGTTGATGAGATTTCTGTTAGCAACTTTTATGCAACACAGGATCCAAAAAAATGCTATCTGCTAAAAAACAATACTTCATTTGCTTTAAAGAAAGGGGATTTTGTATTAGTTCAGGGTCCTACTGGATGTGGAAAAAGCACTTTGCTTATGCTGCTTACTGGAAAGCTTAGAATTCACAATAATCCGATATATTTCAGTAATGGTGAAAATGGTTATCTTTCCTCAATTTCGTATCAAACAGACAAAGCTATGGTTAATGGCTTTGCACTCAATGAAATAACTCTTTGTAATAAAGATAGAGGTATCAACCACTATCGCCTCCACGGAATTTTACTCGGATTGAATTTATATTATGAATTCTTAAGAATGGCTAAAGCCGATAAGGAGTTAAATTTAGCAAATCTTTCGGATTCAGAAATGGTATTTGAACTTTTAAAGTCCAGAAAAGTTAAGCAATTCTCTAGCGGTCAGCAACAGCGTTTGGCACTCGCAAAACTTTTGTATCTCATGGATTCTACTCATCAGGTAATTGCACTTGATGAAGCATTCAATCGTTTAGATGACGATACTGCTAAAGAGTGCATCAAATTTGTTTATGATTTCACACAACGTGATATGAAACGAATTGTTCTCCTGGCGACCCACCAAGTGGAATTAGTTCGTCCAATTTGCAATAAGGAAATTTCCTTCGCATCGGATTTGAACACCTCCACTCTCCAAGTATCAACAATACGTTAATGCAAAGCATATTTAGAAATGCTAAAATTAGGTTCTAAATCAAAAGGCGCCAGCTCCAACGAGCTGGCGTTTTCTTTTATATTAAGTTTTTAATTATTCCAAAAGCAGCTTTTTTTCCAGCAGCTAGTGCTCTACATACAGTTGATTTACTTTCCGTATTATCCCCACCTGCATAAACATTTGGTAAATTTGTTTTTCCATTTTCATCAATTTTTATGTATCCCCAATCATCAAGTTCAATTCCATTTTCTTCAATAAGTTTTCTATCAGGTTTTAAGCCTATTGCAAAAACAACAGTATTTGCCTCTTCTTCAAATTCTTCTATTGGTTTTTTATCAACTGCTTTTCCATCTATAATTTCTGTTTTCACACATTTTACACTAATAATTTTTCCATTTTCTATATTAGCTTTATCAACTCGTGTTAATTCTTTAAATTGGACTCCATCACAAATAGCCTCTTCAAGTTCAATTTCTCTTGCTGGCATATGAACTCTATCTCTACGATAAAGGATTTTAACGTTTTTGGCTCCCATTCTTGTAGCCACTCTTGCAGAGTCCATAGCAACATTTCCTCCACCAATAACTACAACATTTCCTAAATCTTTAGGATACTTATTTTCTCTATATGCTCTTAAGAAAGTATCTGATTCATATATACAATCTGTTTCTTCATCTGATAATTTATATGTTGATGATTTTGAAGCTCCAATTCCTAAAAATACAGCGTCATATTTCTTTGAAATTTCATCTAACTCAAAATCTATTCCAAGTGCTCTATTCGTAATAAAATTTCCACCTAATTCTTTTATTTTGTCTATTATATTTTTTACCTTATCTTTTGATAATCTAAAATCTGGTATTCCATAAATTAATATTCCACCTGGAGTATTATCTTTTTCATATATATCAACATCAAATCCATTCTTTAAAAGTTCTAAACTACATTCAAGACCTGCTGGTCCAGAGCCTATTACAGCAACTTTTTTACCATTTTTCTCTTTTTTAGAAAATTTATATTCTATTTTATTTTCTATTGCCCATTCATTAACAAATTTTTCTAAAATTCCGATATTAGTTGGTTCAGATTTTATACCTCTAATACAACTTCCTTCACACTGTTCCTCTTGAGGACATATTAGACTACAAATATATGAAAAAATATTATTTTCTTGTAATATCTTATATGCGTTCTCATAGTTTTCATTTTTCACTTCCATAATAAATTCTGGAATTTTAGTTTGCATAGGGCAACCTTTTACACTACATGGTTTTAATTTACAATTTAAACAATAATTTGCACATTCACTAAGGCTTTTCATTTTATTCTTCTACAACTTCCTTTACTTTTTCAATTTCAATTAATTTAGATAAAATTTCATTTTTATCTGTGCTTTCTCTATATTTCATAATAATTCTAATATAATCTGGAACATCTTCATCTTCAATTACTTTTAATCTAATAATTTCTACATTATAGTTTTTCAATATTTCGTTTACTTCTTTTACAATTTCTTTTGGACTAGATGCTGTAACTTTCAAATCCCAAATATCTGAATGCTCTAATTTTGTTGATAAAATATGTGAATAAGATAAAACAACATATACAACAGCTGTTGCAATAATTGCACCTAAATAATATCCAGCTCCAACAAATAACCCTATACAAGTTATAGCCAATAAACCTGCTGCTGTTGTTAAGCCTTTAACATTAAATCCATCTCTTAAAATTGTACCTGCACCTAAAAAACCTATACCAGATAATAATTGTGCTGGTATTCTAGTTGGATCGACTCCACTTTTCTCAGATAAATACTGACCACATATCATAACTAATACAGCACTTATTCCTACTAAAACGTGTGTTCTAAACCCTGCTGGTTTATTCCAAGATTCACGTTCATATCCTACTATTCCTGATAAAATAACTATTAAAACTAATTTAACAAATGTTTCTACTTCTGTAATAGCCATTAAGTTTTGAATTTGCATAAAAATACTCATAATAAATTTTCTCCCACATATTTAGTATGGGAGCATTTTATCATTATTTTATTTCTTTGTCTATAGAATTATCAGTCAGTTTAATATTACTTATTATTTTTTTTATTATCTTTTTTGTTTGTAATTTTTGCAAATTTTTCTGCATTTTCTTTTTGTTTATCAAGTGAAAGCCAAGCAAATTCTGAACAAACTTCTTCACCATATTTTGTTGTATTTTCACTTTTATCAAGCATAATATCACCTCTTAAATATTATTACTTTTTAATATATTTTTATTCAAAAAACAGTTTCTTTATAATAGAAACTGTTTTTAATAATTATATCCCTTTGCTATAAGAGTTTCTTCAAGTTCATTCACTCTATTTATCATTGACATCAAAAATTTTAATAATATATATTTAGTATTTCGTATATTAAAAGTTATATTTTTAGCCTTACAAGATTCTTTTATTTCATATAATTCTTTTTTTAATATTGGTATCATAGATAATGATATACATACAAGCAATTTTATTTCATCTGTATTAACATTAAAAAACTTTAGTGGCATGCACAATTGCTTTATTGTTTCTGCTATTCCGAATAATCGTTGTAGTATTTGAATAGATAATTGTTATATTACATACTATAATCAACTTTATTCCAATCCACATAGCATAATAAAATTCATCTAATAGAAAATTAATTAAAAAGGTAAATATTATAAATGGAAAAATCTTTAATGTACTCTTCCATACTTTTATTATAGGCACTTTTGAAATAAAGTTTGTAATTAAATTAATAATTGCAAAAATAAATATTATTTTATTATTGGGAAAGAAAAATACACTAGTACTGTATAATATAAACCCTAAAAATTTAACTATATTTTTCATTTACAACCCCTTTAAAAGCCTTTACTAATTCATCAATAGAGACTTCCTTACAATTTAGAGTTATTCCATTTTCTTTTAATTTTGTAAATATATTTAATAATGTAGGTTCTTTTATATTATATTTACTTAGAATTTGGCTACTATTAATTAAATTCTCTTTTTTTATTTCTTCTGCAATTTTTCCATTATTTAATATAAGAATTTTATCTGCAAGTAAAATTTCATCAGCTAAGTTAGTTATTAATATTATTGTATACCCATCTTTTTTTAGATTACTAATTATTTTATATATTTTTTCTTTTCCTTTACTATCAATCATTGTAGTTGGTTCATCCAAAATTATATATTTGGGATTTTTAGCTAATACTTCTGCAATCATAATTCTTTGCTTTTGACCAAGTGATAAAGTATATAAATCACTATTTTTGAATTCATACATATCAACTTGATTTAATGATTCATTAATTCTATTTTCAATTTCTAATTTATCAAGTCCTTTAAGAGAAAAAGAAAGTTCATCATAAATATTGTTAAATATAATTTGATTTTCTGGATTTTGAAATACAATTCCAATTCTATTTTGAATCAACTTGTAATTTTCAGAAATATCAAACTCATCTATAAAAATTTTTCCTTCTTTTAATTTTATTATTCCAGAAATTAATTTTCCAATAGTTGACTTTCCTGAACCATTTTCACCAATAATAGCAACAATTTCACCATTATTTACTTCAAAATTTAATTTATCAAGAATTTTAGTGTTACTATTCTTATATTTAAAAGATACATTTTCTATTTTAATCATTATCATTCACCATATATTTATAAAATGGAATTCTTAAAGCTTTCTCAATAAATACAATTACAATTATATGTATTGGTATCATAATAAGCTGTTTTACAATTCTAGCCAAAAATAAAACCACAAAAGCTTTACCTGATGTTATACTTGTCCACAATGTATTTAATCCCATATTAACTATAATTGCAACTAATACTGTTGATAAAATTAATCTTATAAAGAATTGTTTATCTGAATATGAATTTTCTTCTTTCCTATAAAGAAATATTCCATATATAAATCCAGCTATTGCTGTACTTATAGTATATCCTACAAAATATGGTCCTGTTGGAAATAATGTTGCTCCAATAACATCTCCTAATACATTTAAAAGTACTGTCCATTTAAAGCCTAACCATACTGCACACAGCATTGTTGGAACAAATGCAAAACTTATTTTCAAAATTGGTGTTTTTATTGATAAAAAGCGTGATAATATTATAAGCATAGCAAGCAAAACTGCTGTTAATATAATTTTTTTATTTCTACTCATTTATTACTCCTTTTATTCCTTGAACTTTTTTAATTCATCAGTAGTTAGTTCTCTATACTCTCCTTCAGCTAAATTGCTTGGCAATTTAAAATCTCCAATTTGAATTCGTTTAAGTTCAAGAACTTTTGCCTTATAACAACCAAACATTCTCTTAATTTGATGATATTTACCTTCTGTTAATGTAACTTCTGCTGTATATTCTCCAGTTATTTTCAAAATTGATGGTTTACATTTAGAATCTATTAATTGAACTCCATTTTTAAAACCTTGAGCCATTTCCTCAGTAACTGGAATATCTATTGTTACATCATAAATTTTTTTAGAATCTTTTTTTGGTGACAATATACTATGTGCAAAATCTCCATCATCAGTTAATATCATTAAACCAGTTGTATCTTTATCTAATCTTCCAACTGGAAAAAGATTTCTATTTCCATAATCTTTAGAAACAATATCTAATACTGTTGCCATTTTTCTATCCTCAGTAGCAGAAATATATCCTTTAGGTTTATTTAATACCAAATAGACCTTTTGTTTTACAATTAAATCTATTTCATTAACAGTTATTATATCTTTATTTATATCAATTTTAAAATCTGAATTTTTTACTATTTCTCCATTAACTTTAACTTTTTTCGACTTTACTAATTTTTTTACATCACTTCTACTATAATTACTTTGGTTTGAAATTATTTTATCTATTCTTTCCACTATTTTTCCCCTTTAGAAGATTTGTGTAATTATACCAAAATTAGCATTTTTCTACAAGATATTTTACAATCTTTCTAATATTTTAAGAGCTATTCTTTTTGCTCCTGGCTTTGAAAACTCATAATCACGTAAATATTCCCTTAAAACCTTTTCATCACAATCATAAAACATTTTATCAGTTGCATTTCTAATATTACACTTTACATTATTAGCAGATGTATTATATTTTTGAGCAACTATTGGATATATTTCATCTTCAAAATTACAGTCATTAGCCTTCTTTTGAAAAGATTTATATAATATGTATATTGTTTCAATTAAATATGAAGTTCCTTTATAAGAAAAATTATAAACTATTTTTCCTAATTCTTTTTTTATTTTATTTTTTATGTTTTTTTCATTTATCATATAACTTATTCTCCATTCATTTTTTTCCTTATATTTATAAATACCCATAAAAGCAAAAAAAGTTTCATTTTTTTTACTTTTTTATTATATAAGAATAAAAAATTGTAGTATTGTTACATAAAAAAGAAATTAATTTATTTTCAAATTTAATTAAATATAAAGCGCTCCCAATTGTCATATATAACATTAACAATTGGGAGCGCAAAACACAGAATACCGTTATTTAACTATTACATATGGTACCCCGCCAGGCAGAATAAACCAAAGTTCTCTTGGCATACAATATTCCATCAACTTCAATCCGATTGACATACAAACGAGTAGCTCACAAATTGACTGTTCTCCAGTCCATTGTGTTCCATCTTTTGTCATGCAGATATTGAGAAATGTATACCCCTGCCTAAACACTGTTGGAAGCTGTTCCAATAAATCTCCAATCAATTCTCTGTGCTCTTCAAGCCGTTGAGGGTGAAAACCAAACCTTCTTGTTATCCCTTCAACTTCTATCCGATCAGTTGTGTTTTCTCCTTCCTCAAAAAGGCATTCCTGAAATGCTGTCCTTACAAGTTCAGACATATTTGATGCATTAACAACGATGTTTTTCTCCATTAGATTTTCCTCCTGATTATGATAACTATTTATAAAAGCAACTATATTTATTATACATCAATTTACATAACATTGCAAATTGGTTGTTTAGATATAAAAACATCTACACTTCAAAATGTTGTAGATGTTTTTTCAAGCATATATTTTTATTATATCTATAATTTCTTTTCCATATAACTTTAATTTTATACCTGTAAGTACTTTAGACAATTTTTCTATATCTTTAGGTAATATTTCTATCATCTTATCTAATTCTTTATTAGTAAAAATGTAATATGCTGGAATGTTTTTTTCTTTTGATTTACTTTTCCTAAAATCTATTAATTCTTTTTTTATAATTTCATTATTTATTTTTTTATTATCTATATTTAAAATATTACTTTTAAACCACTGTGTATTATTTTTCTTTATCCATTCTCTCAACTCATCTTCATAATTTCTATCTATATCATTATTATAATTTTGTAATAAACTATATGCTAATTCATGCATTTGCTTTTTATTAGAAAGTAAATCGTTATCAATAGTCTTTATATCATTTATTATATAATTTATTAAAGAATCTGAACGAATTACTTTTTCTTTAACATTTTTAGGAGCAAACTTAATATCTAATATATTTTTTGAATTAGCCATTATAGCTAAAGGTCTATACCAATAATCTAGCTTTTTTTCTCTAAATATCATATCTAATGCCCCAGAATTTCTTTTTTTCCAAGCTTTCTTAAATACTTCTATATGTCTTTCAGCTTGTCTTAGTGGAGAATATATGCCTTCTTTTATCTTCCTATTACCATAATAATATTCTCTTATAAATTCCCCTCTATTATTTATAGTTATATTTCCAATAAGATTTTTACATTCTACAAAGTAAACAAAACCTGGTGTTATAATAATATAATCAATTTGAGCTTTAATATCATCAACCTCTATATTTATATCATGTAAAACATACATTCCAATATTAGAGTTTTTTAACTCAAACTCTATTTCCTTTTCACCTTTCAAACCTAGCTCACAAAGTTTTAATTTTTGCATTATTTTTTCATTACTTGGAAATTCTGAATTTATTTTTTTCAATGCATTAATTTGATATTCTAATTCACTATCTCTTTTATAAAAAACTGTATCTGTAAATTTTTGAAATATCGCCATAATATTCCTTTCCCCATATATTTCTATTCTTTATTATTTAAATCTTTTGAATTTGATTCTGATATAATATCTCCTGTTTCTGCATTTACATAACTAATATGAATATTATCTACTTCTTTTCCTTCAAAAATCGAATACATTCCTCCATACATATACAATGATAATATTATCATTGATTCACTTAAATCTAATTTTTCATGTGTTGTTGTTATAGTAAAATCAGTAAAATTATCATTTGTCTTTATATCTGTTATCGCTTGATAGTCTTCGCTTTCAACTATATCTTGTAAAGCTGTATTTATAGTATCAGACATTTCTTTAAGTAATTTCTTGTGTTGACTTTTTGTCATAACATATGTTGCTGTTCCATCTTCATTTAAAGTTATTTCCTTATACCCTTCCTCTTTAGCAACAGTATCTAATTCTTCTTGAGTTTTATTTTCTAAAAATTCTGCAGGTATTGTTAATTTAACATCAAAAATATTCTCATCAACATCTATATTTCCTAAACTCTCTAACTCTGTAATATTACCTTTATCTTCCTTTAGTTCACTATTTTTATTTGAACATCCTGCAAAAACAATTAGTATTGATGTTAATATAATTCCAATTAACATTAATGAAATTAATTTTTTCATACAAAATCCCCCTTTTATCCTCATATAAAATTTATATTTCGACATCATTTTATCATCTACTAAATATTTTTACAATAAATAATAGTTTATTTCTTACTACATTTATTTTTCATATTGTAAATTAATATAATCTGTTTTATAATTAGACCAATTCTTTTCATAAAGGTAAAAAAGAAGACATAACAGAGGATTACTCCTCAAAAAGAACTGTTACTGCAATAACAGTTCTTTTTTTATAAAAAAAGAACTAAATGCTGCAACATTTAGTTCTGGTGTCTTTAATGCTTCATTTGACACTTAATTTGTAATATAATTATACTACTTTTTCAAATAAATTTCTTTATGCATATTTTTAAACAGAATTACTTAAGAATTTCTATTTTCTCAATATCTTTGTCTACTTCTATTAAAATTAATTTTCCAGTTATATCATATGTTGTAATATAAATGAATGCTAATGATTTCTCATTAAAATATGTATCATCATATTTATTTGAATCTAGTTTTTCTTTTGCAATATTATCTAAAGTTGAATCCTCTTTTAGACTATTATATTCATCAACATTTTTAATAATTTTACTTTCAAAATTAGATATATATCCATTATATATTACCTCATATTCTGAAATTTCACCCTTTTTAACATCTTTTATTTCTTCACTTACTGAAGTATTTTCTTTCATATCATTTATTATAATAATTCTTTTAATTCAATTAAATTTGCAATTTGATAATATGGAATAATTTCAGTGTGGTTTTCATTGTTTTTAGGATTGTACCAAATAGCTTTTATATTAGCATTGTTAGCACCATTTATATCTTTTTCCAAACTATCTCCAATCATAATTACTTCATTTGACTTTAGATTTATTCTATTTAATAGTATATTAAATATTTCTGGATTAGGTTTACCACTATTTACTTCTTCTGAAACAATAATATCAGAAATATATTTTGCTATTTCACTATTATTAATTCGTGGTTTTTGCAATTTAACCAAACCATTTGTAACTATACACAATTTATAATTTTTGTCATACAAATATTTTATTATATCATATGCATTTTCTATTAAAGCTACTGAATTTGATAGTCCATATTGAAATAACTCATTTGCTTTTTTATAATTGCTATAACTTAAACCTATTTGATTAAATAGTTCTTTAAATCTATATTCTGGTATATCTTCTTTTGGAACAGTATTTGAATTGTTTCTAACACTATTCCATAACTTTTTATCTAAAGGTCTAAATATATCTTGATACTCTTCTTTATATTCTTCTCCTATTTTATTAAATAAATATATCAATGCTTCTTTTTCACTTTGCTTATGGTCTAATATTGTATCATCTGCATCAAAAAATACTGCCTTTATATTATCCAGTTCCATAACTATCTCCTTTAAATATTTTTTAAAATACTATCATATAATTACTTATTTATCAACTTGCATTGATAAATAAGTAATGTTGATGTATTAAATTATTTTTCAATTAACTATTGACAATACAAATATAATTGTGTTAAGATAATTACTGTTGATATACAAATTAAATATTAACATATGCGGATGTGGCGGAACTGGCAGACGCGCTAGACTTAGGATCTAGTGGGAGACCGTGGGGGTTCAAGTCCTCTCATCCGCACCAAAGAAAGATTCACTTTAGTGAATCTTTTTTTGTATCTTACAAACATATTATATAAAAATAAAGTGCAGTCAATGTTTTAATAAAGACTGCACTTTATAGAATTGTTAGTTTAGCAATTCTAATTATTAACTTTTAGATATTTTTTCCAGAAAATATCCTCATTCTCATTATAGAACTCAGGATAAACCACTTGTAACCATGATTTTGCGACAGAATATGCCAAAATGATATCTCTATCTTTAACTTTACTGGTTGTATTAGTACATTGTGCAATATTTGTTAATACTTTTTTTATGAGCTTAATTATAAAGTTTAATGCACCATACTTTGTAATTGCTTTTCCAACCACAAACTTTACAAGATAGTAAGTAGATAAAAACACAATTGCATTTGTTAGAGAATTAGAAGAAAAATGTGATACAATTATACTAACAATGACTGTAAAAATAGTTGTGACTATGCTCCGTATAAGTTCTTCTGCAATTCCTTTAATTATTTCTCTGCTGCCACATTTTTGAGAAAACCTTGAAGATTTTTTTGCTTCCTCAATATTCTTTGGTAATCTTTTATTAATTTCAAGAAAGTTTACCATCATATGTTCAGCAGAATGTTTGCTTTTTATTGCAGGATCAGTATCCATAGTTTCTATTATAACAACATTTACAATAGCAATTACGAAATATATAATATTCATAATAATTAAAAATATTAAAATGTTGTCTATTATTTTGCTTAAATAAAACAAGCCTATAAAACCTAAGATTGAAATTACCATAATTATAGAGAATAATTTTATAAGCTCTCTTAAATTTTCCCTAATTATAGAAATTTTGCTTTTTTTGTTGCCCTCTTCTGCTTTTTCTTCTTCTAAGCTAATTGTATAACCTTCTTCACATTCGACAGCTGTAAGATATTGCATATCATTAAGATAAAACCTTATTTCATTTTGTAAGCTAGTTGCATGAAAAACTACAAGTTTTTCTGGGTCATTAGATTTAAAAATTGATTTTACTTTATTCTGTTCTTCCATTTTTATTACCTCCAATGTAACATAAGTTAATATCTTTATAATTCCATTTAGAATACCGCTCTTATTATATCATACTTTACATAAAATTATAAATTTAAAAAATATATAGAACAACAAAAGACTTCACAAATAAGTGAAGTCTTTTGCCTAGATTAGACTAATAAAATCTTTTCTAGTAAAATTGAATACTGCTGTTTTTAAAGACTCTTCCAGCGCCGTATAATTTCTTCTTCTTCAGGTTCCTCACCATTACTGAAAGGAACATAAATGTCTGCAAACTTGTATCCTGCTTCCATCAGTACCTTAATCATTTCATTTTTTTTGGTGATATACTGTTTTCCGTCTGCATTTACGAAAGTAATAATACCATTCTTAATGCAATATCGTGTAAGTGCATCCATTGTGAGGCAATCCAGATGATGACCTGTTACTTCAGGATAAATCTGAATTTCGCTTCTTATGGAATTACAAATTTTCATTCCTCTCTCTGGAAAAAGCATACAGTTTGTATCCAACAACTCTTTCGAAATCGGATTCACTTTGAAAACATCTTTGCAGAATTCAATGCATTCAGCCTCAAAGCTCTCCTTTTCGATTTCCTTGGTTTCTTTTTGAAGTTCCTGCCAATGCTCCATCTCTAAAACTGGATACTCTTGGTTGGAAAACGGAACATACATATCTCCCAAATCATACTCTTCCTGCTCAAGAATTTCAATTGCTTTTTTGAAATATGGTATTACATATAATGTACCATGATTATAAAAAGCAATTACACTGTTGTTTACAGCGTATGCATGCTTACTTACACAATGATCCCGCTCCAGATCAAACGCTTGCTCCTGTTTTTTGCCAAACTGTGGCCAGTACACAATAACCTTTTCTCTATTCTTGATTTTGACTGCCTCATTTTTTAGATCATTAATTGTACTTACATTTCTCAGCATATTCATTCCTCCTTGAATTAATTGAAAATTGTTTTATTGTTATCATTATATAAACACCTATTGTGGGTGTTTCAAGGAAAATTTATATAAAATAAAAAATTATGTTATATTATTATAACATCTTTTAAAGCAAAAGTAAAACAAAAAAGATATCTTATTCAATCTAGACTAAAATAAGACATCTTTATATTTATTATTTGAATATTTCGTAAAATGTTTTAAAAGTATACCCTTCATTTTTGTAATATTGTATAATCTCTGGAAGAGCTTCTACTGTTTGAGATTTATCATTAGCGTCATGCATAAGTAAAATTATACTGTTTTGATCAGCTTTGGTTTTATACATTTCCTCTAAACATGCTTCTCTTGTTTTATTACCTGCCGCATCTCCTGTTAAGCAATTCCAATTTGTATGTGCTATACCATAATTTTTAAATAATTCCTTAGCTTCTATTTTTACTTGATTATATCTTCCTCCACTAGAACCACCTGGAAATCTAAATAAATATGAATTATAATCTTGATTTCCTAGAGCATTTTTTATTGCATTTTCACAATCTATATATTCCTGAAACACAGTATCTTTACTTTCATATATTCTACTATATTCATGAGAATATCCATGGTTGGCTATATAATGCCCTTCATTATACTCTCTTTTCAAATTCTCTGGATATAATTCGACTCTTGCTCCTAGAACAAAAAAAGTAGCTTTTACATCATTTTCTTTTAATATATCTAAAATTTGTGGTGTTATATCTTTAGATGGACCATCATCGAATGTTAAATAAACTTGTTTTTCATCTGAATAATAAATATCTTTTATTAAGTTTTGAGCATTTTCATTAAGTACTGGAACAAATTTTAAATCATCATGTACTGGTATTTGCATTTCAGGTCCAAAATATTTTCCATCATCTTCATAATTTTCTTGTTTTTCTTCATTTTCAGTAGTTGGAGTTAAATTTTCTTGCTCACTATTATCTCTTACTTCTGTTTGCTCTCCTTTATTATCAACAACTGCTTGCAATTGCTGATTATTTTTTCTATTTTTATTTGCCATAATAATAGAAAAAACTATAATAAATAAAAATAGAAGACATGCTACTACAATAACTACTTTGGTTATATTTAATTTTTCTTTTTTGATAAGTCCAAATTCATCATCGAATTCTTCCATTCCATATAACATTTTTCTACTTCCTCCAACATTATTATATAGTATTTTGTCAAAATTTCAATAGTTTAGTCAATTTTTAATAATTAAGAAAAAAACTGAGACTTTTTGAAAGTCTCAGTTTTTAAATTTATTCTATTCATCTTTACCATTTATCTTTAATAATTTAAATATTTCAACAATAACTAATGGTGCAAATATTAGAAGTATTGTTTCTTCTAATTTGTGTAATGGTAATACTGCAATACTAAAGATATCTCTTAATGCTGGTACTAATAATACTGTTAACATTAATGCTGCTGATACAATTATTGCTAAAATTAATTTTCCATTGTTAAATGGATTTGTTTTAAATATAGATTCTTTATTATTTCTAATATTAAATACATGAACTAATTCTGAAAGAGCTAATACTGTAAATGCCATTGTTTCACCTATAGCAATTTTTTCTGGAACAGATACACCTTCTGTTGCCAAACCTAATACAAAAGCTCCAAGTGTAAGTAAACCAATCATTACACCTTGGTAAATAATTCTCCATGTCATGCCTTTCGTAAATATACCCTTTGTTTTTAATGGTTTCTTTTTCATTATTCCTTTTTCTGCTGGATCAACAGCTAATGCTAAAGCAGGTAATGAATCAGTAACTAAATTTATCCATAATATTTGTACTGGTAATAAAACATCTAATTCATTTATATATTCATCTGTTATTCCAAAATGAGTTGCAAAAACTGGTGTTAATAATATTGCTAAAAATAATACAACTATTTCTCCGACATTACTTGATAATAGGAAAGCTATTGCTTTTAGAATATTATTATATATTCTTCTTCCCTCTTCAACCGCTGAAACTACTGTTGCAAAATTATCATCTGTTAAAATAACATCTGCTGCTTCTTTTGCAACATCAGTACCAACAACTCCCATTGCACAACCAATATCTGCTTTTTTAAGTGCTGGCGCATCATTTACTCCATCTCCTGTCATAGCAACTATTTCGCCATTTGCTTGCCATGCTTTTACTATACGAACTTTATGTTCTGGAGAAACTCTTGCATAAACTGAAATATTTCTAACTTTTTTCTTTAATTCTTCATCAGACATATTTTCAAGTTCTGCTCCTGTTATAGCTTCTTTTTCATCTTTTAAAATTCCTAATTCTTTAGCAATTGCTGTAGCTGTAATTTTATGATCACCCGTAATCATAACTGTTTTTATTCCAGCTGAAATACATTTTTTAACTGCTTCTTTAGCTTCTTCTCTTGGTGGATCTATCATTCCTACCATACCAATAAATGTTAAACCAGATTCCAATTTTTTCATATCATCATCTGTTAAAGGATGATTTACTACTTTATAAGCTGCTGCTAAAACTCTTAATGCATTTTGTGCCATAGTTTTATTGCAATCTTGAATTCTTTCTTTATAATTACTTAAATCTGATAATACTTCTCCATTTTTTTGATAAGAAGTACAACAAGCAAGTAATTCATCAACTCCCCCTTTTGTAAAAATATAGAATTTTTCACCTATTTTATGAACTGTTGTCATTAATTTTCTATCTGAATCAAAAGGTAATTCTGCAACTCTTGGATAATTTTCAAGCTTAAATCCTACTTTATTTCCCATATCTATTAAAGCTGTTTCTGTTGGATCTCCTGTTAAAGTTCCATCTTCTGCAACTTTTGTATCATTACAAAGCATTTCTGCTTGGAATAAAAGTGTATTTTCTTCATTAAACTCTGTAACTTTTTCTAAATCTACTAATTCACCATTTGTAAATATTTTTTTAACTGTCATTTTATTTTGAGTTAATGTTCCTGTTTTATCTGAACAAATAACTGATGCACTACCTAAAGTTTCAACAGCAGGTAATTTTTTTACAATAGCATTTCTTTTTACCATTCTCTGTACACCAATAGCAAGAACTATTGTAGATACTGCTGCTAACCCTTCTGGTATTGCTGCAACAGCAAGTGATACTGCTGTCATAAACATATTAAGTGGTGCTTTTCCATAAAGCATACCAACAACAAATATTACTGCACATATTGCAAGTGCTGCAATTCCTAATGTTTTTCCTAAACCATTTAATTTCTTTTGAAGTGGTGTTTCGCTATCTTCAACTTCACTTATCATTTCAGCAATTTTACCAACTTCTGTTTTCATTCCAGTTTCAACAACAATACCTTTTCCTCTACCATAAGTTATTAAACTAGAAGAGAATAACATATTTTTTCTATCTCCAATTCCAACACTTTCATCTTCAATAGTATCTGATATTTTATCTACTGGAACGGATTCTCCTGTTAAGGCTGATTCTTGAGATTTTAAATTTACAGCTTCAATAATTCTTAAATCTGCTGGAATAAAGTCACCTGTATCTAATACAACAATATCTCCAGGTACTAAATCAGCTGATTGAACTACTGTTAAATTACCCTCTCTTATTACTTTAGCAACATGACTACTTAATTTTTGTAGTGCCTCTAAAGATTTTTCAGCTTTGTTTTCTTGTGCAACACCAATAATAGCATTTACAATAACTACTATTAAAATAATAAATGTATCTGCTATTCCTTCACCTTGCTGAACTCCAACAATTCCTGATACAACAGCTGCAATAATTAAAACAATAATCATAAAGTCTTTAAATTGTTCTAAAAACTTAACTAATAATGATTTCTTAGCTTTTGCTTTTAATTCATTATGTCCATATTTCTCATAACGCTTATTTACTTCGTCTTGAGATAAACCTTTTTCAATGTCTGTTTCAAGTTTTTTTGCTGTTTCTTTTAATGATTTACTAAACCATTTTTCTTCCATTTTAATTCCTCCTACTTTTATTTATATTTTACCAATTGAAGACGTATGTTTTTATACATTTTTCTACCAATTGGTGACATATCTTATGAAATTAATTATTTGATAAAATTTATTATTTGATTTGCTAAAATTTCTTCTCTTCCAGTATAACCATGATCTGCCCCATCAATATAATTTATATCTTTATTTTGATTAATTATTTTTCTATTTATTAAATTTACTAATTCTTCTGCTGATTGCTCTATCATTTCATTAGAATTTCCCCAACGCATAAATAATGGAACTTCAATATTGTTTAATTCTTCAAAATTATAGTTTTCATTACTATACTGAGCAAAATCTATCTCATTATTATATTTAGCATATCTTAAAAATGTATTTACACTTATTGGATGAATAAAACTAGCATTTGGCATTAAATCTAAATATTCTTTTTTACTATTTTTTTCTTCAGCATATTTAAGTATCTTTTCAAAATTTTCATTTAAAAAGATTTTTAATGTTTTGGGAATATCAATTAATGATAATAATATGATTCCTCTAATCTTACCAAGTAATTCAGAATTTTCATTTTTTAGTTTGTTATATGTGTAAATTATTTTAGTTGTTCCTAAACTATGACCTTGTAAATAAATTTCTTCATATCCAAATTCAATAGCCTTCAATATTGCACCTTTAATATCATGATATGCGTCTAATGGATCTTCATATGTTGTTCCACCAAAAGATTTTTCACCTGTATCTTTTCTAATATATTTTACAAGTTCACTTCCACGATTATTAAATCCCATATATGCAAAACCATTTTCAAATGCTTTTTTTGAAATTGCTTTATCTCTATCTTTAAAACAATTACTGCTCATTCCATGAATTGATATTATAATTTTTTTAGAATTATTTTTAATTATATATCCATCATTTACAACACCATCAGTTGCTTTAAAATTTATAATTTCTGCGTACATATATCCTCCTTATAATACAAAATAAGACTCTTAAAGAAACAAACTAAAAATAGTTTATTTCTTTAAAAGTCTCACTTACCTTAAAGGTTTTACTAACCAGATTATTATCGAGATTGTTGATTAGTAATTTTCAAGTTACTCCCTCTTAAATATTATATTAGAATTATACTAGAAGGTTGAATTTTTTTCAAGTATTTTCCAAAATTTTATTTAAATATAATTTTCTTCAAAAAAGATAGCTTTTACATATTTATTAATCAATTCTCCATAATTGGAATTTTCCTGTAATTTCATCTACATCTTTAGTATCGCCATAAATAACTGCCCCTAAATATTCTAATTTATCATTTTCTTTTGATTTAATAGACTCCACTAATTCTTCATCTGTTCTAGTCTCTAGCATTTCTTTTGGGTAGTCTGCAACTAATAAATTAGGATTCTTTTTGGATATTTCTATAGTATTTTTTCAATTTTCCAGATTTTACTTTTGTTATAATAAACGGAAATTTACTAATTCCTAAATGGTTTATTCCTGATTTATCAACAATATTAGGTTGTCCCATAATCTCAGTATCTGAATATTTTCCAATTGATACAGCAAGATGACCTATAACATTAAGTGCAACAGATGGCTCAACATTTGATACTATAATTCCTACAATTTTTTTATCTTCATAATTCATAATTTTATCTATATATAATTTTAAGATATTATTTAAAATTATGTCAACCACTCCAACTTTATAATATCACATAATGCAATAAACCCCATTGCACAAATTTGCAATAGGGTCTGCATCTTATTCAAACATTTTTATTGCATTAATGCAATTAGATGTCTTCATAAAAATAATCATTTCAGAAATGTCTGTTATTGTAACTGTCGGAATCCATGGATTGTCATCACTCAGAACATTTTGTAAAGGAATATTTACTGTTACAAGTCCTCTTTTCTTTTTTAGCGCCGCTTGCCATATTAACGATGTTTTTCCAAACTTCTTCACATCTTTTCCTGTCATGTTCCATTTATAATACATTTCAAGAATTTCTTCACTTTCCTGTGCTGTTGGTAGATATGCAATAGCATTAGCTTTAGTCAATATTTCAGTTGTAATTCCATTTGGACTATCAATTCCTGGTGCAACTATACAGTTAAAAACCTTAAATCCTAAGTTTTCAAACTGCATTATAGCTTCCAGCCCAGTTCTATCTTGATCTGGTGTTGTTTCAGCATTTATTGAATCCTTTTTTATAGGATACAAACAATCTCCACCTGTATCAACACCTAAAATGGTATCGATATTATCACCAACATTTTTTCTAATATGCTCAATAACAGTCTGAATTTTAGAAAATAATTTTCCATCTTCTTCATCAATAACCAAATATGAATTCATTCCTATTTGAGAGGGCATATTTTCAAAAAAACGTCCTTCACCATTAGTTTCTATATCACAAAGATATACCCCTTCAGCTAAAACTTCTTTAGGATTAGAAATTTTTCTTTGTTTATTCATTTCTCCTTTTTCATTTTGAGATGAAGTATTTTTAGTGCGAATTGAAATTACATTTTTACAACCTTTAAGCAGAAACTTTCCTACCATTGCAGCCTGAATACAGTCTGAGCCACCACCAAGTGCTACCACAACTACATTACTTCCAGAAATAATTGATGTTTTTTCTGTAACATTCACCTTAATTTGCTCAATGGGCTCACATCTTACATAAAAATCATTATTTACATTTTCAAAAGCTACCTTATAATTAAACATTTCCAAAGGTTTCTTTGCCTTTTCTGCAACATCTGCAATAAACGATGTACATAATCCATGAGCACTTTTGTAATTACAAATTTTTGCTTTTGTTAATCCATAAATATTAGCAAAAATTGGAAGAAGGACATTCATTGCATTACTAATTGCGTTTATATCTCCATTCTTCTTAAAGTAATTAATAGCATTTGATAGAGTTGCAGGCACATAATACAAAAGGATTCCTTTATTATTAATTCCATCCTTTGTTAATTCTTTAGTTAACATTTCTTTAACCTGAACTGGAAGTTTAAGATAAGTTTTCATTTGTTTTAAACCTTCATATAAGAGTTCGTCATGGTCAACAGATTGTAAATGAAGTTTAGCTTCAACTTGCTTAACAAAAGAAACTATTTTTCCTAAATCATTAATGATTAAATATGCTTGCATTGCATATATATCTGCATTGTTTTTCAATGTACTGCGAGTATACTGCTGAATTTCAGCAAAACTCTCGCGACTAAGTTTAACATCATCTTTCTGACATGCAGTGAAATCTTCGTAATTTCTTTCAAGTACCATTTTAAGCAAATCTAAACTTAATTTAGTACGTTTAAATTCCATTTCAGAAGCACTTTCCCCTTCTGGCGTTCCGTTTACATTTCCTTTGAGCCATTCAAGCTCTGGAGCATTCATTATTGTATTCATATTTTGTACCTCCATAATTATAGTATTATAACGAAAATCTCAGTTATTATATCATATTTACTTTTTATGTAAATATGATATAATATATTAGACATCAAAATTTTATTTTATTGAAGGTAGTGTTATTTAACTAAAATCAGCAAAAAAACATCAGGAGGGAATATTTATGCTATTCAATCAAAATCTCAACATTGGCAAAGAACTTTTAGCCTTAGGTCATCAAACAGAATGTGATCATCATATTCACACCAAATATTCAGATGGTTCTTTTACTTTAAGAGAAATAATTGAGTTAGCAAGAAATTCAAAGTTAAAAAGAATCGTTATTACTGACCACAATAACATTTTGGAGTGTTCGAAGGAATTACAAACAATTCCCAAAGAAGTATTAGGAGATTTAAAAGTCTTCGTAGGCTCCGAAATTGCTTGCAAGATTTTAGATCAAGCAACTGGTGTGTACATTCCAATCGAACTTATTTATTATGGACCTAATCCAGAAAATGTACAGTCTTTTATTGAGCAGTATAATTATGGCATGGTTCCACAGGATGAGCAACTTCAATTTTTAATTGCTCAATGTAATAAACACAATTTAAAGCATTCTGAAAACTTGCAGATGCCTAAAGGAATGTTTGCCACAGAATACTTATGTAAAGATTTGATAAAGTACTCAGAAAACAAAGCTTTTTTTGATTTAACTCATCCAATTGTTTTCACTACACCAAAGTTGTTTTTCAAAAAGTTTTGTATTCATCCAAGTAGCGATTTTTACATTGATACAACCAAGAAATTACCCCATGCTTCAGATGTAGCCAATATGGCTGTTAGTAATGGCGGAATTGCAATTGTTGCACATCCATGCCTGTATATTTATGAAAATCAAAACGAAGTTTTAAGATTTTTAAATTATGTATTAAAAACAACAAAAACTTCAGGAATCGAGGTATTCCATTCTTCACATACACTGGAACAAAGAGACTATTTGTACAAGTTCGCAAAACAGAATAATCTTTTGATTGGTGGCGGAACTGATTTTCATTCTGGTCCACAAACAGTTATTGGTTTTGGAAAAAAGGAGCAAATACTTTCTTTATCATGTCATGACTTTGAGTGGATTGAAAATATTTTTTCCTAAAATTCTTTGGAAAAGCTAATTTTCTATGAAACAAAAAAAGCTGAATTAAACATTCAGCTTTTTTGTTATTCATTAATCTTCACTTGATTTAGTTTTATTTACTATAGATGTATCAAGTTCTATAGCTGTAGAACTTTTAGTCTTATTTTCTATCATCACAATTTTATCACTTTCATTATCTACGTATTCTTCATTTTTTATTTAAGATATCTTCATTATTAAGTTCATTAATTTTTTACTTTTTAAAACATATTTGAATAATTAATTTTATCTTTTCTATAATTTTTTCCATTATACTTTCTTTACACTCAACAAGTTCTAACTCATTTTTAGTTTCCTTTTTAGATGTATTTTCAAAAACATCTAAACTATATATTGTTTTCAAGTTTTCTTGATGTTTATTACTATTTGTTCTTAAAATAT
>Ga0073906_1001625_pt1 | contig 33470 bp, 30 predicted proteins | sample Inofromicrocosms_FD_65485 | JGI IMG/M metagenome (GOLD analysis project Ga0073906, IMG submission 65485) | Mouse cecum microbial communities from Vienna, Austria - Inoculum for glucosamine and mucus D2O microcosms | ecosystem: Host-associated > Mammals > Digestive system > Large intestine >...
ATTTGTAGACTCTTGGCAGGAAGAAAACGGCGACGTCATCACCTCCTATGACCTGGAATCCGGCGTTCGCTACTACGCCAAGGTAACTGTCAAGGTATACAACAGCTCCGGCAGGGTAATAGAAACCGCCACCAAGAATTCCTCCACCGTCACCGGCGCATAGTCCAATTCCAATTGCCATAAAAAACAACTCCGCAAAGCCCCCGCCCCTGGAGAGATTCAGGAGCGGGGGTTTTGTGTGTTTCCAAGGGAAAGGCGTCTCATTTTTTCCAAAACATTTAAAAAGAACGCCTATAATCAGCAAATAGAGCGGGTATCCTACATAAAAGAAACTTTCAGGCGTTCATCTGTATTTTCCCGCGGATGCAGTGGCTTTTTCACCGTAAATGTGGTACAATAATTCGCAGGCGGCCAAAAAAGCAGACAGCAGACACCGCGCCGCTTTTGGCCGGCTTTCCACGAAATTTTACGACATCTGGAAAGGATTGCTTTATGATGCAGGAATGGACCGAAATTCAGATTGAAATCCCCGTCTCCTATACCGACCAGGCCTCTGCCATCGCCCAGATGGCGGTCCCCTACGGCATTTATATCGAGGACTACTCCGACTTTTTGGAGGAGGCCCCTAAAATCGCCCATATCGACCTTATTGATGAGGACCTGCTCCAAAAGGACCGCACCCAGGCGGTCATTCACCTGTATATCAGCCCGGACGCCAACCCCGCCGAGGCGGTCTCCTTCCTGCGGGAACGCCTGGAAGCCGAGAGCATCCCCCATTCCCTGAGCACCGGCGGCATCAAGGAGGAGGACTGGGCCTTTGGCTGGAAAAAATATTACCACCCCCTGCGCGTCGGAGAGCACATCGTCATCTGCCCCTCCTGGGAGAGCTGCTCCCTGGAGCCCGGCGACGTGATGATGCGGCTGGACCCCGGCATGGCCTTCGGCACCGGCACCCACGAGACCACCCGCCTCTGCCTTGCCATGCTGGAAAAATATGTGACCTCCGGATGCCGGATGCTGGACATCGGCTGCGGAAGCGGCGTGCTGTCCATCGGGGCGGTGCTGCTGGGGGCGTCCCAGGCCGTGGGGGTGGATATCGACGCCACCGCTGTCCGGGTGGCCGCCGAAAACGCGGCCATGAACCGGGTGGAGGAGAAAACCCGTTACCTCTGCGGGGACCTGACCGACAAGGTGACGGGAACCTATCAGGTGGTCTGCGCCAACATCGTGGCGGACGTGATCATCCGCCTAGCCCCCCAGGTGGGGGCGTTTATGGACGGGAACGCCGTTCTGCTGGTGTCCGGCATCATCGACTCCCGGCAGGAGGAGGTGGCCCAGGCCCTGGAGCGGGAGGGCTTTTCCATCCTGGAAAGCGCCGAAGAAAAGGGCTGGTGCGCCATGGCGGTCCGCCGCTGACGCCGGGGAGCCGGGGGAGACAAAACAATGCCAAGATTTTTTACAGAGGAATTTTCAGCGGATAAGACCTATGCCGTGGTGTCCGGCGAGGATGCCGCCCACATCTCCAGGGTGCTGCGGATGAAGGAGGGGGATTCCATCACCCTCTGCGACAGGAACGCCACGGACTATATGGGAATCATCCGCTCCGCGGACAGCGGGCGGGTGGAGGTGGAAATCACCGAAAGCCGCCCCAGCGCCGGGGAGCCCAGTATACAGGCGGTTCTGTTCCAGGCCCTGCCCAAGGGGGATAAAATGGACCTGATCGTCCAGAAGGCGGTGGAGCTGGGGATTTTCCGGGTGGAGCCGGTGCTCACCGGAAGGTGCGTCTCCCGCCCGGACCCGAAGTCCTGGGCGCGCAAACGGGAGCGGCTGCAAAAAATCGCCTGGGAGGCCGCCAAGCAGTGCGGCAGGGGGATCATCCCCCAGGTGGGGGAGCTGCTCACCCTGGAGGAAGCCCTCTCCCGCATGGCCGGTTATGACCTGCCCCTTTTCTTTTATGAGCAGAGCCGCCGCCCCTTTGCCCCGCTGTTAGGCGGACAGTGGCGGTCCGCCGCCCTGCTGGTGGGCAGTGAGGGCGGCTTTGACCCGGAGGAGGCGGAACAGGCCAAACGGGCCGGTATCCCGGACGTTTCCCTGGGCAGCCGCATCCTCCGCTGTGAAACTGCCCCCATCGCCGCACTCTCCGCCCTGATGTTCCAGAGCGGAAATCTCTAGTAGATATGTAGATATAGAAAGAAGAATGACCGTAAATGAAACGATTTGCCATTGGCCTGACCATTTTTTTGCTGATTCTGGGAGTGACCGCCTGCCTTGCGCTGCTGGGATACGAGCATCTGAAAACCCGCTCCGCCTCCCCGGAGGTCCCCGCCAGCGGAAGCGTCGAGCAGCCGGTTTCCGTTGCCAGCCTCCCGGATTCCGATTCTGCTTCTGCCTCTGAATCCTCCCAGGAGCCGGAAAGCTCCTCCCTGCCTGAGCCCTCCTCTTCGGAGCCGGAGAGCAGCAGCGAGCCCGCCCTCTCGGAGCCCCAGGAGCCGCCGGAGGAGCTGATTACCCTGGAGGAGGACGACGAATGGCGGCTGCGGCTGGTCAACCAGACCCATCTGCTGCCGGAGGACTACGACTTTGAAAAGGGCACAATAGAGGGCAGCTTTACCTTTGACGCGCGGGCTGCCCAGGCCCTCATCCAGATGCTGGCGGATGGAAGGGCGGCGGGGTATTCCCTGCGGGTGGTGTCCACCTTCCGCACCGTGGAGCGGAGCGAATACCTTTACACCAATAAAATCGCCGAATACCAGGCCATCGGCTACAGCGCCGAGGACGCGGCCATAGAAGCCGGAAAGTGGATTGCCCCGCCCCGCACCAGCGAACACAACGCCGGGCTGGCCATCGATGTGGTGTCCAGCGACTACGACCAGGTCTACGGGGACCTGATGCACGAATTTGAAAACTTTCCCTCCTTTGAGTGGCTCTCCCAGAACTGCGCCGAATACGGCTTTGTTCTACGCTACCCCAAGGATAAGCAGGAGATCACCGGTATCACCTACGAGCCGTGGCATTACCGCTATGTGGGTGTGGAGCACGCCCGCAAAATGCAGGAGCTGAACATGTGCCTGGAAGAATATGTGGAATGGCTGGAGGAGCACACGGCCGCAGATTGACCGCCCCTTCTCTGTCCGCCCAAGGAGTTGTGTTTTGTGTTGTCTTTAAAGGAATTCTTCTCCAAGCCCCAGAGGGAAGCGAGGCTGTTCCAGTGGTTTCACGCCCTGTCTGTCGCTTTGCTGCTGGCGGTGGTGGTGCTGTTTGCCCGGTTCTGCGCTTTCCAGAGCAGGGATTATCTCCGCAGGCAGGCGGACAGCGCCCAGCTCTGGATTTTGCAGGAGCAGACCATCACCAGGGGCTTTGGTTTACAGCTTTTGGACAATCAGGTCCGGTATGCCGTCAGCTTCGGCGTGGGGCTGATCGACGCCATGATTCAGTTTGAGAACATCCCCTACAACCCCTCCGACACCTTCATCAGCCTGTGGAAGGGCATGAACCCCGGCATCCTGGTGCAGAAGGTGGAGTTCCTGGACCACGCGGTCCGGGTGACGATGGTCTGCGACAGCTACGATTCCCTGAAGCTGTATCAAACCTCCCTCCTCAATGAGGACTATTTTTCCATGGTACTGACCGCCGACCTGGTGACAGCCGACCACCAGGTGAAAACCTCTATGACCTGTCTGTTTGCATAAAGGAGTGACCTGTAATGAGCCTTTCCGGCAAATCTCCCTGGAGCTATGACCTGCTGGTGGACCCGGCCCTGCCCGGCGACCTCCCCGAAGAGAACCGCTTCCGGACCATCCGGTCCGCCGCGGAGTTCTGTAAGGGGGGTACAAAGGAGCGCCCCGCTGTGATAGGCATTCTGCCGGGGGTGTATTTTCTCGGCGGAACCGAAGAAGACCCCGGACTCATCATCCGGCGGGATTATCTCAAGCTGCTGGGCCTTTCCCAGGACGCGCGGGACGTGGTCCTGGCCGACAACCGGGGCGAGTTCCAGGGCAGCAAAAAGCAGCGCTCCATGACCGTGGAGGTGCGGGGAACCGGCTTTGAGGCGGAGAACATCTCCTTTTACAACTACTGCAACGAGCCGCTGGTCTACCCCCGCGACCCCTCCCAGAACCGCCCGGCCCGTTCCGCCTCGGAGACCCAGGCCTATGTTCTGGGGGTCTCTGGTGCTGCCGGGGTACCCAGCGACCGCCTGTACTTTAAGAACTGCCGCTTTGTCAGCTGGCTGGACACCCTGGCCATAGGGGCAAAGCGGGCCTGGTTCAAGGACTGCTACATCCAGGGCACCGATGACTTTATGGGGGCAAGCGGCGTTTTCCTCTATGAGGACTGTGTGCTGGGCTGTTACAGCGGCTATCCCATCTACGGGGCCGGGCGAGGCACGGCGGGGATGGTGCTGCTGCGGTGCAGGTTTGTCTCTCTGCGGCCGGAGCTTGCCCAGGTACCCCTGAACCTCTCCAAGGAGCCCGGCTCCCTGGCTGTCATCGACTGCACCTTCCCCGACAACGCCGTGCTGGGCTGGTGCAAAAAGTTGCCCTCCACCAGGGATTTCTATTATTATAATCTTCGATACCAGGACGGACGCCCCGCCGGAATCCCCGACTCGGAGCGCTGCGCCTGCGCCCTGTCCGCCCGCCAGGCAGAGGGCTTTAACCCCTGGAACCTGCTCCGGGGAGAGGACGGTTGGAATCCCGGAAACTGCCGGGAGGCATACGCCGCCCTGGGGGACATCCCCGTCCGTGTCACCATTTTTCAGGATGAGGTCCGGCATCAATCGGATACCCTTGTGTTTCAGAAAAACGCCTCTCCCTTGGAAGTCCAGTCCTGGCGTCTGGCGGTGGGCTCTGTTCGGGAAGAGGGGGCGAATTTTCTCCGCACCGGCCGGGACGCGGCCTCCTTCCACACCCAGGTCTTTCCGGAGCGGCTTTCGGCGGAGGCGAGCGTCCTTGCCCAGGGCCCCGCGGCGCTTCAGCGGCTCTCCCACGATAAGTTCTCAGTCAGCGGGGACAACCGGGGCGAGGCGGCGGAGACTGCCATCGTCACCGCCTCCGCCTCCAACGGCATTTCCGCCTCCGTTTCCTTTTCCATAGCTCCGGCCCTTCTTCCGCCGCCTGTTGTCTCCGCTCCCGCCCTTGCCTTTGATGGGTCCGCCTTTCGCCTCTCCTACCATCTGGAGGGGATGAACGACGGTGAGGACGCCTCAGAAATCATATGGTACCGCACCGGGAAGGAGGCGTCCGGGGGAATCCCCCTCTCGGCCTCAAACGGGACCGGCCCGCGGCGCGCCTATCTCCCCTCCCATGGCGATATCGGATCTTTCCTGACTGCCGTTATTGTGCCGAAATCCTCCCGCAGCGGCTTTGGGGCTCCTGTCTCCGTGATCTCTGGGGAACCGGTTGGGGAGGGGCAGGTCTGTCGGAACGCCTTGGAAAGCGACTTTTCCGACATCGTATGTCTGGACGTTTCCGGCGAAATCCCGGAGATGCCCTCCGGCTGCTGGAGCGTGACCGGGAAATGGCTCTATGGCACCGGCTATGACGGGGCCTCCCTCAACCCCGGTCTGCTGACCCAATCTCAGTTCTGCCGCCTGGACTACCGCCGGGACGGCTGGGAGGGGGACATGTCCCTGCGCCTCCTGCTGGACCCGGAAAAGCGGATGGGCCAGGGCTTTGGCGGACCGGGACAGTATCAGGAGGTTTACATCAAATATGATCCCGTCACCCGGTCCGGCTATGGGGTGAGGTATACCCGTTTGCCGGAGGATGCCCGCTCGGTAGAGTTCCGGCTGTACGCCTATGACAACGGCACAGCCTTCCCCATCGGCGAGGCAAAGCTGTCCAGAGCCTTCCGCACCGGCTGCGAGCTTCTGCTGGAGACAGAAGGGGACCGGCTCCTGTGCCGGGCGCGCTCAAAGGCAGATGGGGAGGAAGCCTTCGTTTCCCTGTCCGCGGCTGTTTCCGCCAATTCCTTTGGGGGATTCGGCATTTACCATACCGGGACGGTTGCCGCGGGAAACCGCACCTCCCTGCGCCATATCCGGGTGGACTACCGTCAGCGGGTATAATTGCTGTTATCAATCAATAGACATATAGAAATGAGGTAGCTTTGTCCCCATGTCACAGATCAGGCGATTTTTACAGGACCTTCACCGGCTGTTCCCCCTGCGGAAGGTGCTTATCATTCTGGCCGGTTCGGCGATCCTTTCCTTTGGCATCTACAATATCCACCGGCAGACCGGCATTACCGAGGGCGGGGTGCTGGGGATGCTGCTGCTGCTCAACCACTGGGCGGGGTTTCCCCCGTCCATCCTCTCCCCCATCCTCGACGCGGCCTGTTATGCCCTGGGCTTCCGGTTCCTGGGGAAGGACTTTTTAAAGACCTCCATCTTCTCCACCCTCTGTTTTGCGGGCTTTTCCCGCCTGTGGGAATCCTTTCCGCCGGTCCTCCCCAACCTGTCGGGTTCGCCTCTGCTGGCCGCCTTGGCAGGGGGACTCTTTGTGGGAATCGGGGTGGGGCTGGTCATCCGCCAAGGGGGCTCCAGCGGCGGAGACGACGCGTTGGCGCTGGTGATTTCCAAACTGACCCGCTGCCGGATTTCCAGGGCCTATCTGTTCACCGACCTGACGGTGCTGCTGCTCTCCCTCAGCTACATTCCTTTTCAGAGAATTGCCTTTTCGCTGATTACTGTCACCCTTTCCTCCCTGCTCATTGACATGGTGCAGAATCTGGGGAAGGCGAAAAAGCAAAGGGGGGCGGTGGCGGAGGGGGATTAGCGCCCTCCAAAATAGGAGAAGAACGGTGCAAATGCTCATGTATACGGTAAAGAAGCAGAAACCGAAAACAAGAGATAGACCGCCAGCACCACACTATTCCAAACCAAGGACCAAAAGACAAGCAGTGTTGAAAAATCTAAACTTTTGGATTTTTCAACACTGCCGATGACGGCGAAAACCCTCTCATACCGATATTGTTAAAAAGTATTCTTTTAGAATTAAGATTCAATCACGATGAAACTGAATGTGATGATAATCAGAAATAACATTTTCCAATGTTATGCTTTTTAGACTTTCACACAAATCATTGCTAATTTTCTGATAGGAGCAATCCAATACATCATGTATATTTTTTCCTATGGGACATAACGGAGAGGGAAATGGGTGAAGTCCAATAAGCTTTGAAGCAAAGTCCGGTTCTATTGCCTTGCAAATGCGATATAAAGTAATTTCGTTTGGTGGGCAATTCAATGAGGTGCCGCCTGTACCAAATTTAACAGATATTATACCATCTTTTTTCAACGCGCTTACGATTTTTCGGATTGTAGCAGGGTTGATTCCAGTAGATAATGATAAAAGGTCACTGGTTACTTTTTGCGTATCGCCATATTCCAAAATAAAAATAAGGCAATGAATAGCGACGGAACACTTTGTACTGATATGCATGGCATTTCTCCTTTCCATGTTTTGATTGTACCATATATTTGCACTGGTGTAAATCTTGACATCACATCAGAATATTGGTACAATGGTGTAAATTTAAAAATTACAGGAGGAATAAACATGAAAGTTACACAGATTGTTTTCAGCCCGACAGGAGGAACACAGCAAGTTGCAGATACCATAACATCGACATGGGAGAATCATGCCAATAAGGTTGACTTAACCAATCCAGAGAATGAGTATTCTACCTTGAATTTTTCACAAGATGATATTGCGGTAATTGCGGTTCCTTCATATGGAGGACGAGTACCCGCTCTTGCGGCTGAACGGCTCACAAAAATAAATGGGAATCATGCCCAATGTGTTATCGTTTGTGTGTATGGGAACCGGGCTTACGAAGATACGCTCCTTGAATTACGAGATATTGCAGTACAAAGTAATTTTAATGTAGTTGCAGCTATTGCAGCAATCGCGGAACATTCTATCATGCACCAGTACGCAACAGGCAGACCCGATCAAAAAGACAAAGACGAGCTACGGAGTTTTGCAAGGAAGGTTCTTGAAAAAATAGAATCTGGAAATGGAGGTATATCTGAATTTCAGATACCCGGTAATCGTCCGTACAAGAAAGCTGGTGGTAGTGGCTTAGTTCCAAAGGCCACTGGTAAGTGTGTCAGTTGCGGCCTTTGTGCCGAAAAGTGTCCAGCACAGGCAATTAGCAAAGAAAATATAAAATGTGCGGACAGTAAAAAGTGTATTTCTTGTATGAGATGTGTTGTGCAATGCCCGCAGTCAGCCCGCAAAGTAAATGGAGCAATGGTTTCAGCGGCAGCACTGGCACTCAAAAAAGCCTGTTCTGAAAGAAAGGTTAGCGAACTATACATTTAAAGTCATAGTATAACCAACTCAACTATCTATTTTTGGGGTCAGTTAGAGATGACCACTTAAAGTATTGTTGTTCCTCTAATACTGAAATAAAACAAGTGTATAAACTGGCGAGCAAATTCTTATAACAGTCCCGGCCGAAATTCCGTTTGTAGAATTTTAGCCAAAAGAAAACGGAATCACTGCTCGGAGGTGCCTATGACAAAATCAAAATTACTTATGTTTTTTGCCGGTTTACTGCTCCTGCTGCCCGGCTGCGAGCTCGATGAACAAACGACGAGGATTTGAAACAGCGAATCGAAACGGATATCAGTATGGGGGCGCCGAAATAAACGGCAGACAAAAAATCGGAGCGAAAAAGCATATGTGCAAGCTTTTTCGCCCCGATTTTTACGTTTTTGTCGGAATTAACGGCTAGATGGTGACCGGCTTCTTTTGAACCGCATATTTTTTGTTCAACAGCTTCATCACATGGAAGTACATGGGGATCAGCAGCAGGTCCGCCGCAACCCATGCCGCGGGATTGGACAGGCACGCCCCCGCAAAGCCCATGGGCTTCACCAGCGTAAACGCCACCAGGGAGCGGGCAACCATTTCGCATATCCCCGCCAGCATCGCGGAAAAGCCAAAGCCCATTCCCTGCAAACCGTTGCGGAAGATGAATATCCAGGACAGGGGGATAAAGAACAGGCCGTTCCACAGCAGGTACTGGCGGACATAGTCCAGAATCACGGTCTCCGTCTTATCTACAAACAAAAGGGCAATGGTCGTTCCGCCCAGCATCACAACCGCCATGCAGAACAGCGAATAGATTGTGGCAACCGCCACAAACCGGCGGAACCCCTGATGAATCCGGTCTACCCTCTGGGCCCCCAGGTTCTGCCCGCAGTAGGTGGCCGCCGTGGCCCCCAGGGAGTCCATGGGCTGGGTCACCAGGTTCTGCACCTTGCCCGCCGCTGTAATTGCCGCCACAACCGCCGAGCCCAGGGTATTGACCGCTGTCTGTATCACAATGCTGCCCACCGCCGTGATGGAAAACTGGAGGGCCATGGGGATGCCGTTTTTGGCCAGCCGGGCCATCACCTTGGTATCCAGGGTCATGTCCTCCCGGTCCAGGTGGAGCACCGGGAACCGCTTGCGGATGAAAAGCAGACAGAGCAGTCCGGAAAAGACCTGAGAAATAACCGTGGCCCACGCCGCCCCCGCTACCCCGGTGTGGAACAGCAGAATGAATACCAGGTCCAGCACAATATTTACCACAGAGGAGACAATGAGGAACAGCAGCGGCGTTCGGCTGTCCCCTAGGGCCCGGAGGAACCCGGAGAGCAGGTTATAGAGCATGGTGGCGAACATGCCGCCGAAGATAACGATGATGTACTCATATGCCCCCTGAAAAATATCCTCCGGTGTGCGCATCCAGACTAAAAACTGCCGGGTGAGCAGGAGGGTAACAACGGTGAGTACCCCGGTAATGGCCACGGAAAGATAGATTGCATTTGCAACACAGCGGCGCATTCCCTTCATATCCTCCGCACCGAAGCACTGGGAAATGGGGATGGTAAAGCCCCCGCATATCCCCAGCACAAAGCCCAGAATCAGGAAGTTGAGGGAACCGGTGGAGCCCACCGCCGCCAGGGCGTTCACCCCGACAAATTTCCCCACAATAATGGTGTCCGCCATGCTGTAAAGCTGTTGGAAAATGTTCCCAATCGCCATAGGAACCGCAAAGCCCAGAATCAGCTTTAAGGGACTGCCATGGGTCATATCTCTGACCAAAAAAATCACTCCGCCTTTCTGCCCGTATCAGCGTCAAAACAAAAGTCAATCAAAAAATGAAAGCCTGAACTATACTACTTGCATTTTGGAGAAAAGTCAACTGGCAGGAGTACAGAAAAATCTCCGGCATTTTATAGAACTTTTAGGAAAGATTTCTGACGCCTGCCACCAACTATAGTTGTCTGCCCTTTTGTATGAGGGTTGACAAATTTCGAAAAAGCATTATAATAAAGAAAAAACTGCGAAGGCCGTCGGGCGGCCGGGCAGAGGAGGTAAAAATAAGATAATGGCATTGAGAAGTGATAATGTTCTGAAAGGGCCGGAGCGAGCCCCCAACCGCTCCCTGTTTTACGCCATGGGTTATACCGATGAGGAACTGACCCGGCCACTGATCGGGGTGGTCAGCGCCTTTAACGAGATCATTCCCGGCCACATCCACCTGGACAAGGTGGCGGCGGCGGCCAAAACCGGGGTGAGCATGGCGGGTGGGACCCCTATTCTGGTCCCGGCCATCGGCGTGTGCGACGGCATTGCCATGGGCCATGTGGGGATGAAATACAGCCTGCCCAGCCGAGAGCTGATTGCGGACAGCATCGAAACCATGGCGCTGGCCCACGGCTTTGACGGACTGGTGCTGATCCCCAACTGCGACAAGATTGTCCCCGCCATGCTGATGGCGGCGGCGCGGCTGAACATCCCCTCCATTGTCGTCAGCGGCGGGCCGATGATGGCCGGGTGCCACAACGGCGAGGAGATCAGCCTGAGCAAAATGTTTGAGGCGGTAGGGAGCTACAAGGCCGGGTTCATCGACGGCGAGGAGCTCAAGCAGTACGAAACCGACTGCTGTCCCGGCTGCGGAAGCTGCTCCGGGATGTACACCGCCAACTCCATGAACTGCCTGAGCGAGGCCATCGGCATGGCTCTGCCCGGCAACGGGACTATCCCGGCGGTACACAGCGGGCGCATCCAGCTTGCCAAGCATTCGGGGATGCAGATCATGGAGCTGGTAAAGAAAAACATCTGCCCGCGGGATATCCTCACCCCGGCGGCCTTTAAAAACGCTGTGGCTACCGATATGGCCCTGGGCTGCTCTACCAACAGCGTGCTACACCTGCTGGCCATTGCCAACGAGGCGGACGCCCCCGTCAGCCTGGAAACCTTCAACGAGGTCAGCGCGGTGGTGCCCAATCTGTGCCACCTGGCCCCGGCGGGGCCCACCCACATCCAGGACTTTAACGCCGCGGGCGGTGTCCCGGCGGTGATGAAGCAGCTGGCCGACAGCGGACTCATCGACGGAAGCCTTATCACCGTTACCGGGAAAACGGTGGAGGAAAACATCGCCCAGGCGGTCAACCGCGATGCCTCCACCATCCGCACCATGGACAATCCCTATTCCCGGACCGGCGGTTTGGCGGTTCTGTGGGGGAACATCGCCAAGGAGGGCTGTGTGGTCAAGCGGAGCGCCGTTGCGCCGGAGATGCTAGTACACAGCGGTACGGCGCGGGTTTTTGACAGCGAAGACGAGGCGATTGAGGCCATTTATAATGGAAAGATTAAGGACGGGGACGTTGTGGTTATCCGGTACGAGGGGCCTAAGGGCGGTCCCGGAATGCGGGAGATGCTCAACCCCACCAGCGCCTTGGCCGGGATGAAGCTGGACAAGACGGTGGCCCTGATCACCGACGGACGGTTCTCCGGTGCTTCCAGGGGGGCTTCCATTGGGCATGTGTGCCCGGAGGCGGCTGACGGCGGGGAGATCGGCCTGCTGCGGGACGGGGATATCATCCATATCGACATTCCCAACTACTCCATTCACGCGGATGTAAGCGACACGGAATGGGAGGAGCGCAGGAAGAGCTGGACGCCCAAGGAGCCCGCCATCAAGACGGGATGGCTGAAGCGGTACGCCAGACTGGTGGAGAGCGCCAACAAAGGAGCTGTTTTGAAATAATCAGGCTTTGCCATAAAATACCGGCCCGGAGACAACCGTGTCTCCGGGCCATTTTCTGTCAGGTCTCTATTCCCGACAGCTTCCGCAGTATTTCCCCCGCAATCATCAGCCCGCCCACCGGCGGCACAAAGGAGACGCTTCCCGGCGTTCCCCTCCGGGCGGGGTTTGCCCCGTCCTCCGGCGGATATTTGGGCGAAATGGGCGTTTCCTGGGAATAGAGCACCCGCAGATGGGTGATCCCCTGTTTTTTCAGCTCCCTGCGCATCACGCGGGCCAGGGGACAGACCGAGGTTTTAGAGAGGTCGGTCAGCTCCAGCCGGGAGGGGTCCAGCTTGTTCCCTGTGCCCATAGAGCTGATGATGGGGACCCCCGCCTCCGCCGCCTGCCGGATCAGCAGTAGCTTGGAGCTGACTGTGTCGATGGCGTCGGAGATGTAGTCCAGGCCCGAAAAGGGAATCTGTTCCGCTGTCTCCGCCCCGTAAAAGACAGGATAGGTTTCCACCTTGGCGGCGGGGTTGATATCCCGGATGCGCTCCGCCATCACCTCCACCTTCAGGCGGCCCACCGTGGACCGCAGGGCAATCAGCTGCCGGTTGATGTTGCTTTGAGCCACCCGGTCGCTGTCAATAAGCAGCAGACGGCCCACCCCGCCGCGGGCCAGGGCCTCCGCAATGTAGGAGCCCACCCCGCCGATGCCGAATACCGCCACGGAGCAGCGGGCCAGCCGCTCTATAGCCTCGTCCCCCATCACCATGCGGGCGCGGGAAAAGGTCTCATCCATATCCTTTCAGCTCCTTTCCGCCTCCCATTATATCATCTCTGGAGGAAATTGAAAGGTGAATCTCTAAATTTTGTGGTGAACCGCCCCTGGAGGGAAGCCTGCATAAGTGGGACGCTTTTCAGCGTAAGCGGTTATAACCGGGCCCCAAAATGCAGGCGGAAACCAGGCGGCTGTGGTATACTATTGTCATGAAAGGGGTGCGCCTATGAAGGTAGAATGTCAAATCGGCGGAGAGCTGGAGCCACACGCAGTGCTCTGCATCCGCAAAATGACCCCGGCCATCGAACAGGCCATTTCCCTCCTGGAAAGGGAGGGGGACAGCCCGCCGCTGACCGGGGAACGGGAGGGAAAGACCTTTTTCCTGGACCCGGAAACGCTGGAGCTGGTCTGCACCGAGGGTGGGGAAATCGTCTGCTATGACCGTCTGCAAAACCGCTTTTCCCTGAACCGGCCGCTGTACGAGCTGGAGAAAAGCCTGGGCGGCGATTTTGTGAGGATTTCCAAGTCGTCCATTGTCAACATCCGGCAGATTGACCATGTGAAGCCGGGATTTTACGGCTCCATGGAGCTGGTGACCAAGGGCGGCCTGGAGAGCTGCATCTCCAGGAGCTACCGAAAATCTTTTAAGGAAAGGCTGGGATTATAGAATGAAACGTGAAGTGACCGCAATGACCTTTGTCAAATACCTGTTCTACGGCATCTGCTGGGGGTGCGTCTGCCTTGTGGCCTTCTGCCTGATGGTTTCCCTCTTTGACAAGGAGGCGCTTCCCTTTATCTTCAATGACTTTCCAAGGCAGGTGGCCGGTTCGGTTCTGGTGGGGATTGCCTGCGGTACCACTGGCATCGTGTATCAGTTTCAACGGATTCCCGGATTTGCAAAGGTGCTGATCCATTTCGTAATCGGGATGGGCGTGTTTTACCCCACCGCCATTCACCTGGGGTGGTTTCCCTTCAACCCGGAGCACATCGGGTATACGGTAATGCAGCTGCTTATTTCCTGCGGAATCTTTTTCGCCATCTGGGCCTGCTTTTATTTCGCCGCATGGCTGGAGGCCAGGAAGATCAATTCCCGGCTGAAGGAAATGGAGAGGGATGGTAAATAAAAACAGCGTTTATAATATTTTGATTTGCAAAAAAGAAGGAGCTGCTCCAAATCGGAAATTGCTTTCTGATTTGGAGCAGCTCTTATCCTGTTGCCCTTGGCGCCATCGCCCGGTCCGCGAAAGATGTTGTCGGCGGCTGAGCGCCGCCTCCAACCTTTCGCTGGGCCAAAAAGCCCGGATTGCTTCCTTTATTGGGTTTACAAAGACTGGGGTTGGTTTACCACCTGAACAAGGAAAAGACGGGCTTTTTGGGATAAGTGCTTTTTAGGCGATGTTTAACGTGCTTTTTTGGTTGGTGCAGGGTGTTTCGCGCTTTCTCGAAAGTGGCCAAAGCTTTCAATTTGCTTGGGGTTTCTGCTCAATACTGGTTCATGTGCAGGCCCAGGGCCCTGCGCCAGCTCGGCCCTGCTGAATACTGATACCGCTGTATCATGCTCTCATAATGCCGCTGCGCCTGCATGGCAATACAGCTTGTCCCATATTCCCTCGCCGTCCGTACCGCCCCCAGCCTCAGCTCCGCCCCCAGCGCCTCATCCTCCAGCAGCCGGGCGGCACAATAGGACCATTCCTCCACATCCTCGCCAGTCAAAAATCCGTTCCTGCCTGAAACCACTACATCCCCCGTTCCGGAGGCCTTTACCGCCACCACCGGGCACCCCGCGGCCATCGCCTCCAGCAGAACAATCCCCTGAGTCTCCGATTTGGACGCAAACAAAAACCCGTCGCACGCCCCGCAGTAGTTGACAATCTCCTCGTTGGGGATCGACCCCAGAAAGCGCACAGAGTCCCCCAGACCCATGGCCTCCGCCTGGGCCGTCAGGGGAATCCGCAGCGGCCCGTCCCCTAGGAACAGCATCCGGAAGGAGTCCCCTACCCGCTCCTTCAGCCGGGCAAGACCCTGGAGCAGGAAGGGAAGGTTCTTTTCCTCCGCCAGCCGGGAGATGGTGCAGAGCAGGTGTTTTTTCCCGCCGAGAAACCGTTCCCGGATTTCCGCGGCCCGCTCCTCATCCGGCGCGTAGGCGGATTCCGGCAGGCCAGTGGGCATGACCTCCACAGGGGTCTCCACCCCCTGATTGCGCAGATGAAACGCCATCGACCGGGAGGGGGCGATGACTAGACTGCACTGGTTGGCAAAGTGCCGGATAAAGCCGGGGACAATCTCCTCCTGGGCAGCCCTGAGCACTCCGCCGCAGGCAGAGGCAAAAAGGGGATTCCTGGACCGCTCCACTCGATTTTGGAGCCGGGCATACAGTTTTAGATAGTGCAGGTACATCTCATACCTGGTGTGGTAGGTAAAGGCCACGGGGATATGATGCTTCCGCCCCAGGTGCAGGGCAGCTTGTCCGATCATCATGGGGTGGTGGACGTGAATCATATCCACATCCAGGATACGGAAGATATCCTCAATTTTAGGGTCAAAGCAGTTGGGAATCTGAAGGTTCCCGCTGAGGGTGTGGGCAAAGCTGCCGTATCGGATGATATAAGGGTCCTCGTCCTCCCCGCCACCCGGATATTCCGGCGCAAAGATGTACACGGTATGCCCCAGCTCCCGCAGTCCGCTGCTCAGCCGCTCCACCGAAATGGGCACCCCGCCGATATAAGGCTTGTAGTTGTTGGTCATCATGGCAATTCTCATCTGTGCATAACCCCCTCATAATAAAAATATTGCCGCTGAAATGGACGCTGATTCAATCGCAGCTAATTTTTAGGTAATAATTCTGCATATTTCGATTTTTTCTACATCAATATGAAAGCATATCCACCACACTCCGGCAAAAACCTTCTGCCGGGGCACAATTCCAACGGATTCAGAAATTTTCAGCGTAATGTTCCAAAGTCATTTGATAAAAAAGGAAAGCACTCTGTCTCCAAAGACATAGCCCGCCCCGACAAAAAAGAAGTTCCATATCATAATCCCCAGTGTGGAGCTGAGCGTATACTTCCAGAAATCCATCTCCAGCACCCCCGCAGGAATGGAGATGAGGGTGCGGACCATGGGAATCAGCTTGCTGACGAACACCCCCCAGAACCCCTTTTCCCGCAGGATATTAAAGGTTCTGTCGATGGCCTCTTTATGTTTCGGGAACCGTTTCAGATATTTCTTTAAAAACACCGCTCCCCCAAAGCGTCCCACGCAGTATAAAATCCAGCTTCCCACCAGTCCGGCGCTGACCGAAAGCACCATGGTCATAAAAAAGCTGATGCCGCCCTTTGCCGCCCAGATTCCCGCCATAGGCATGATGATTCCCGCCGGAAAGCCGGGCAGGTTCATATATTCCAGCAGCACGATGATAAACACCGCCCAGCCGCCGTAGAGTTCCAGATAATGGGTAAAGGTTGCCACGTCCATTTTTAGTTTCCCCCCGTCTTTGCGACAGCTTTTATCAGCCGTAATCCCAAACCAAAACAAAAACCCCTTTGCACATTCAGCTCCCCTTGTCTGACAATAGGTTATCACCCTCAGGTGACTTTTCGGTGACATTTCCGGCTGTTTTTCCCTTATCTTGATTCTACTATCTTAAACCATTTTATTGTGTTTTTTACGTCAAATTTTTTTTGAAATTTCTGTTAATTTAACGTGAATGCAGGGGCAATGTTTTTTCCGGGTGTTTTCATTATACACCTAATAGTTCGTATATGCAACCTGTAATTCGTAAAAAATGGCAACTAAGAGTTGTATAATACGAACTATGAGGGGGGATTCTCTTTGGAGTACGGAGAACGGATTTTATTTGGAGAGCGGCTGCGGGGAAAGCGAAATGCGTTGGGCTTTACACAGGAGTATGTGTCGGAGCAAATTGGCATTACGCTGCGGTTCTACCAGATGATAGAGCGGGGAGAAAAAAGCGTTTCGCTGGACACCCTCATCAGGCTGAGCCAGACCTTATCCCTCAGCGTCGATTATCTTCTCTTTGGCAATCTGCCCTGTGCTCTCGAAAACCCTATTGCGGAGATGCTGCAAAGGCTTTCGCCCGAACAGCGGGAAGACGCTGTAAAAATTTTAACGCTGTATGCCAAGGCCTGTAAGGAATCATAAAAGGCTTTACCAAATTTGGAATATGGTATCAATGATAAAAGCGGCAAAAGGAATTCGCGTGGAATCCCTTTTGCCGCTTGGTGTCGTTTACACAAAAATCGCTGCCACCGCCTGCCGCTATTGATTGACGGTTACACAGTATTGTTCATAATGGTCTTTGATATAGGCCTCCAGGGCCGCTTCATCCCCGCCGAACTCCTGGCTGACAAGCCGGGCGGATTCCACGGCGAATATGCTGGCGTCAACGCACATTTCGTTGTACTCCTCCTTGGAAACCTGATAGACCTGGAGAAAGGCCTGTATGATATCCTCATTTTTTTGAGCCATTTCTTTTTCCTGCTCGGAGCCATTGGCGAGAAGGTATTCCGCGGTTTTCACGTCCGCCAGCACTGTATTTCTGATCTCTTCCTTCTCCGCATCTGACAAAGAAAGCCCCTTTTCCCGGATCATTTCCCGCTTTACCTTCTCGGAAATAGCCCTTTCCAGCGCTTCCCGTTCAGAAGTCCCTGAGCTGCGGACTCCAAGGAGAGAGTTTATCAGGGCGTCGCAGTCCTGGATTAAGGATACGTCTTCTTCGGTAATCAAAACCTCTCCCACAGTTGCTAAAGTCTTGTCTTTTTCGGGCTCATAATTTTTTCCAAGTACAGAAACAGTACATAAGGTAGCCGATAAGGCAATTATAGCAATAATAGACATGAATTTTTTCATAGAGAAAAACCTCCCAAAGATGTTCAATCATTTTAGATTTTTATTCAATTGAGACTGTAAAAGTAAATTTTCCCGAAAGATATGGACTAACACAATTTGTCCATTTAGTACCAACTATAGTAACAAAGACAGTTGGATCATATAAACGGGAACCATACAAATCAATTGTGTACGAATGACCTGATCGATCACTTGGAAGAATTATAGTTTGTTCATCAAAATCACTTGAGGAATAATCCCAAGTTCTACCATTCGTTTCCATGGATATAGAATCTATATCCGCTGAATAAGTGCAAATTTCTGGGCTGTAAACTTGCGTTTGATAAGATATAGATGAATTAGCAGAGTCTCCATAACAATAGTTTCCTGTATAATGGTAGTCGAGTGATGTATTTACCGTTACCCCTAATGATACTCGTTGCCCAATTGCAGATGCTCCTGCAGCATTTAAGTAAATATTTTGAAACGTTAGTACTGAACTACGCGGAGACCTAGAGATTTCTTCCGCCCCACTATTAGAGGATGTAATCATCATCGAATCGTTGTCCCCTGCATTGATAGCTATGGGCGAAGCCGCACACACAAAAAAGGCTAACAGGGCACATACCACTTTTTTTAACTTTCTCATAGAGAAAGCCCTCCTTTACATTTTCCCGCACTGTACATATACGGAATTCTCAGGAAATTTCCCTCTGCCTATATAGACACTTGAAGGGCAAAAATGTGACGGAAATCTCCAAAAGAAAAATTTTTAAATCATTTTGACAAAACAGCGTCACATTTTGGCGAGCTGCGTGTCCTTTATAAAAGGAGGTGGTGGATAACGTGGAAAAGGAAACGGAAACGAAAGCACCGGCAGCCAGTGAAACACGAAGAGAACTGGCTGACCAGGCCTTTCGGGAACAGTTTGAAATGCTGTGCCGCTTCTCCTTTACGATCACCAAGGACAGTGAGACAGCCAAGGAGATCACTTCCGAAGCTTTTACCAGGCTCCTTCACAGCCAGCCGGAGCTTGAGGAAGAGAGCGTAAAGGGGGTGGTCCGGTATCTCTGCGCCTGTATCCGAAACCTCAGCCTGAACTGGATGAGGGATCAGAAGCTGCGGGAACATCTCTCCCTGGACAGCGGAGCGAAGGATGAACTGCCTCTTTTCAGCCAAATTCCCTCTCCGGAGGAAGGGGTGGAGGAACAGGTAATCCGCCAAGATAGGTATGCGAAGTTGTACACTGCCATCAACCGTCTGCCACCAAACCAGCAGGAATGTGTCCGGCTGCACTACATAGAGGGACTGAGCCATGACGAGGTTGCAAAGCGGCTGAATATAACCTCCCAGGCATCCCGTTCCTTGGGCAGCAGAGCGCTCCGAAAGCTGAGAGCCATTCTGCAGAATTCTGACTAATACCCATAGTTATAGAAAGAAAGAGGTGAAAAAATGTCTTTTCATGAAAAAAAACGCCCTGAAAATGAATGGTCCTGTGAGGAACAGGAGGAAGCCTATCGGGAATTCCTAAGGTCTTTGGAAGAGCCCTGCGACTTTCACCTGTCCAAAAGGGAGATCAGGCGTATTCATGACCGTATTTTCGGCTGTTCCAAAAGGTGCTCCTTCCTGCGGGCAAAGAAGATATTGACATTCGCCGCAGCCATTGCCGCTGTGCTGAGCACTTTTGTAACCGTAGCGGCCTTTCAAAACCAGCTACAGCGTTTTTTTCTTCATGAAACCCCAATTGCTACTGATGTGAAGGTCATTCCCCCAGACAAGGGGGAGAATAGCGAGACGATTACCTATTATTGGAAGCCAGCCTATATCCCGGAGGGGTATTCTGTATTTTTTACCGATATCTCCACCATAGGGACAATGATAAGCTATAGAAACGAACAAGGAGCTGGAATAGGAGTTGAAACTATTCCATTAAACTCTAGTTTCACTTTTGATACGGAAAATATGCAAAAAGAAGAGTTTGAAACAAACGGCGGATCAGGCCATCTGTATACAACGGCAGATGGCTACAAAAGCAATATTTTGCTTATATATGATGACTGCATCCTATTGGCTGGCGGCAGGCTGTCCCAGGAGGAGCTGCTTAAAATAGTGGGCTCTCTCTATAAGGTAAGCATAACATAAAATCGGAGGAATTACAAATGAAAAGGATTTTAGCGTCTATCCTGGCACTTAGTACAGTATGCACAATAAGTAGCAGTGTGCTGGCTTATACCCCTCAAGAGGATACCGGGAGTACAGTTTTTGGAGAAGCAGTTTCTCCTAGATACACATATATTCGTTCTTGTAATCCAACACTTACAAGTAGCGGCAGTATTAAAGCTGTTCTTGACCTTTATGATCTCAATGATTATTCCATGACCCTATCTTTACAGCAGTACATTGGAAGTTATTGGGAAACCATTGACACATGGACTGACGATGGAGTTGGAAGCGGCTCCATTTCTGAATCCTGTTCCCTGGAAAAGGGCGAAAAATACCGCGCCCAGGTTTATGTTGTGGTCTACGACGAGAACGGCCGGGCAACAGAGACCACCACCAAGTATTCCTCTAGTGTTACAGCCCGTTAATTTCTTTGAAAAGCTTCATAAAAAGCGTCTCTCAACGCCGCAGGATACTGGTATCCTGCGGCGTTGGCTTTATGGGACCGTCCGCAATTTATCAGGAATTCATGGCAATCCCCCAGCATAGCCTTAATCCATTCCCCAAACCTCCCTCACATGGGCCACAGGGCTCCAGTCGGTGATGCCGTTTCTCCTTGCCGAAAGGCTGATGAGGCTTTCCGCATCCTCCAGGGGGGAGAGGTCGGTAATCTGATTCCCGTCCATGGATAACACCGTCAGCTTTTTCTTGCCGGAAAGGGGCTGGATATCGGTAATCTGATTGTTGTTGATGTACAGGGTTTCCAGCCGCTCCATCTTTTCCAGGGCGGATATTTGGGTCAGCCGGTTGTCGCTGACATTGAGATAGCCCATCCCCTCCGCGCCGGAAAGGGGCGAAAGATCGGCAATGCGGTTTCTCCCGGCGTCCAGCCCGGTCAGCCGGAGGCAGGCGGAGAGGGGCTCCAGGCTTTCCACTTGGTTTGTGCTGATATACAGCTCCTGCAATGCGGTCATTCTCGCCAGAGGGGAGAGATCGGTAATTTGATTTTCGTACAGCCTAAGCCTTTCCATCCGGGTGAGACCGGCCAGGGGGCTGATATCGGCGATTTGATTGCTGTTGAGGTGCAGCTCGGTCAGGGCGGTCAGCCCGCTCAAGGGGGAGACGTCCGTCACCAGACAGTTGGACAGGCCCAGGAAGGTCAGATTGGTAAGCCCCCTTAAAGGGGTAATACCCGCGGTTTTACAGGCGGACAGGTTCAGCCGGGTAAGCCCGGTAAGCCCTGCCAGGGGGGAAAGGTCCAGGGCAACCTCCCTGTCCGCGTATACGTCCAGAGAGGTGAGCCGGGCCAGTCCCGCCAGGGGTGCAAGGGCATTCGCGTCCTTTACAAATAGGTTCAGCGTCTCCAGCGACTTCAATTCGGAGAGGAAACCAGTGTCATCGACATAGCTGCCATAGAGATTCAGCTCCCGCAGGGAGGCCATATCCGCCAGGGGGGACAGGCCGGCGAGGGCATCGGGGCCCATGTATTCCATGGTGAGGGTTTCCAGCCCGGTGAGATTTTTTAAGGGATCCAGGCTGGTTATTTTCTGGTTGCCGGACAGGTCCAGCTCCCGCAGGTTGATGAAATATTTCAGGTCGGAAAGGTCGGTTAAAGGGAGATCAGGGAGCTGGGAATCATCATCCATACTGCCAGTGTCCTCAGGGGAACCCTCCGGCGGCGGTTCGGGGTTGACGGCGCTGCCAGTGTCCCGGAGATGCAGCCGCTGAATCCGGGCCAGCTCCCCGGCGGTAAAATCCCCCTCCGGCTTTTCCAGGGCGGCCCGAAGGCGGTATTCCAGGGCCTGGCTGGTCAGCTCCACCACCGCGCCGGGGTCGTCGGGCTGGCGCATGGCGGCGGGGCACGGTTCCTGCTGAGAGGCGGCGGTTTCCGCCGGAGAAACCGGCTGGTCTTCGGCGCTTTCGGAGACGCCGGAGGAGCCGGTATCCTGGGGCGGGGCTTCCCTCAAAGAGAGAAGACCGGGAACCGCCAGCGCCAGAAGGAGCAGGGCGGCACAGCCGATATGAAATTTTTTGAATTTCAAAGCCATGGCTATTCCTCCTCTGCCTCCTCTGCGCCGGATGTTCCGGGCCTATCTACCCTTATTATCCCGCATTTCCTTCAGCTTGGCAACCTCCATATACCCCAAACTCCACTGGGCGGTGGTGTTGGTGGTCAGGTTCCAGACCTCCTTCAGGGGATAGGGGGAATCCTTCTCCGGCACCTGCCGCAGCAGCATGTTGCCCTCCTCGCCAAAGGCCTCGGTCATCTTCTGAGCCGGGAAGGTGACGCTCTCCTCCCCCGCCTTTATGTACCGGTCGCTGTCCAGATAGCACCCGGCAAAGGCGGTCATCCTGCCGCCGATGCCGCCCCAGCAGCGGTCGTTTTCCGGGTTAAAGAGCCCGTGGGATTTTTGGTTCCGCTCCTCCGGGGTCATGCCGTAGTACTCCCCAAAGTCGGCCACCATCTTTTCAAACTCCGGGTCCTCCAGCAGCTCGCAGAGCTCAAACCATATCTCCGCGCCGCCGAACATGATAACCATGTGCTGCTGGTAGTTGCCGTCCCCCAGGTGCTGGTGTCCGGCGGGGTTGTCGGCCCCCATGTAGTGCATCTCCCCGGTTTCCGGCTCATAGTGGAAGGTGGAGCCGGAGGACAGCCCCAGGGGGGCCTTTTTGATAGAGGCGATGCTCCGCAGCAGCTTATCCCGGTATTTGGGGTCCTCGGTTCGCTCCCACCGGGTCATCCAGTTGCTGAGGAAGGAGGTCCAGTCCGGGCCGGTGCGGCAATGGGAGAACCTGGGATGGGGCGGGAAGTAGCTGCCCATGGGGTCCTTTTCCAGGGTGGTGAAGTCCGCGTCCTTCACCGAATCCATCACGTCTCCCATCCGCTCGTCGGCGGTCAGGTAGTAGAAGAACCGGTAGTGCCCCGCCATGGAAATACGGGCCTCCTTGGCCCCGCAGCCCCAGTGGCGGACATTGTGCCGGGACCCCAGCATGGCGTACTTTCCGGCGTGGTAGGTGTCCACCTCGCTGCAGTGGCGGCTCATGGCGCGGGCGAAGCGGTAAACCTCGTAATCTCCCGTCCGCAGGAAGTACAGCCAGTTGGCGTAGGTGTTGCACAGCTCGGTGTTGTGCCAGGCAAAGCCCCCCACGTCGTACCGCCAGCAGTGGCGGACCGGGTCATAGGAGTGCATCACGTCGCCGTAATCCCAGAAGCCGTACCATCTCCGCTGCTCAATTTCGTGGATGTAAAACTCCTGCATCTCCCGCAATGCCTTTTCATAGGCGGGGACGCGATATTTTTCTTCTGTTTCGGTCCAGTAGCTGCCCAGGGCCTTGGTTTCGGCGTAGACCGACGGCTCGGCCACCAGCAGGGTTTCGCTCTGCACGTCGGCGGCAAAGTCGATAATCGCCTGTTTGCCGGGCATTTCCCCAAACAGGGACAGGTAGATTTCGTTGGTGTTGGCAATCCCCTCCGGGTGGTTGTTGATGCCGCCATAGGCGAAGGTGTGGCTCTTTCGGTCGTAGGCGCGGAAGTCCATGGGCTCCGCGTACCGGCTCCACAGCCAAAGGGTCATCACCGGGCGGTCCTCCGCCGCGTTTTCAATCTCCAGGGTCATGGGGGATTTCTGCCAGAAATCCTTGACAGAGGCGGCTATCATCCCCGCCCCGCTGCCGAAGAAGATGGTCCCCTGGCTGCGGTTCCCCTGGAAGGCGGTGATCTGGGCGCACTCTTCATGGGTGCTCTTGGAGATGATATAGTGGTCGCAGGAGTCCTGGCTCAGCTGGAAGTTGTTCCACCAGGCGTTGTCGCGGACTATCTCCTGGAAGTTCCCCTCCGCCGGGATCTGGATAAACTGCCCGTCAAGCTGCTGGCGCTCATAAGCAGCGGTTTCCTCCGACACAGGGGTTCCAGGGTATTTCCAGTTGTTCCCGCAATAGGCGGGCTGTACCGCCTCGTAGAACATCCCCGTCTCCCCCACAAAGCCTACATGGCGGTTGTAAAGCTCTCCCGAAGCCTCCATGGTCAGTTCCAGGGCCAGGCCTTTCAGGAAATCAGTGTGCTCGTCAATGTCAAACACAAAGGAGTGGACGATTTTAATCTCCTGGCTGCCCGCGTAAAAGTACAGCCGCAGGGAAAAGGGGAAAACCGTCCTGTCCTTGTCCCCTGGGAAGATGCTCTTGTGAACCCCTTCCGCCTTGACCACCGCCCGGACGGGGCCGGACTCCTCCAGGGTTATCTTCTGGGTGATGCCCTCAAAGCGGCGGATGGTCTGGAACTCACAGTCGTCGTGTATCTCCTCGTTTTGGATGAGGGCCACCAGCTTCCCGCTCATGGGCCGGAAGCCGTCCCCCTTCCGCAACAGGGAGGTAATCAGTTTGCCGCCGCACTCCACCCGGCAGGACAGCAGCCCGCTCTCAATGGTCACGCCGGTTTCATCCTCCACGGCGGAAACAGGCTGTTCCGGGGAAGCCGTTTTCCCCTCCGCCAGGGAGATGGTGTAATTTTGGCTGGTATCCAATACGGCGGAATGGGCCGTCCACTTAATGGAACCGTCCGGCCAGAAGGCGGTGGGCTTTCCCTGGCAGGGGACCGCCTTTCCGTCCGCCCCGGTCAGGGAAAGGGGCGTTCCCTTGGGCAGGCTCCCCCTGCTCCAAGGGGAGCCGAAGGTGACGGGAACCTGTTTCTGACTGCGCTCCCTGAGCCATTTCATCTCACGTTTCATCACTCGTTCCCTCCTTTGGATTCCTTTTCGCCCATCATTTCCCGGAGCCTTGCCGTTTCTATGTAGTTCAGGCTCCATTGGGAGATGCCGTTTGTCTTGGAATAGACTAGCTCCTCCATGGGGCGTGGGGCGTCCTTCTGCTCCACCGGCACGATGTGCAGGCTTCCGTCGGCCAGCATACGGCCCTGGACCCCGTCCTGAATCACGTCGTCCAGGTCCCCGTCATACCGCAGGTTGGCAATCGCCTTTTCCATCAGGTCCGGGCGGTCGTAAAGCCAGGCGGCATAGGCGTAGGTGCGCAGGCCCCAGATGGGGCCGTGGCCGCTCCAGGCCTTGTCGTTTTTCTCAGTAATCAGGCCGTTGGTGGCTTGATACCGCTGCTCCGGCTCCATGGCGTACAGCTCCCCGAACTGGGCTAGCATATCCTCCATTTCCGGGTCGCCCAGCAGCTCGCAGAGCTCCATCCAGGTCTCCGGCCCGCCAAAGCAGACCACCATGTGCTGGGAGTAGTTGCCGTCCCCCAGGTGGGTGTGTCCCGCCGGGTTTTCCGCCCCCATGTAGTGGAGGACGCCGTCCCGGTGGTCGTAGTGGAAGGTGGACCCGGAGGCAAGGCGCAGGGGCGCTTTCTTCAGGGACTCGATGCCGGTGAGCAGCTTATCCCGGTATTTGGTATCCTCAAACCGCTCCCACCGGGTCAGCCAGTTGACCGCGTAGGAGGTCCAGTCCGGACCCACCCGCACATGGGCGTAGTTGCGGTTTTCCGGAGAGTGTTTGCCGAAAAAGCCCCCCATGGGGTCCTTGTAGTCGCAGCGGTTGTCCACGTCCTTGACAAAGTCCATCACGTCCCCCATCCGCTCGTCGGCGGTCAGGTAGTAGTAAAAGCGGTGGTGCCCCGCCGTGGAAATCCGGGGCTCCTTGGCCCCGCAGCCCCAGTGGCGGACATTGTGCCGGGTGCCCAGCATGGCGAATTTGCCCAGGTGGTAGGTGTCCACCTCGCTGGCGTGGCGGCTCATGGCGCGGGCGAAGCGGTAAATCTCATAGTCCCCGGTGCGCAGGAAGGTCAGCCAGTTGACATAGGTGTTGCACAGCTCGGTGTTGTGCCAGGCAAAGCCCCCCACATCATACCGCCAGCTGTGGCGGACCGGGTCGTAGGTGTGCATCACGTCGCCGTAATCCCAGAAGCCGTACCACTTGCGCTGCTCCACCTCCCGGATGTAGAAGCGGACGTATTCCAGCAGCGCCTTTTCATAGGCCGCGTCCTTGTATTTGGGGTCCTTGGGCTCGTTCCACCAGGTTCCGAACACGCCGGTATCCTGGTAGACTTCCGGGTCTGCCACCAGCAGGGAGTCGGTCTGCAGGTCGGCGGCAAAGTCCAGGATTGCCTCCTTGTCGGGCATCCGGTCAAACAGCTTGAGGGTGAGCTCGTTGGTGTTGGCAATCCCCTCCGGAACGTTCATCACCCCGCCGTAGGAGTGCTTATGGGAAACGGTGTCATAGGCGCGGAAGTCCATGGATTCGGCATAGCGGCTCCACAGCCATAACGTCATGGAAGGATGCTCTGAAGCGCCGTTTTTGATTTCCAGCGCCATGGGGGATTTCTGCCAGAAGTCCCGTATCCCGGCGGCAATTACCCCCGCCCTGCTGCCGAAAAACACCGCCCCGCCGCTTCTGGTCCCCTGGGCGGCGGTGATGTAGGCGCAGTCCGGGTGGGTGCGCTTTACGATGGTATAGTTTTCGCAGGAGGGCTGGCTGAGGCGGAAATCGCTGAACAGGGCGTTGTCCTCCACTACCTCCGCGAATTCCGGGTACTCCTCCTTATCCAGCGTCACAAACTGGCCGTCCTGCTGCTGGCGGCGGTACATAACAAGGCGTTCGTCCTCGCCGGATTCAGGGCGGGCAGTTTTCTTGCGCCCCCAAATGCCCCCGCCCACATACATGGGCTGAAGGGCCTCATACCACATTCCCGTTTCCCCGACAAAGCCCACATGGCGGTTGTACCCCTCGCCGGAGGCCGTTAGGGTCAGTTCCACCGCCAGGCCCTTTAAAAAGTCGGTCTGTTCGTTGGCGTTAAAGACAAAGCTGTGGACCATGCGGACCTCATCGCTGCCCGCGTAGAAGTACAGCCGGACCACAAAGGGGAAAATCTGGGCCTTTTTCATGTCGTACTCATGGCAGCCCTCAATTTTCACCACCGCCCGCACCGGGCCGGACTCCTCCAATGTCACCTGATGGGTGATTCCTGTCAGCTTATAAAGGGAATGGGTTTCCATGCCCTGTTTCTTTTCCACATTCTCTATGTACCCGATGAGCCTGGCCGATATGGGGCGGCAGTCCAGCTCCGGGGCCTTTTTACGGGTCAAGCCGGAAAAAAGCTCATGGGTATGGGGCGTGACGCGGCAGGACAGCAGACCGCTTTCCACCGTCACGATGCCGTCCTCTGCCTGCTCCGCCCGGATTTCCTCTCCCTGGGGGAGGGACGGAACAGGGGTATCCGCCGGTTTGATCTCATAGCTTTTCCCCGGCGCGGTATCCAGCACCGCCGAGTGGGCCGTCCATTTGACCGAGCCGTCCGGCCAGTAGGCGGTTGTCTTTGTCTGTACCGGGATGGAATTTCCCTGTTCATCCCGCAGGGCGGTAAGCTGTCCGCGCCTGAGCGCCTGACGGGGCCAGGGATGTCCGAATGTCACAGGCGACTGCGCCTGACGCCGGGGCGCCAGCCAATGCAGCTTTGATTCCATTGTGCATCTCTCCTGTCTTTTGGATATGTTCATATCCGTGTTTGTGATTTATTGTACCCCATCAGAAAAATTTTTCCTATATTTTTTCCCTATTTTCCAAAAAGAATATACCTTTTTCATGCCATTTTATAGAATTTCCGAAGCCGGTTCCCACGGTTCGACACAAAAAACATTTTTGCCAATTTTCGTCAAATTGAGTAATATTATAGGAAACGGCAGAAGAAATTGTTTATAAATCAGACAGAAGTTCTCATTTTGTCGATTTATTATGAACTTCATCTGTTTATGTCGATTCATGAAAATGCGCACGTCCTGGCGGCGCGCCATAGGCTCTGATAGGGAGGGAATCAATTCAGTGGGCAGCATATACGGGTATATTCGGGTGAGCACAAGGGAGCAGAACGAGGAACGGCAGAGGGTAGCCCTGCGGAATGCGGGCGTACCGGAGGACAATATCTGCATGGACAAGCAGTCCGGGCGGGATTTTGACCGGCCAAGGTATCAGCAGCTGTTGGACATGCTGCAAAGGGATGACCTTCTGTTTGTCAAAAGCATCGACCGCCTGGGGCGCAACTACGAGGAGATTTTACAGCAGTGGCGGATATTGACCAAGGAAAAGGGGGTTGACATTGCGGTGCTGGATATGCCGCTGCTGGACACCAGGCGGGGAAAGGACCTAATGGGGACGTTCCTGAGCGACATTGTCCTTCAGGTGCTCTCCTTTGTGGCGGAAAACGAGCGGGATAACATCCGTCAGCGGCAAGCGGAAGGGATTGCGGCGGCCAAGGCCAACGGGGTACTGTTTGGGCGGCCTCCCAAGCCGCTCCCAAAAAAGTTTTGGTGGGTGTATCCCAAGTGGAAGGCCAAGAAGATGTCCGGGGCGGCTGCGGCGCGGGCGTGCGGGATGCCCCTTTCCAGCTTTTTATACCGGGCCAAGCGGTGCGCTGGCCGGGACGCGGGAGCCAACGGTTCCGCTACATAGAAAGGGCAGCGGCTGGGAGCCTTAGTTCCCTGCGCCATCGTTAAACTACTTTTTAGAAAAAGGTATTGTGTTTTACAAAGTACTATGGTATACTGTAGGCAAAAAAACCGTCAAACCGACAAAAGCAGAGGAGTGTTTCCATGAACACCCAGTTCCGCAAAGGAGCCATAGAGATGTGTATTCTGGCATTGATCGGCATTCAGGAGCGGTACGGCTATGAACTGGTTCAGGCCATCGGCCGGTACACCGAAATCAACGAGGGCACCGTCTACCCCATCCTCCGCCGGCTGACCCAGGAGGAGTATGTGTCCACCCGGCTGGCGGAAAGCCCCCACGGCCCGGCACGGAAATATTACCGCATCACGCCCAAGGGAAAAAAACACCTGGAGGCCCTGAAGGGCGATTGGTTTGCCCTTTCACAGCTTGTAAATTCAATACTTGGAGGCGAACAGCATGACGAAAAATGAATACCTGAAAACCCTGGCCGGGAACCTGAATGGGCACCTGACCAAGGAGGAGATTGGAGATATTCTGCGGGATTATCAGGAGTTTTTTGAGGACGGCGCCATACAGAACGAGGAGGAGGCCCAGATCGCCGAACGTCTGGGAGACCCCAAGGAGGTGGCGGTGCAGATTGTGGCGGAGTCCTACATAGACCAGGCCCAAGCCGTCCCGACGGTGAGAAATCTGTTTAAGGCGCGGGCGGCGGTAAAGGCCTTTTCGGCTATGGCCTTTGTCCTCTCCATTCCGCTGATTATGGGGGTGACGGCCCTCACTGTGGTGCTGGCGGCGGCCTTTTTGGCGCTGGTCGCCGCGTCGCTGGTGATCTTTTCTGGGCTGCTGATGTTTCTTGGCTCTCTGCCGCCCTCGGCGGCGGGGCTGGCGGCTGCGGTGGCCCTGGCGGCGCTGTTCGCCTCCGCCGCCGTACTCCTGCTGGCGGTGATGATGGTCCGCGGCTTTGTCCGCTGGATGACCGGCCTGTTCGCCAAGGCCATTGTCCACCCCAACAAAACGGCGGAACAGGAACCCCTGCCCGCCCAATCGAACCAAATCCAGGGCGGCGCTGACGCCCCAAAGGAGGATACCGACCATGCTTAAAAAATTAGCCGCTGTTTTTGCCATTCTGTCTGCTGTCTGCGTGCTGGCAGTGATTCCCCTGACCCCCTTTGCGGTGCGGGACCTTTCCAATATCCTGATTCCGCGGTACAACCAGCTGAAATCCGTCCAGCCTCTGGAGGTATTTCCCCTGGATGAAACGATCACCACCCTCAGCCTCGACGTCTATTATCTCCCCTCCATCCGTATCACACACAGCGACAGCAGGGAAATCGTTGTAAAATCCGACAGTCTTTCCTCCTCGAAAATATCCGTTGACGCCAACAGCCAGGGGAATACCATCTATATCTCCCTGCAAGACTGGCCCCAATCCCTGAACATTTTTACCATCGATTACGACGGCGATCTGTGGGACAGCCTGATCCGCCTGACGCTGAACACCGTCAATGTGGAAATTGCCATCCCCGACGGCCTGATCCTGACCGACGCGGAGGGAAACAATCTGCTGGACGGCCAAAGATACCATCCCTTCCAGGTGGACAGGAACGTCCAGTATTTCCGGGTAGAGGATACCGTCTATTCCAACGAGGGTGAGCCAGTCCAAAAGCCGGTGGCCAGCTTTGAGGCGCGGGTAAAACAGCTGCGCAACGACCTCCTCCAGTTGGTGCAGGATAACGCAGTAAACGACAGCACCCAGCTGGAATTCAACATGAACCTCAACGACTGCCGCATTCGCATGGAGGCGCTTCTTCTGGAATACGCCAAGAAAAACGATCTGATCAACTACGACAAATACAAGGATGGCAGTTCCTCCAAGCGCACCGGCCTGGCCGCTATCAGGAACCCCCAGCCCATGGACACCAGCGTGGACGAGGCAGAGGCCAAGACGGCCATCCGGGAGCTGAGCGGGCTGTACCTCTCCAGGCTGGTGGAGCAGGCCAAGCTGGATTACGGCCGCCGCAGCTTGGACGAGGAGGACATTCAGCCAATCCAGCAGAAGATTGATGAATATACAAACCAGATTAAAAACTTGGAGGAAAGCCATCCGGAATTTGTGGCGGGGCTGATGGCGACGGGGCTGCTGTTCTGAGCGGATTTCATTGAAAAAGATGTTTGGGGCGGCATCACTACCGCCCCAAATCCTTTTTTATCAGCTGGGCCTGTGCCCCTTCCCCTCTGCCTCGCTTCGCTCTACATACCCCAGATTTTCCTCGTCGATATACTCCAGATTGTCATAAAGCCGGGTCTCGGTAGAAAGGTCCTTCTTCTCTAACCGCCGGTTGATAAACTGATTGATCATGTTGTAAATCACCGCAAATACCGGAACTCCTATCACCATTCCCACAAATCCCAGCAGCCCGCCAAACAGCAGAATGGAAAACAACACCCAAAAGCTGGAAAGTCCTGTGGAATCCCCCAGAATCTTCGGCCCTAGGATGTTCCCGTCAAATTGCTGGAGCACTACAATGAAGAATACAAAGTATAAGCACCGCATGGGGTCCGCCAGCAGAATCAGCAGTCCGCAGGGAATCGCCCCGATAAAGGGCCCAAAAAAGGGAATGATGTTGGTCAGTCCAATCACCACACTGACCAGCATGGTATAAGGGATTTTCATAAAAGAGCAGCCGACAAAGCAGATGACCCCGATGATAAGGCTGTCCAGTATCTTTCCGCTGATAAAGCCGCCGAAAACCTGGTGGGTGTACCGGCTATGGGAGACAAAGGAGTTGGCGAATTTTACAGGGAACAGGCTGTATACAATCTTTTTGGCCTGGGAGGCAAAGCGCCTGCGGCTGGCCAGAAGGTATACCGTCACAATCAGCCCGATGACCAGGTTTTTCAAAACGTTTACCACCCCCATCACACCGGAGGAAAGGCCGTAAACAATGTTGTTGAGATTGGGCAACAGATCGGTCTTAATCCAGTTTTGCAGCCAGCTGACGGCGGAATCAATGGCCTGCTGTACCGTCCGGGCCATTTCGGGGTTGTTGTTGAGGAACTGAATCATCCAGTTTTCGGCGGTTTGCAGGTAGGAGGGGAGGGCCTCCACAATGGAGCGGATGCTGCTCACCACCTGGGGAACCACCATGGCGATCAAGCCGTAGACGGCCAGTATCAGCAGCAGCAGAGATCCGGCGATGGATATGCCGGAGATAAGGGACTCCACCGCTTTCCCCGAACGTTCCTTATGGAAAAAGCGGGGGAATAGTTTGGCGAGGGGATTGGCGGAGGGCTGCCGGGGAGGCTTGGCGGCGCGGCGGCCGCGCAGACGCTCCAACAGGAAGCGCAGTCCCTTCTCTATCCCGTTGCAGACAGGGGACAGCAGATAGGCCAGCACCACCCCGTACAGGATAGGCGCAAGGATATCCAGCAGCTTCCGGAAAAAGTCCCCGATGACCTGCATCCGGAATATGACAAAGAACAGCAGAATCGCCCCGGAAAGGGAGAGGAGTATCACCCCGGCCAGAGGCAGATATTTGCGGATAAACACATGGTGTTTTTCGTTCATCAGTAAAGCCTCCTAAAGTTCATCGGAAGACATGGCCCGATAGATGTCGTTTTTCTTCTGCCCGGACTGTTTGGCCGCCTGTTTGGCCGCCTCCGAGGGAGGGAGCCCCTCCTCCCGCAGGCGCTTTGCCAGCTCCATAGCCTCCTCCAGGGTCATGGCATCCTCCCGCTCTTCGGGGGAAGCCCCCTCCACCACCAGCACAAATTCCCCCTTGGGCTTGTTCTCCCCCTGGGAATAGTGTTGAAGAGCTCCGGCCAGGGTGGTACGGTAAATCTCCTCATGGACCTTTGTCAGCTCCCGGCAGAGGGAGACGCGCCGGTCCCCTAAACCCTCCAGCAGGTCCTTTAAGGTGTCCCGCAGCTTGTGGGGGGCTTCATAAAAGATAAGGGTGCGGTCGTCCCCGCGTATCTGCTCCAGGCGCTCCATCCGCCGCTTCCGGTTCATGGATAAAAAGCCCTCAAAGGCAAAGCGGGCTGTCAGCAGGCCGGACACAGCCAGGGCAGTGATTGCCGCGCTGGGCCCCGGAACGGCGGTGACGGGAATGTTCTGCTCCGCACACAGCCGGACCAAATCCTCGCCGGGGTCGGAGATGCAGGGCATTCCCGCGTCGGTGACAATGGCACAGCTTTCCCCTGCCAGGAGGCGCTGGACAATCTGCTCCCCCTTTTCCCTCAGATTGTGCTCGTAGTAGCTCACCTGGGGCTTTTTAATGCCAAAGTGGTTTAATATCTTGACCGTCACTCGCGTGTCCTCTGCGGCGATAAAGTCCACCGCCTGGAGGGTCTCCACCGCCCGCGGCGACAGGTCCGACAGGTTCCCTATGGGCGTTCCCACAACATATAACGTCCCGGCCATTCGTTCCGCCTTCTTCCTTTTTTCTTTACAGGGCTTTGCTCTGTGTATAAATCCGTTCTATTTCCCGGCTGGGCTTGCCCGGTTCGTCCTCCATCAGGAGGGGAGCCTCTATCTGCAAAAAGGGCCTGCCGCCAAGCCGTCCTTCCGCCAGGAACAGCCAGGGCGGGGAACTGCCGTTTTTCTGGACGAACCGCAGGCGTTTGGGCTCAATCCGGTTTTTGCGCATGGCCTCCAGCACATCCGCCAGCCGTTCCGGCCTCTGGCAGAGGCAGAAGCGCCCGCCCTCCCGCAGCAGGCTCCGGGCAGTCTCCGCGATATCCTCAATGGTACAGTGGATTTCATGCCTGGCGGTCTGTGCCGGTTCCCCTTCGCTGAGGATGCCCGCGCCCTGTTTTTTATAGGGCGGGTTGCAGGTGACCAAATGGCAGGAATGAAGGGGAATCCTTCCCTCCAGCTCCTTCAAATCCGCTTCCACCGGCTGGACGCCGGGGATGGGGAAGCGGGCCAGGGTGGCGTTCAGTTGGGCGATTGCCTGGGGCTGGATATCGACGCACCAGGTTTTCAGGGGGTAGTTGGCGGAGTGACGGTACCAAAGCAGGGGGATGATACCGCAGCCGGTACCCAGGTCGCAGGCAATGGTTTGGGGGAGGGAGAGGCCGCAGCACCGCTGTGCGAAGTCTGACAGGAGGACGGCGTCGGTACCGAACTTATGCTGGCGGGAGACGCAGATGGAAAGGGAGGGGGACAATGGTTCCCAGCTCCATTCCTGATTCATATGGTTCCCCCC